>ENA-UOOH01003492-UOOH01003492.1-fermentation-metagenome-genome-assembly--contig:-NODE-3492-length-11880-cov-16.945877_pt1 | contig 11880 bp, 7 predicted proteins | sample MGYA00245778_ERZ724025 | MGnify/ENA primary metagenome ERZ724025 (study PRJEB28704, sample SAMN03018313) | fermentation metagenome | biome: anthropogenic terrestrial biome; feature: soil; material... | reverse complement strand
GAACTCCCGTATCTATCTGGTTTTTTAGAAAAATTCGTTGCAAAATATTCATTAAGAGTCTGTTTTGAATCTGGATTGGACCAATTGGTTAAAGGGGGATTTGATTCACTTATTCCATAAGCTAAAATAAGAGTTTTATAATCTTTGTAATAAAGATAGACAGGATAAATTCCACTCTTTATTATTTGACTAAACCCAGTAAATGCAATCCAGGGAATTGCAGATGCACGACCTGTTCCAAATGAAATTTCAATGTTTAATCCATTTTTAATTCCTTTATTTTCTCTTGCATAATATTTTGCTGAATCTGTTGTACCCTGACCAGTTATTTGTTCTTCAGCTACCTTGATAAATTCTTGTAAATTTGGTTTCATTGGCAATGATTTTTGTTTTATGTCAAAACCATTATCAGTGAGCATTTTGAACGGAATATCAACTTTGTTTTTAAAATCTGATAGTGTTATTTCTTTGCCTCCTTTTAATTCATTAGCGACAGAAAGGACTAAAATGGGAGGATATTTTTTCTTTTCATATATTAAATCGTAAGTTGAAGAGTGTCTTCCTGATTTCAACTGAGGATTTTCATCTATATGGTTAATAGCATTAAGTAAATCTTCTTTTGAAAGCTGAATCGTCATAGCTATTTATTTTTTAAAGTAAAACTCTCAATAAATTCTTTTAAAGTACCTGCTACAGCTTCTGCTAGAGGGACCGGTACGCCATTCCCTATCATTTTAAATTTCTTGGAAAGCAATTTTGGGGTAGTTAAGATATAGGAGTCTTCCACACCTTGTATACGCAGTGTTTCTCTCACCGACAATCTACGATGTTGATAGGGATGCAAATGAACCTCATTATTTCCATAGCATGCTGTTGGGCTATACTTATAGCGATGTAGGCGTTTAAAGGATGGGCGATTTGTTTCGCCTTCTTTTAATGCTTTAAATCGTTTCTTATCCCCAAGCAAATTGAAATATTCATTTGCATTAGGGATGAGTAACTCTTCTTGTTTAGGCACAAGACAAGATTCCAGGCAGAGTTGTAATGGTATGTCTTCAGGCTTTTTCACATCTTTTCTGCCAAAATCAATGGGTTGTGGCCATTTGTAGAGTTTATGAGGATTATTGTATTTTTGTCTTACATGGAAAGGAAACCATTGTCCTCTAATATCCACTTGTATGGAACTTAGATCAAAATGATCTTTGTTCAAGCCAATGACAAAAATACGCTCCCGGGATTGCGGTACACCGAAATCCAAGCTATTTAATATATCCCAGTCTATGAGATAATTTTCAGACATCACCTCTAGTAATTCAAGAAAATGCTTTGCATTTTTCTTTACCCGGATTAGACCAGAGACATTTTCCATCACAAAAAAGGATGGATTGATTTCTAGTATTTTATACAGATACGTATCTGTCAACGAGCCTCTATCTCCTTTGAACCCGACAAGATTTCCATTTATACTAAAATCTTGACAAGGGGGACCACCGATTACTCCAAACAACTGTGGTTTTTTATCGTTAAAGACATTTTTTATTATTGAATCTGACGATATTTCTTTGATAGAACTAGTATTTGAAATTTTGCATTTTTCATCGTGAGGTATGAGTTTTCTCGCTTGTTCCCAAGACGTAATTCCTTCACTATAGAATTGGGCAAAAGTATGATCATATTCGTTAGTCCATACGATGTCAAATCCGGCACTTATAAATCCCATATCAAGAAAACCGCCACCAGTAAAAAATGACAATATTGGTATTTTCCTATTCATATACAATTACTGTATTTTTATCTCGCATATTAAATTACTTTGTTCCTAAGAAAAGAAGGGTTATAACTCTTATACATCTCTCATCCATTTATTATCTTTTTAATGATTTCACCATAGCATAATCCTGGGCGTCTATGTAGATTAAAAGTATCAATGAAGTATAAGTTTTCCAAGCCCGCGTCTGTCATTGCATCAGTCAAAATATTTGACTCTTCGATAGGTTGGGGTGTTGGGTTATTCCAAAATGGGTGTGTTATTATTACATTGTAAGTGTCATTGATACAGAAGCCATATAATTTCCCGAATTGTCTGTATCCGATATTGTCAAAGTCATTAGCCATTTTTAAAGCCAGAGTATTGGTGAAATTCAACCAGTTTCTAAGTTCTGGATAATTGTAATCTTCTTCTTTTAATCCAGATAAATAAGTTTTGTTTTCTAATACTCGCAATAAACCGATCGCTAAACGCCAATCAAGCAATGGATGAAAATTCATATTACGATAGTTTTTCAAATCGCCGTAGCTTGCATCGAAACATTGTTGATTGGAAATAATTGAAAAATTATACCTATCCTCTTTTTCTCGAGGATTTATGCACTTCTGTATGTATTTTTCAAAATTATTGAAGAGTTGTTGTATGAACCCTGAACCGTTCGGTAATTCGTCAGAAAGCACGATACTTGCAGAGTTTCGCCCTGTAGCTCCGTCTTTTTCCGGCAGTGTATAACTCTCTATGGCCGCGATTTCTATTTCTTCAGGATCGACGTCTAAATCGTCAGCAAGCGTTCTTTGTAAAAGGAAGGCTGCAGAATAAAATGCCCCTTTCGAAGCCGAAGATTTGAAAATATCCGGATCAAAAGGATTTATATCCAATTCAAGATTCAAGTGTTGGGGCTCGATTCTAAATACTTCCGTTATTTTACTAGACGCTAAAGCAAGGGTTTCAACAATACCACTAGGATTTTGAAACCTATCAATAAAATCATTAGAAATCCATTGACGGTCAAACGTAACATTGTATTTCTGTTGGTTTACATACTGACCTTTGAAAAAAATGCCACCATTATTGTTAATTTTCCATGTCCATTCTTGTTGAGCATATTTGATGTGGTAGTTCCTTTCTTTTTTACTTTCAGGTGTTATTTTTGTTTCTGCGAAAGTGAGAGGTTTTGATAAATTGAAATCAAAATCCTCGTTTGAATCTTTTGGATACTCGAAGTCTGTTCTGAAAGCAGCAGGGACCGCACCAACAAAAATGTCACAATCTGGATTATTGCCTGTTAAATTTTGTTTTTCTGAAATATCATGAAATGGTTCTGATTTGATAGATTTTGTTTTTTTATCTTGAATGAGCCACTTCCTTTCGGTAAACGCATCAGTTTGCAATACTTTCGGACGGTACAAAATTGCACTACCATTATGAATTTTCTCAATGCCTTGAATATTTGGTGTGAAGCCAATAGATTGAATTACTCCTTTGTCTTTCGTCTTTTGGGTGCCTGGGGCAAACTCATAAATCGCAATACCTAAATCTCTGTCAATGCTTTGAACAGTGTAACCGCTATTTTCATCATTGGATTTCTTAAAACCGTGTATAAGATTTTTGATTCTTGTAGGCATTCCTCCCATTGGCAATAGACCGGCTTCTGCCAGTAATTCTGATAATTCTCCACTTGTTGAGTTTTGACTTAAAATATGGTCGGTTATTGCTTGAGGCACTGACCTTATCCAGTTTTCAAAATTTTCAAACTCATATTTTTTAAGTTGTCCGTTTGTATATATTCCTTTATTTAACGAATTAAATATTCGTTTGATTACAGAATTCCGATTATTTAAATCAGTATTGATTACGGTTTGTAATTCATTTTGATTATAAGTTTCGATAGAACCAAACTCTCCGTGGACAGAGTTGCCTCTTGCTGGAAGATCAAGTTGTTGAAATGCAAATCTCAAAATTCCTTTAGTCAACATTCTTTTAAAAATACGTTCTTGATCAAGACATAAGAATGGTTGAGGGGGTTTGTCCCCGGTTATGCTTAATGGATTTTCAAAATAAAACTCATCATGACTTCTACCACGAGCAAAGGTTAAAGAGTAGGAATATATTTGTCCTCTCCGTCCGGTCCTACCTACACGTTGTTGATAATTAAATCGTTGTGGAGGCATATTGGCAAGGAAAATTGCTTGTAAGGAGCCGATATCAACCCCGACTTCTAATGTTGTTGTAACACTTAGTAAATCAATTTTCTGAGTGAGTTTATCGTTGAAATTAAGAAAAATATTCTTGAATTGTCTTTGTCGTAAAAGTTGGTCATCGGTTTGTCCGGTTAATTCTTCAGTATGCAACCTAAAAGGCCTGTATTCCTTGTTTAGATTTGCTGTTAAATAATTTTGATCCCACAAGCTCTCCACTGTTGTGTTTTCGGATTGAGTATTTAGTTCCTTTAAACAGAATACACAGATTCCTGCTGATTTATGTAAATGGATCGTTCCGCAATGAAAACATTTGTAGTATCTAGTATGTCTATTAGCGACTTTTATAAACAAATTGTTGATTTCAATAATACTTCCTCTGTGATTATTATTCTCGAGAATTGTGAAAACAGCATTCCCTAAAATATTTTCGTCTTTAGCAATTAAATTAGACACCGCTTTGATGTATCTCTTTTCCTTTCTATTTTTTGATATATTTTGATAAGAGTCGCATGCTGTAAGTGGATATTTATTATCAGTGTGATTGTGTTTGTAATTGTCTCCCAGAATTCTCATAAAAGAATTACATATTTCAAGTAGTAGGTCTTTTGAAATATGCAACTCGGTTGCTTTTTGCAATAAAAAGTCATTGTCTTGAATGGTTGCAAATCCAAGCCCAGAGGCTTCAAAACTGTAAAATAATCTGCCGAAAATTAATCCTGAAATATTTTGCTGAATTCTTTTCACAATTTTGTCTCGGACTATTGTCCAACCACTCTTTGTATTGTCAAATGTTTGATTTTCAAAATCAAAGAAATAGCTCCAATGTTGATATGGGGTGTTGTTATTAAGTTTAAAGTTTTTGATTGAAATATAGGGCCCTCCCGGATTAATTCCGAATTTTAGCATCTCTCGTATCACAATATCAACAAAGTCACTTGTTTTTTTGATATTATCTTTAATTGCGTTATATGATTGTTTGTTATCAGCAGTGGCAAATCGGCTATTAACGGTTTGCCATAATTGGCCTAACTCTGTAAATCTATCGTTTCTCAAGCTTTGCAATCTATTTTGTTCCGTCAGATTATCAGTTTCTAATGCTATGAGTACGTCATTGTCAAACTGTAAGTCATCTGTAAGATTGTGGATGATTACCTCCTTGAGTAAGGCGCTGTAATGTTCTTCTTCAATATCTTTTGCGAGTTTTGCCGCATCTTCTCGACTGTCGGAAAAGGCAACTAATTTTTTTGTATCATCGCCTTGGGGCAAAGAATTGAAAAGCTCTTTGGAGAGCAACTGACTCACTTTTCCAAAACCGGTTCTAAATCCACGAAATGGTGATTTGCGTTTTCTACGTGGATTTGAGTAATCAGCCTCACAGTGAGGACAAATATGAGGTAATGTCTCAATCTTCCTTAAAATGTCTTCCCTAATATCATAATTCACGTGGATTATATTATCATTAGTGTCTTTAGAAATATCCGCAACTCGTAACCATCTTCCGTGGACATAATTTGCAGAATTATTTGGATTTTCGGTTTCAATTCTCCCCGAATTTACATTTAACCAAGCTTTACACCAAACCAATTTTTTTCCGTTTGAATTTGAAATACTATGTTCGGGCTCAATTACATTGGTGTTTCTTTCATCTTCTTCTCCGAAGGAACCAGGGCAGAAGATGCTGAAATCCTTGTACTTGCGTTTTTCTATAATTGTAGAAGAGGAACTGTCAGGAACATCTTCTATATCAGGACTAACGGGTAACAACTCGGTTATGAATTTATAATCAGAATCCCTATATTCAACTCGACTTCCGCCATATGCTAACGTGCCACAGTTTTCACAATAAATCAATTCCAATGTTCGGTGACCATTATGGGAAATCTGAGGTGTGTTTAAGAGTTCTCCTACAGGAATTTGTCGTGTTGCTATTCCGTCATCAGAAATTAATTCTCCCCAAAGTCCCGGAATATTACGATAAAATAAGTGAAAGCGAATACGTGGAAAAGTGTGTTGTATTTTGTATTTTTCCAGCAAACCCAACAGGAAGAAGAAACCTTTGACTGCTATTTTGTTTTGCTTATGATTAGCTCCGAATAAAACCTCTGCAATGGATTTTACGAAATGTGGCGTATCGTCGTTATCGCCGTTGATAAACGCAGGAACAGCTCTTGTCCTACCCTCAATGTTAAAAGCAGAATACATTGATTTTTTTATGCTGTCTTGCTTCTCTAAAACGAAAGACAGAAGATTATTACTTTTGAGTATCTTGCTAATTATGGCATTTAGTTTGTCAACATTATCGATTTCTTTTAATTGTCTTTCAATAGATTCAAAATCTTTTCCCAACTTTTCAAAATCGTATACATAAGGATTTAAAGGTATTTCAATTTCTTCTTGAGACTTTGTTTCTGTTTCTTCTATTCCTTCTATTATCGAAATTTCTTTTTTCTCGACACCAAAGAAACTTCTTAAGAAGTTTTCACCTTCTTGCCCTTCAAGTGAAGCACTTGACGCCAAAATTCTTAATTGGTCACTATCGGGACTCAACCCTATCCTGCCTAGTAACATTCTGATAATATATGCGGTTTCCGAGCCAGAACCGCCTCTATACAAGTGTAACTCGTCTATAATGATATGAAATATCCTCTCTTTTTTTTCTTGCTCTCTTTCAGCATCTGGTAAATCTTTACATTCTAACCAATTTTTGGTTTCTTCAAAGATTGAGTTTTCGATATCACGCATCATCATGATACTCAACATGCTGAAGTTAGTTATCATTATGTCGGGAGGAGTAATCTGCATATCAAACCGAGTGCGCATTTCAGCACCATCTAAGAGTTGGAAATTTGCAAGAAGGTCGACTTTTTTATCTTCTGTAAGATTGTCCGGATTTGTGTTTAGATATTCAACAACCTTTGCATTATTATCTTCTATTGCTTTTAATTCCTTTTTTAGTTGATTAATTCTGTATTTGTCAGGAATGATGTTGCCATTTTTTTCTTTCCATAATTTCCCTGGAATCGGTGAAGCCGAATTGTATCTCCCAAAATAGATTCTATTATCATTATACTGTGATTCTAGTAATTCCCTTACAGGATTAGAATCCAGTGCTTTCCGTAACCTGGAAAGTTGATCCTCGACTAACGCGTTCATAGGATATATTAACATTGCTCTGACTGCCGCTTGCCGTTGAGAATTAGGACGCTGTTGTGCGATCGTTGATAACGTGGTATTTCCATTTCCGACAATTGATGCAGGTCCAAAGCCTCGATCATCCCACCATTTTGTATTATTCAAAGTATTTGCTTTAAGTTTCCACTTATTTAATTCCTTACTTAAGTAAGCGAATAGAGGTAATAAGAAAGATTCTGTTTTACCTGAACCAGTTCCTGACGTGATGACACAATGGTTGCCAGCCATAGCTTTCTGTAGCATTTCGTACTGGTGGTGATGTAGTTTGTAATCACCAATTAAACCACTTCTTGCCAAAGCTTTGAATGTCGCAAGTTCATCCTTGTTTAAATTGGGGACTTCCGGTATTTCATGTATTGAGTATTCAGAGGGTTTGTAAATAGGTAAAGGTTCTACCCACGGTGCCCGAGCAAAGATTTTGTCGCGATTAAGGAGCTCTTCACGTTCCTTTTCAAACTGAGGATACCTAGTGCTGAATGCAGTTTTTACATATAGTATAAAGTTATCTTTAATGGTATCGAAAATGTTAATTGGATTTTTCATATAAATATGTGTTGCTTTTTATTGTGATTGTCAAACTGTTGCTGTAGTGTTGTCACAAGAGAGTTGTTACAGAAAAGAAATGGAACATTTTTATATATCAAATACGATTTATTGTTGTAGCTATGTATTTCCGGTTTCTCTCCAGATAAAAGAGTAAAAGCAATCGAGCAATATTTTGGTAAAGCACAATTCAAAGGAACCCCTAACCAATTTTTTGATACGTCAAAAAGTAATATATTCGTTTTCATCCTAATTGATTGCTCTTTACTGCTAAATTCATAAGAATTTATCTCACCTTTATCTCTTTCTGATAAATGTTGTTCTGTTTTAACTTGTCGATAAAGATACAAATATAAGTATATTCCATAATTCTGTTCGGCAATGTGATATGATTTGGTTTTATACCAAAGACGGTAAACCGTTTTGTAACCATTTATATTTTGAAATCGCAATAGAGCCAGAGTCTTATCAAAATTGCTTTGTTTCTCTCCGAATTGTAAAATTTCAATATCAAAAATTTCACCACCTTCAAAATCACCGGCTATATTCAACTCACTTGTTTTGTGAACAAACATTTCCCATTCTTTTAGATTATAGGTATTGGCGAGGGCAAATTGTGTAAACAACTTTTCTTCATGTTTAAATTGAAGATTGAAATGTGTTGCAAAATCATTAATAATCTCATGGTTATATTTTTTGAACTTGATTAAAATTGTCTGAGGCAAAAGCTCTCTTGTACTATCCTTTATGTCAATAAAACAACTTCCACCCTTGGAGTATTCGAGTATGTCGTTCACAAATTTATTATCTCTGGCCCCAATTAATATTAAAGTTGTTCCGGACTCAGAGGGTTTTATGACCAATGAAGATTTGTTTATACAAACAACACCTTGCTCCGCGTCATAATCAACATACCCGAGATTTTGTAAATCATAAAGTGTATAACGAATTTGTTTTTTTGGATTATAGGATACAGTAGAATTCTCCAAGAGTCGAAATACTATATTGTCAAAATCTGTTTTTGTCAGTTTGCCTTTCGTCGAAATATAATTAAGTAGAATATTTCCTTTATATTTTTGGTCGTAGCCCAAGTTTTGAGAACAAGAGCTGGTTTCTTCTGTATTTTTGAAAATATGTGCATAAGTTTCAATTATATCCTGTTTCGGGCGTAAATTCTGGATTTTTTCTGAACTAAAACAATGCTCAATGCCCTGAAAATAATCTACAGAAGGTTCTGTATATTTGATAGTATTACCAATTAAATTACGCTTAGGTTGTATTTTTTTTATTTCATCATTAGGCTTTTTCTGCTCAAAATCAATGATTTTAAGATATCGGGGATATTCAATATATTCATATTTCAGTTTAAATTCCTGATTTTTGCGTGCAAGATGTTGTGAGGAGAATCTGAATTTAGTTGAATCTGTAATATTCTGTAATGGGATTTCTGTTCCATCCTTATACTTTGCCGTTATTGAGCAGTTATTGACTTCGTTATTATCAATCCACACATTTGGTAGGATATTGGCAAATAAACAAGCATCCGTGAAAAATTCCTTGTCAAAATTAATTTGGGGAGCTATCCCGGTTGCTGTTCTTAATTCTTGTAAGTAAGGATGTTGGTATTGTGTGATTTTATCGATAGTTAGAGCTAGCCAATCACAGGGTAAATTATTTTTCTCATTATTGGTGTAAATTTTTTTATGATTTTCCGGGATTGAATTGTCTTCAAACCACTTCTTTAGATTGTCTTCAAAATAACTTTTTCTTGTAATGATTAGCGTTTTGCCAGCGTTGAATTCTATTTGTGATATTTCCACCCAATCACTTAATTGAGAGTCTCTCTTAAAGATATATAATTCTTTTGCTTTCCAAGAATATTTGATTCTGTTTGCTCTGTCTACTAGCTCTATACTTTGATTGAAATTTTGGAAGCAATCTGTAATGGGATTAGAGTAATTAGAATTTTGAGAAAATTGTTCTATCCCTTTATATCTTTCCTTATTTGAGTCTATTACAGTAAAATCTTCAGGAAAGCCTCCCACAGAATAGAGCCTAAAGTATTTACACTCTATCTTTTGACTTAATAAATTAAAATCAAGACATAGTACAATCCTTTTTCGAGAAAACCCCCTGTTACGTGTTTCATTGTCACTTGAACTTTTTGAATAATCATCTTTGTTGGTTCCGTCCCAATTTTTATAATAATTCAGTGCTCTTTTTACTATTTTTTCTCCAATGTATTCGTCCTTACTAATTTTATTAATTGTATCTGGCGTTAATCGGAGTTCGTTTGCATTATCAATTAGAAGTTGTCTGATGATAGATTCATCAATAGGTTCGTCAGGTAAAATATTGTTGTTGTCAAAGATGATGGAAAGCTTATCTTCCTGTTCTTTGCGGAAAATTATATGATACTCAAATTTACTTACATACTTTCGGTTGGGAGCTGGATTTTCAATTTTTTCGATATAACCAAGCGTTAGATTCTTTTTCTCGAATAACCAATCAAATATTTTGGTCCATAAGAAATCTATTTCATTCAGACGAAGTTTTATTTGACGTTTATAATCTTCTGTTAACCGTTTACTTTCAAAATAAGTTTTGACTATATCGTGAAAATTCGTCATTCTGAATCCTTCTTGTAATTCTCCAGAAGTAAATGGTAAGATAAATGCTAATAGATAAGTAAGATATGGAGGATAATTAAAGGATACGTCTTCTATCCTTCTACATCCTTTTAGGTATCGATCTTCTAAGTCAACTATTCGTTGGATGTAATCGGTATTTAGTGTTCCAGGGACACCTGACCGTAACGCACGAAAAAAATCTTCTACATAACCATCTTCAGGCAAAGGAAAGTTTTCTCCTCCAATTTCCTTGATAATATCTTCACTGAAATATAATGTAATTTCTTGTTCTTCATTTTCGGCATTGAAGAAGTGGTTTACTATTGCATTGTTCCATTCAAGATATTTCATCATCTTATATTAAATTTCGGTATTATTGGCGAAAATACTAAATATTTGACAAACAGCCTTACATCTTAATCCTTTCTCAATTCTTTTATTTCCGATTGTGGTATAAAAATCTAGATAGAATTGCATGAAAGTACACTGTGAGGTCTTTTTAACAATAGTATAAGATGATGCAAGCTAAAGATAGTCAGAAAGAGATACTCGAAGAAGAAAAGATATTTCGATGATTATTTCATCTTACAGGAACTAATTGTTTCAAGTATTCCTTGTTCTCTTTTCGTGTTTGTTCTTTTTGTATAACCAATTTTGTCGCAAACAGCTTCAACTTTTCGACAGAAAATATCTGCGCTAAGTGGAGACATCTGATTCGTTTTTAAACCCCTCATAAATGTGGGGTTTAAAATCCGGATTGTTCATCATTTCCCATAACCCGATATATTCGATTGTGCTGTAGGTTCTTAACCGCAAGCTGATTATTTGTGAAGGATTGTCTTTGTCCCGAATTTTTGAGATGTCTGTCAGTGAAATATAGCCTTCTTCTGACTTTTTGTAAAAGACTATATCTGTTCCCTTTTCTGTTATTTAAGCCATAATCCATATTCGGTATAATTAAAAGTCGATGTGTAGGGCAAAATGAAGTAATATCAGAGGCGACTGCACATTCCTCGAAACCTTATTTTCTGTCCTCTAACAACTTCTCCAGAAGGGCGCTCTTTTCTTTCTCCAATTCGAGCATTAGCTCGAAGAGAGCTGTTTTCTCTTTGTTCAGTTCCAGAATCTGTTCAATGGGATCGGAGTTGTTATGAATATCACCATCATTATAATAAATACCAGCCATACATCCTTTGTCAAAGGTATTATTTTCAATTATCAAAGTTACCTGATCTTCTTCCACTTCCTTGATCAGTTCGTGAGCCACGTTCAGGGCTTTGGCAAAACGTTCGATTACATCGTCTTTGAGGACCTTCCTCTGTTCGTAGGTGAAAATCAGTGCCTGGCTAAGCTCCATTTCGACGGCGAGGGTTTCCTGCTTGATGTCCAGTGTATGACGGAAACGCTTGATAGCGTGCCCGTGATGGGTGTTTTTCACTTTTTGTTCTTTCGTTATCGGTTACTTTTACCTCTGGAAATAAATGAATGTAGTCTGCAATAAATTTCACCTCTCAATGCGTTAATAAAAGTTATATTATTGTTAAAT
>ENA-UOOH01003491-UOOH01003491.1-fermentation-metagenome-genome-assembly--contig:-NODE-3491-length-11881-cov-3.711314_pt1 | contig 11881 bp, 8 predicted proteins | sample MGYA00245778_ERZ724025 | MGnify/ENA primary metagenome ERZ724025 (study PRJEB28704, sample SAMN03018313) | fermentation metagenome | biome: anthropogenic terrestrial biome; feature: soil; material... | reverse complement strand
AGGGTGCGACGCAGGTCTATGTTGGTCGGAAGCAGCCCAGCCAGGGTTTCAATCCACGCACCCGTGAAGGGTGCGACTGCAGACTCAATGTTAATATTACTATATCTGGATTAAGGCGACATCTTTGATGATTATTATAATTATATACGTATACAGTGTATACTGAACAATACTCTAATATATGTTAATCATTTTTTTCGTGCGAAGGTCCCGGGGAATCTATGTTTGCTATGGGTTCGCACCACTCAGGCAATCAGTGGATCTTCAGGGTTGTAGCCCTTCTTGGCACCATGATGCTCGACCCGAGCTTGCCAGTTTTTACCCAGGAAATAAAATCGTATACTGTCCGTTTCAGGGTCCATGATATCAAGCAGTGATTGTTTTAGAATAAAGAATTGAGATGGATCTATCAGGCATTCAAATACCGAGTTCTGGACCCTTTGTCCAAAGTTCTTGCATTCCCTGGCGACCTGCCTGAGCCTCCTTGTCCCCTCGGGTGTTCCCGTATTCACATCGTAAGTCACCAGAACCATCATCTTTTCACCTTAATTCATGAAAAATGGCGGATACCCATCGATATCGCCACGTAAATAACGGGACATCAACATCGCTTGCGTATAAGGGACGAGACCTATAGGTATTGTTTCATTGAGATAGGGGTGTTTGATCTCTTCTTGTTTGCGTTTTTGCCACGATTTCAATACCTCCTTCCTGCCTCTGTCGGTCATTATGACGCCTCCGTTTTCTTTAACGAAGAAATCATCCTTCTTGATCTGCTGTAGGTTGACCATAGTTAAGGCATGTCGATCGGCCAAGAATGGCCTTAGTTCTTCCATCATATCCAATGCTAAGCTTGGCCGACCGGGTCGGTCCGTATGGAAGAAACCCACATAGGGATCTAGGCCCACAGTTTCCAGGGCAGATTGGATGTCGTGAGCCAACAGTGTATAAAGGAATGATAACAGAGCATTCATATTATCGAGAGGGGGCCGCCTGTTGCGATCCAGCATGAAAAAATCCTTTTTCTGCTTGAGTATCAGTTCATCAAACACGGAGAAATATGCTTTGGCGCAGTTGCCCTCTATTCCGCGGAGGCTATCAAGAGCACTGCAATCTTCGATTTTCATCAAATTTTCGATTAAATATGAATCCACCTTTCTAATTTCGTTACATGAGATCATTGCACCATGATCCCTAATGCCTCTACCGAGAACTGTGCGACAATTAACGATTTTTCCCAGTATGAAACCTCTCGCTATTTGCAGGGATGCCGATTCGTCATCTGCGATTCGGTATTGGGTACGCCTTAGCAGAACATTGCCTCGTGTCTTCCCGCTCACTCTTGCTAGGAATTTTCCTTGTGGCGATACGTATGATAGTCCGACATTATTCTCCACACATAGCTGCATAATTAGAGGGCTGGCGCCCATGTATCCGAAGCAGATGATGTCTTCCAGATTATGTATGGGTATTCGGAATATCTCTGTATCTCCTGATTTGACAACAACGTTCTCGCCATCCTTTGATAGGTAAGAATCCTGAGTGTTCACGTAAAGAGTGTTGAGCAATTTCCTCATATCACACCTCATCAGATATTATTCGCACTATGTGAATTGCACAGCATAGTATCATTCATCCTTTTTTACAGCCTCCCTGACATGCTTAGAGATATATTTATCTACTATAATTCTTTTCTTTGTAAGATTAGGGATGCAAATGTTAAAAAGGGAGCAGGAGCGGCACGGTTTTCCGGCCTCTGCGGGTGGAGTTGTGCCTTTCCTGAATAGATCATGCATCTCATGTGAAAGGGCCGCCACCAAATCTCTTAGGTCATCGGTCAGGGTGATGGAAGTTCTCCGCCGGATTTCATGGTAAAAAAAATCTGCCTTTTTGATCTGCACGTTAAACATTTCCTCAAGGCAGATTGCCTGTGCGCAAAGTTGCACCTCGTCCCGTGCATCGATTTTCGGTTTTCCTCGTTTATACTCAATGGGTTTCACTTGCCATAGGCCTTCATGTCCGGGGAGATCTATGCCGTCCTCCGATAGTGTGTATTCAACCACATCTGCAATGCCCCTAAGCCCCAATTTGTAGGACACCAGGGGGACCGATCTGGTGACCACGACCTCGCCACGACTTTCATTGAAGAACGGATCGTCGGCCTTTCTGTGGATATGATGTCCCTCAGTGGTCCGGAGATCGTCTGCCCATTGACGTTCAATGTGTATGAGGCCCCACTGGCGCTTGCAAAAATGAAAATGCTGTATGCCCGACAAAGGCAGAAGATCCTCTTCCGAATAATCTTTTCCATTTTTAGTACAGTCATCCATGGACCATGCATCTCCTGAGGGCGTATCGTGCACCATTTGGCCCGACGTTCTATGAACTTAGCGAGTATGGCCGCATTGTCTTTGAGACATTTCTCAATTGCGGCATATGGACAGAGATGGGGATTAGCCTGAACAGGGCCCTCCTGCTGACCGCCTAAGACGGCCGAGCTTGTCGACCAGGCCGAGATGGATGCAGTCATGGTCGCTCAGGTTCCCGACCACGCCGCTATACGTGGTCTTCCCGCATTCCATGTAGATATACAGCTGAAGAAGCGGCACCAGGCCGGACGCGGCCTCCGTGTCTCGGCCTATTCTCCCAAACGTATCTACGAATCGCGTCGGAGGTCTCCAACATCTCTCTCAGCATGCACAGCTCATCGTCATTTCCTTGGTACTGGGTACGTCCAGTCTGCCCTCCGGCAATCCCAATGGCATATGTATTATGTGAGATATTTATAAACATAGACATAATTATGATGCGATGGATACGTCGTAGGTGATGAGTCACGAGCGCGTCCGCGTCCGTGGATCAGGCTGCGTGCCGGTGGCACGCGGACAGGTCTACCGTTGCTGACCATTGCCGCTTAACTATCGGAACAGGAGGTCAGGAAAACTCTGAACACACAAATATTAGAAGGATTTCAACAAAGGCAAGCTTATATTTGTCCAAGCCATTCGATGTCTTAGCTAGATTGTGATATCTTGCAGTAGGGTGCCCCACTCTGAACGTGAAGGAGTAGATCATGACACAATTGTCTTACTCAGTTGAGATGGAAATCGCTGGCGACACGGCGATGTGGACCAGGCCGGATACTGGCGATTGCCCGATTAGCTATCCTGCACCAACCTACTCTGCCGTAAAGGCGATATTTGAATCCATATTATGGGGGCCAGCAATTGAGATTATACCAACCAAGGTGCAAATATGCTCGCCCATTCAATATCATTCCTATATCACAAATTATGGTGGCCCTTTGCGGAAGAATGATTTAATCAAAGGAAACAATAATTATCAATTACTCTCCACTGTGCTTATCGACGTTTGTTATAAATTATTCGCTGAGGTGGTGCCCAATACTCAGAAGAACGAACTTCCAGAGAAAGCAAAGCTCTGGGATAGAAGGACGACATCGCCCGGTCATGCCTATCAGGACATGTTCATTAGGAGATTGAAGCGAGGACAATGCTTTTCGATTCCATCTCTTGGGTGGAAAGAATTTACTCCCTCTTATTTTGGGGAGTTACGTAGTTCCACTCATACATTGACCAATTTACAACCGATTTTGATTCCATCCATGTTACGACAGGTTTTCTCCAGAGGATATAATTCATCGCCGTCTTTCTCATATGATACTAATATTGAAATTCGTAATGGGGTGTTGGAATACCCAAAAGGCGGTGCTACGAGAACATGTTGAACGAATTATTCGCACTGTCGAATGCGATGGATGGGGCGGGGATTGAACGATATGATTGGCATAGGGAATACAAACCTCTTCCTAGCGGCCCTTGCATTAGGATTTGGATATCTGATCATGGGTCCATCGATGGTATGGTGAGGCTAGATCCGGAACTTACGTCATTATTGAGGAAATATGGAAACAATCAACGTACTTTCCCAGCATGTAACATCGGTCCATTGTATCGTATAGTGGATGATGAGCAAACGAAGGCCCTCAAACAAATCGAGAAAGACGTCTCCACATTCGATTTTGAAACCATTAAGGTATGGTGCACCAAGGATAATGACAATTGGCATAAAAGTCTAAAAACCATCGATAGAAATCTAAACGAAATTGCTTGCGAACTGTCGAAAATAACAATCGAGCAAACCTCTAGTAAACAGAATATAGTTACGGAGCTCTCATCCGCAGTCAATAAGCTTGATGGAGGATTGAGGAACTCTCTAGAGAAGTATGTATTTGATAAACTAGGGAGGAGTGAGGATATTGAATCATTGCTTAAAGTTTTATTTTTCACAGGAAATCCAAAAAAGGACCCTATGGACGATATCAACAAAGGCATTTCGGTCATATTCGATTTGTCAGATTGGAGCGAGTTCGATTATCCTGTGGCCCATGAGGAAACAACGCATTGGATAAACGATATTTTATTGAGGCACGATCAACAAAATGTATCTGGTGGTATTGATGGAGTAGATGCGTTCGGCTTACCCTACACTTACATAAGCGAACCAATGCCAGAGGTAAACGTCCAGGGAAATATCGTCAGGTTGCGGTCTATGTTCCGCGACCAACATTGTCAACAGCGATATGGGACATATGATAGTGAATCGTACCCCATATCAAAAACGAATCGGGCGGGTGTAAAGAGATCTCTGGAGTGGATTGCAGATCGTGAAAAGGAAGGCATAACTTGGGCAAAGGCAGATGATAAGGAGGTTGTATTTGTCTACCCCTCTAAGCTACAAGCTGACCTGAAGTTTGCATCTTTTTTCGGCGAATCTTCAGGCAAAGGTAAGGGGGCCGAGAAGCGTTTCGAGGAGATTGCCAGAGATTTCACAAAAACACTTAGGGGACTTCCTGTGGAAGAAACTCCTGATAATATTCGGATTTTTTCAATTCGAAAAATGGACAAGGCACGTACAAAAGTGACGCTAACCCGCAATCTTACTCCTGAACGCCTTGTCCAGTCAGCCGAAATATGGCAAGAAGGATGTAACAATTTACCTGAGATGCGCGCAATTAGGTGTATCGTACCGTTTCCACTGCAGGTCGCGAAGATCGTAAACAACGTTTGGAAACAAAATGGCGAATTAGCTAATGGTAGTAAAGACGCTGTTAAAAGAATGCAGTATTATCAGGGAATGGAATTATTAATAGATCCCCCTCTGGAGGATGAGATAAAAAATTATCTAAATATTCTTTTGTCGAACTCGACTGGATTAATAGCCTCTTTTGGCAACCAAGACCATGATCCACTCATTGCGAAAAAACCCATCTCAAAGAAGGAAGAGAAAACATTGGCGAATGGAAAGGAGGAACTTAGCAGATTGCTCCCCCTTTTTAGCTTACTTATCTACAAAGGCGGACATAGGAAGGAGGATTACATGCAAAAAACAGGTTATCAGATTGGACAACTGTTGAAGGTGTCAGACGAATTGCACGCGCTCTATTGTAACGTTGTTCGGGAAGGGGCTGTGCCGCCTCAGTTGGCAGGTAACTCCGTCTTCTTAGCTGCATCGGAAACTCCTGTTAGGGCCCTTGCACAACTGGGCGCACGGATGAATCCCTATATTTCATGGGCAAAACAGTATCGGTCAAAAAACGTCATATCCTCTGAAGGCAATGGGGTCAATAAGGGTAAGGAGAGCTGGAGAGCAGCTTGGTATTTCTCCTTATATGAGTCCATATGCAACGCATTGTGTGCGGAACTAACAGAATCAACTCGGTTTAACGAATTCGATAAGGCACAGATGTTCATAGGATATCTTGCAGCGTTTCCTAAGAAGGAGCGACATGAAAAGGACGATATGATTGGAACCAACAAATTTGGTGAAGTAGAAGGTGGATGAGATGAACGATAATATCAAGCGTGCAACGGGATTACTGGTAATCGAAGTGGTGAATTCCAACCCCAATGGTGATCCCGATAGGGAGAGCGATCCGCGCCAGCGGCCTAATGGATTGGGTGAAATTTCGCCTGTGTCCTTTAAGCGTAAGCTGCGCGATCTGGTCGATGACAAAGAGGGTTCGTTCTTTAAGAGCCTAGATGATAACTTCAAGAAACACAAAGAGAAGTATTACATACTGGAATCTCGCGGCCGCAACAGGGATGAGATTAAGAAGGAAATGAACGGGGACTCAACAACGTTCGATCAGCAAAAGTTCCTGAACAGTGATTTCGTCAAGAAATATTGGGACGCTAGAATCTTTGGGAATACGTTTCTCGAAGAGGGTGGCAATAAGGGATTTATAAAGACCGGTGTAGTCCAGTTTGGCGTTGGAACATCGATCTCTCCAATAAGTATAATTCGCCAAACCAATACGAACAAGGCGGGAGTTCAAGAAGGCAAAAATGCTGGTATGGCTCCATTGGCATTTCGAATAGTTGAGCACGGTGTATATTGCATGCCATTTTTTATCAACCCAAATTTCGCGGGAAAAACAGGTTGCACCGTAGAAGATATCGAGCTATTGAAGAAGGCAATTCCTTATGCGTACGACCTCAACCGTTCGGCAATTAGGCCCGACGTTCGCATCCGACATGCCTGGTATATGGAGCATAAAAATGCGTTGGGAAGCTGTCCTGATTATATGCTCTTGGAGTCCCTTACGCCTAAGCGCATGGGGGATGCGACCGTCCCCTCAGCATCTTGGATGGATTATGAAGATGTGGGCTCGTTGCCTAGCACATTGAGTGAGCGAATTGAGACCGTGATGGATCTTATAAGCCAATGAGGTCGATGAACTATTATGCGCACAGCCCAAAAGATGGGATTCCTGCACAGTCGTATCAGTCTCATATATGGGGGGTTCAGCGACGAATCCAAGATTATGTCAATAACATAAGCTCCTTCGTAAAGCACGATGGTAGGCTATTTGCTGAAATCTCAGAATTGGCTGCAACATTTCATGATTTAGGGAAGCTAGATAGAGCGAACCAGGACGTATTGTCGGGGTTAATCTCATCTAGGGCCCTTCCACACAACCATGTCGATGCAGGAACGGCATACTTATTGGATAATGAACATCTATCCATTGCAGCGGCCTCAATCGTTCAAGCGCATCATGTAGGGTTCCCCAACTTTATATCGGAGATGGATAAGGATGGGGAAAAGAAATTTCGAGATGCTCGTGAATTAGATGACATGGATAAAATTCGTCAATTAGACCTGACGAATGAAATATTGCCCGAGATCGAGGCAATTCACAAAGACCTCATCGGAACTGTGGGGGTTCCTGAGCAGAGAGATATATTAGGGGATCAGTCTGTTTTTTTACGAATAGCATTGTCGTGCCTAGTAGACGCCGATCATACGGACACTGCTGTAAATTTTCGAAGGTATCCAGATGAGGCAGAGGCAATTTCCCTTCGTCCAGTCGACCGTCTGGCTCAACTGGATAAGTATGTCAAAGAGCTCGGTAGCGATGGAGAGCATGTTGAGAGGAACGCCTTACGAAGCGAAATGTATGATGTCTGCAAGGCCACGGAACTTGACGAAACTATAGTCTCTTGTGACAGCCCGGTTGGTTCTGGAAAAACGACCGCGATTATGGCACATTTACTGACACAGGCTGCCAGAAGGGGACTTAGAAGAATCTTTGTCATACTCCCATATACGAACATAATCGAACAATCTGTAGATATCTATCGGCGTGCACTGGTCCTGCCTGGCGAAATGGCCGATGAAGTTGTAGCAGAGATACATCACCGGGCTGATTTTGAGAATGAAGACATCCGTCATTTAACCGCCCTTTGGAAAGCCCCGATTATTGTAACAACCGCGGTCGCATTCTTTGAGACACTGGCTTCAAACACCCCCGCAACCCTTCGCCGTTTGCATGAGCTCCCAGGTAGCGCGATCTTCGTAGATGAGTCTCATGCCGCCCTCCCCGTCAAGTTAATTCCACTGGCGTGGAGATGGATGAACATCTATGCTGATGAATGGGGTTGCTATTGGGTACTTGCTTCGGGCTCTCTGAACCGTTTTTGGGATATCAAGGAGTTGTCCCAGCAAAAGAGTAAGCCGCGCCAAGTCCCCGAGATAATCAGTACCAACTTACGAAACAGATTGGCCAAATACGAAAATAACCGCATATCATATAAAAATGATCTGTGCCCTAGAACAGAAGATGATCTGGCTAATTGGGTGACATCTTTCAATGGACCAAGGCTTGTGATAGTAAACACCGTACAAAGCGCAGCCGTATTGGCGAACCACTTCGCATCGAGTTTCGGACGCGATCGTGTCGAGCATATTTCTACGGCCCTAACTCCTACTGACAGGGGAATAACGCTTGAGCGAATAAAAGGCCGCTTGAAATTGAAAGGTGATTCAGACTGGACATTAATCGCCACTTCATGTGTTGAAGCAGGCGTCAATTTATCCTTTAGAACCGGATTTCGTGAACTAAGCTCGCTTTCGTCATTATTGCAAGCCGCTGGACGGGTGAATCGCGAAGGAAGTCATGCCTATTCTGAAATGTGGACATTTTGTCTGGCTCAAAATAACATGTTGAATAGCAACCCTACTATGAGGGATTCATCATCTGTTTTAAGAAAATATATTGAGGGCGGCGTAACAATAACACCAGACCTAAGTACTAATTCGATTTCGGAGGAGATAAAACTCGGGGGGCTTTCAAGCAAGTATGAAAAGATGATAACGGATGAGGAATTGAAATGTTTTCCCCTAATAGAGGCTGAGTTCAAGGTAATTGCCTCAGATACTCGACCAGTTATCGTAGATAAGGCGATCTCCAACCAGGTTTGTCATGGGAATATTGATTGGAGAGGGATTCAAAAGAACTCGGTTCAAATTGCCAAATACAAGCTAGATGAGTTGAGAACTCCTATGATTTACGATGGCCTTTATGAATGGAATCTAAAATATGATAATTTCATTGGATATATGGCCGGAGTAATCCAATCGAAGAAGTTTGAAACAGACCTCTTAATGCCATAAATGTGAGATGTCCGAACTAGGAAATGGGCACACCATTCTGCATCATATTTTGGGCAGGTAACCCTTTTTTCATATGAAACTGGATTAAAGAGCCGATGTGGCTTCCATCATCCTACAACAATTTGTCATTCTCATCACCACCTACGGATATGCCGATTATTGCCATAGAGTCAGCTTTAAGGCAATCTCTCAGTGTCTCGGATAGTTCTTTTTCTGATGAGGCATGAAACCCTTCTACACCGATGCTCTCTGCAAATCTCACCGAATCAACCTGTCCAAAGTCAGCCCCAGCGCTCCGCCCGAACGCCCTCTCTTGCCTGATCCTGATGAGGTCCAAGGACGAATCATTCCACACCAGGCACACAAACGGCATTCCCAGCCGCTTAGCTGTTTCCAGCTCCATGCAGGTCATGGCAAAGGATCCATCACCGACCGACGCGACAACCTTCCTCTTGGGATGCACAAGCTTGGCGGCGATGGCCCACGGTACGCCGACCCCCATTGGAATGAGCCCGTTGGACACCAGCATCGTATGCGGCTCGTAGACCGGATACCGCTGCGCCATCCAGATCAGGTGAGCGCCCACGTCCGAGACGGCGATGTCTCCGCGCCCCAAGCATTCGCGTATGGTGCGGATGATGTGCTGTGGTTTCACACCCTTGCTTTCGCTCGGCAGCGCGGTGAGCGAGTCGTGCAGCTGCCGGCGTATGTTCGAGGCCCACTCGGCTTTCCGGACAGGCTGACGAGACGATGCGGTCAACAAGCCGCGCAGATCGCCGACGACCTCGATATCGGGCCGGAAGCCCGGTACGACATCGCACGGCGCAGCACCGATGTACGCTACCTTCTTCTCTCGGCCGATGTTCCAGAACCTTGGCTCGAACTCGATGAGATCGAAGCCCACGAGAATGATGAGATCTGATTCCTCGAAGGCCGCATGGACCATGTCCGCTCGTCTCAGCCCAACGGTGTTCAGACTTAGCTTGCTGTCGAACGCCACCGCCCCGGCGCCCATCCAGGTCATGGCCGCCGGTATGTTCCACGCGTTGACGAACTCCCTCAATGCGCCAACGGCGCCGGCGCGCAGCACCCCGGCGCCGGCTATCACAAGCGGCCGCTCCGCCGCCGCCAGCAGGGTGCGCAGAGCGCCCATGTCCTGAATGACATGGTTCCTTTCCCGTTCTGCAAAGGACAGCGGCATCGCGTCCGTTCTCTCCTTTAGAACGTCCTCCGGCAGCTCCATGAACACCGGCCCGGGGCGCTCCTGGGCCGCCAGGTCGAACGCTTTTCGCGTCAGCTCCGGTATGGCGTCGGCCGATGGCATCGAGAAGGAATTCTTGGTGATCGGCCGGAACATCGACACCAGATCGATGTACTGCTTCCTCGGATGCCTCTGGCATTCGCCGGCGACCTGTCCGCTCATGGCCACCATCGGATTGTACGAGAGATACGCCTCGGCCACGCCGATGACCATGTTCGATGCGCCCGGTCCGAGCGTGGTAAGGCACGCTCCAGGCCGCCCGGTCAGCCGTCCGACCATGCCGGCCATGAACGCCGCGCTGCTCTCATGCCTCGTCAGAACGAAATCGATGTCCGAGTCGATCAGCGAGTCCATGAGGTCGAGGTTCTCCTCTCCCGGGATGCCGAACACATGCCGGACGCCCTCGGACTCGAGGCACTTGACCATGAGCGAGGAGCCCTTCATGCTATCACTCGAAGACTGCCGCGCGTTCCTTGAACACCGACCCCACCGCCTTTCGGAGCGCCTGCTCGACCTCTCCCTTGTCCTGCACCGGGATGATGCCTCTCTCTCTGAGAAGCTCGATGGCCGGCTCGCCGTACTGCGTCGCGATCACGGCGTCGACCCCCTTCAGCTTGTCCACGGTGGTCTCCATCTTGATGCGATGGCCCGGACCGAACAGTGGGACGTCCTGCTGCTCGGCAACGTCGATCGTCCCTTCCGATCTGATCTCATTCCCTTCGACGGTGAAGACATGGAACGACCCGGCGTGCCCGAAGTGCTCATCTACGCTCCGTCCGTCCGATGTGGCCACTGCCAAACGGTACTTGGTCTCGCCCTCGGACTCGATCGCCGTGCCCTCGATCTCGCCCTTCGCCCGCCCTGCGCAGGTGTAGTGGGAGAACTCCGCTGAGCGGTCCTCGCCCAGCAGGCCGATGGCGTCGGCCCGGCATTGGCGGCAGTGGCGCATCTGCCGGATGTCCACCTCGCACATGTCCTGCAGCGCCTTGCGCTCCGCGGCGGTGGGAGCACGCAGGCCTTCGAACTTCGTCCCCGGCACCGGTATCAGCGGGAGGATGTTCACGATGTACGCGCCCAGCTCCTTCGCCTTCTTGGCGACGGCAGGGATGTGCTCCGAATTGATCCCCGGGGCCATGACCACGTTCACCTTGACCAGCATGCCGGCCGCCGCTGCTTTCTGGATGCCGTCCAGCTGATTCCGTATGAGTACCGCGGCCGCTTCCTCGCCACGTAACGTCTTCCCTCCCCAGTGGACGAAGTCGTACATCTTCGCCCCGACCTTGGGATCCACGGCGTTCATCGTCACGGTCAGGAACCTTACGCCCAGCTCCTTGAGCCGTTCGACGTTCGGCGGCAGCGCGAGGCCGTTGGTGCTGAGGCACAGCGTCAGCTGAGGGAACTCCTTCTTCACAAGCTCAAGCGCGCGGAATGTCTCCTCGTTCGCCAACGGGTCTCCGGGGCCGGCGATTCCGATGACGCTTAGGTACGGGACCTTGGTCAGTACGTACCTGATCTTCTCGACCGCCTCCTCGGGGGTGAGGATCTCCGATGTAACGCCGGGGCGGGACTCGTTGGAGCAATCGTACCGCCTATCGCAGTAGTTGCACTGTATGTTGCACCGGGGGGCGATGGGTATGTGCA
>ENA-UOOH01003490-UOOH01003490.1-fermentation-metagenome-genome-assembly--contig:-NODE-3490-length-11884-cov-346.503339_pt1 | contig 11884 bp, 8 predicted proteins | sample MGYA00245778_ERZ724025 | MGnify/ENA primary metagenome ERZ724025 (study PRJEB28704, sample SAMN03018313) | fermentation metagenome | biome: anthropogenic terrestrial biome; feature: soil... | reverse complement strand
GATAAAGTCTATTTTTGAATTCTGGTATTTTTTGAATGCTCTATCAATTTAGAGGAAGATAATGAAAAATTAGATTTTCTTGAATTACGGGATACATTGTGTTGACTATGGTAAATTTTTTATCTAGAGAGTGAGTATTCCCATACTCGATATACAGCATGATTTTATATATCATAAGCCAGTGCAGTCAATTCTATTAAAAATAAAATGTCACCTAAGAGGAAGCACCAATTGATCAGGAAAGCTAGGGTAGATGACGTTGTTGTGATGAAGCAGATCATCAACACTTATTCGAAGGAAGAGCTAATGCTCGCCCGTTCACTTAGTGAAATGTATGAGAACATCAGGGATTATTACGTTTGCGAGATTGATGGAGAGGTTGTGGGCTGCTGTGCCCTGCATGTTGTATGGGAAGACCTCGCAGAGATACTTGCTCTTGCCGTAAATCCTATATATGCTAGAAAAGGAATAGGTACAAAACTTGTCACTGCCTGTCTTGAGGATGCTAAAAACCTCAACATGAAGGAAGTTTTCGCACTTACTTACGTACCTGGGTTTTTCAAGTCTCTTGGATTTAAGATTGTGGATAAGAACAGCCTTCCCAGGAAAATTTGGTCTGGCTGTCTGAAATGCCCCAAGTTTCCGGACTGTAACGAAATTGCTGTTCTTAAATCAATTGAGTAATTAAGTACTCCTAAACTCTTTTTTCTATTTTTTCTATATTAAACAGTTTAAATCAGAATTCCTAGAAATCAGGTTTCCGAGAAATCAAAATTCTCAAGATTTTTATTTATATAATTAGAACAACTTTAGCCAAAAAACGAAAATTATTTATTCAGGTGGTTGCTTTTTTAGGTTGCCCTAATATATGATCTCAAAGTCAGGCATGTATTGGTGGGATGATGTTATGCATATAGACCGATTTGAAGAGTATCTTGAGACAATTCTCTACCTAATTAGAAAGAATCAGGGCCCTGCAAAGACCAAACAGATCTCTGAAGAACTCAATGTATCTCCGCCGAGTGTGACGGAAATGATAAAGAAGTTACATTCTTCAGGACTTGTAGAGTATACACCTTATCAGGGAGTCGAATTAACTGAAAAAGGAATTGATCAGGCTATAAAGATAAAGAGAAAGCACCAGGTGCTTGAGACTTTCTTGGTTGATGTCCTTCACTTTGATAGGAGGAGCGCCCATAAAGAAGCCTGTGAACTTGAACATGCAGTATCTGATGCCGTACTCGAAAAGCTCTACGAATTTCTTGGAAGTCCTGAATACTGCCCTGACGGGAACCCTATCAATCTTGATAAGGATAATATCAGCAGAGATGAGAAATTCATCCCTCTTGATGAAATGGAAGAGGGAAGTTCTGGCAAAATTGCTAGGGTAACTCTTTCCAGGGAAACTAAAGAACGTCTGAATTCTCTTGGAATTCTTACTGGAGAAGATATCAAAGTCAGGCGTAAGCAGAAACAGGGTAGTATCTCGGTTATAGCAGTAGGATCGGAAGTTGCTCTCGGAAGGGACGTTGCAAAGAAAATCTTCATAGTTCCAAAACGTAAAACCGTCTGAATGGGAGAAAAGACGCACAACTGGCATGAAGCCAAAAAACTGGAGACGTGATAGAAATTCCCAGCTCATGCTGCACTTCCGGAAGCGGAGGTAAGAGCAAAACCCCTTATGACTTAACAATTGCTTTTATAGGTAACCCAAGCGTTGGAAAAAGTGCCTTCTTTAGCAAGCTTACCGGAGTAGGTGTTGAAGTCTCAAATTATCCCGGCACAACAGTTGAACTTAAAAGGGGAATTGTAAAGGCTCGGGGAAAAACTATTGAAGTAGTTGACCTGCCAGGTATTTATTCCCTTGGAGTTACAAACGAAGATGAGAAGGTAACCAAGAGATTTCTGATTGAAGACCAGCCAGATATTATAATCAACGTTCTTGATGCAAGCAGGCTTGAGAGAAATCTGTATCTAACTCTGCAGCTTCTGGAACTCGATATCCCAATGGTTGTTGCGTTAAATCAGGTGGACCTGGCTGCAGACCTTGGTATTCTCATTGATGCGGATGGACTCTCAGAACTGCTTGGCCTGCCTGTAGTGCCAACGGTTGTGACCTGGGGAGTAGGGCTCGATGACGTAATACTCGTAGCCCTTGAAGAACAGGGTAAAACTCAGGAGCATCACAGGGTAAGATATAGCCAGTGGATCTGGGAGGCGCTTTCCAGCCTGGACTATGCTTTTCCTAATATTCCTCCAAGCGTAAAAACTGCAGCTCTGCTGAACGATGCCGAGTTTGTAGAACTCTACTGTATGCTGCCTGAGGCAAATGCCCTGCTCTCTTCTGCCAGGAGGTTAAGACAGAATCTGGAGATGGAACGTGGGATTTCGGTAGCTGATACAGTTGCAAGAGATCTCTATGGGGAAGCCGGATATATCGTGGACAGCGTGGTTTCAAGGTTCGAGCCTAAAAAAAGTTTGAGGGAAAAGATAGATGCCGTCCTTACATCCCCTAAATTTGGGATTGTAGTGCTTGTATCTGCCCTGCTCCTCACTTTCCTTCTTGTTTTCCGGATAGGAGGTTTCCTTGAGACCTGGATTGTAGATAATATCTTTGAGCCTCATGTCATCCTGCCTGCCAAAGCGATAACTTCAGGTATGCCACCTATCCTGAGAAACCTGATTGTGTATTCTCTTCTGGGAGTAGAAGCCGGATTTGCAATTGCAATTCCTTATATTGCAGTCTTTTATGCCATTCTTTCTTTATTCGAGGATTCGGGATATCTTACCAGGGCCGCTTTCTTGCTGGACAACTTCACGCATAAACTTGGACTTCATGGAAGAGCCGTCATACCGCTGGTTCTTGGGTTTGGCTGCAATGTCCCTGCAATTATGGCGGTGCATGCCCTTGGCACGCGGCGAGAAAAGAGGATAGCTTCTTTCCTTATATCTCTCATTCCCTGCTCTGCCAGGACCGTTATCATCCTGGGGCTTGTGGGAACCTTCGTAGGTTTCTGGCCTGCAGTTTCAATCTATATTCTGGAGATCTTTATCATTATTGGCATGGGCTGGATTCTGGGAAAGAGTCTGCCGGGTCAGAAAAGTGGCTTTATTATGGAAATGACCCCTCTAAGAAAACCAGAGTTGAGATCTACTCTAAGAAAGACCTGGATGAAAAGTCGAGAATTCCTTTACATTGCTTTTCCGCTTCTACTTGCTGGAAGTGCTTTTCTCGGGGTTGCCGATGCTCTGGGCCTCCTTTCAATCTTCCAGGATTTTGTTGAGCCTATATCCGTGGGACTGCTAGGTCTTCCAGCATTTGCGGCAACAGCTCTAGTTTTTGGTATTCTCCGAAAAGAAATGGCTCTTCAGATCCTTGCCGTACTTGCAGGCACAGCCAACTTTGCAGCCGTAATGACTCCTGTTCAGATGTACCAGTTTGCTGTAATTACGACCATTTATGTCCCATGTGTGGCAACGATTGCAGTACTTAAACACGAACTTGGAATAAAAGATACGGCTTTAATAGTTCTCTTCACCATAGTCCTTGCTCTAGGAATAGGCGTCCTGATTAGGGGGTTTGCGCCTTCTTTCCTTTAATTTTTCTATTATTTTTTCGACAGACCTATAAATCTTCCTGCAATACCGAGTACGAAAAAAATATCCCTATTTTAAATCACTGAAGCCGCAAATTAAAAATTAAAGATTATTATTTTTTTACTTACAGTGGATTATTTTTTAAAACACAGATATCATTAAAAGGGACATAACAGTTATATATTAATAAACTTGTTATTGTCTTTCTAAACTTTTCTCCGTTTGCCGCAAATTATTAATATTTAGTGCATCGTGTTTATTTCCGATGACCCGAATCACCACTTATTCACACAAAAACGTGTTGAGTGTTATTATGGATATAATTGAAATGGATCATTTCCGGGAGCCTGAACTTGACGAGGTTCAATTTTTCCTTGAGAGCACTGGAACTCATGGCTCCGTTATTTATGAAAATGCTGCGGAAATGGACTGTACCTCCTCAAAAGTCCAATCAAGGGAGAATGTACTCATCGATTTCAAGGACACTTTTTCATCCATTAATTAACACTTCCTCTTAAATATTTTCATCCCCTTACTGAAATCCAACCCTTTAACTCCTTTTTTAATGTTAAGCTTGGATTTCATTCCTTTTTTCCAGTATTAATTAACCAATGAACCTTCTTCTCTGGACCTTATTTCTTAAAAGACTTTTTAGGTTTTGAAATATCTTTTATATCTCTTTCCTGCACTTTCAGCAGGTTTTTGCAAAAGATTTACGCAAAGACAATTTTCGGATAAATTAATAAAACAGTTTTTATTTTTCTTTAATGGAGAGCTCTATAAGACCGGAAAATACTATCGATTACCATATATATAATAAAGTAAGATTACATGTACTTTGTACATATTATTTAAATTCCTATAGTGTAATCAATTAAATTATAATTATGCTGATCTGCCCTACCGCAAAGGATTTCAGGTAATCAGGATATCGGAACCAAATCTATTATAAGAGGTATTTCAATGAGAACTGGACAGAGGGATGTACATAATACACCGTTTAAAAGGCGGCTGTCGATAACCTATGAGGAGCTCGAGACTCTCAAGAAATCGATCAAGGTTTCGGTTCTCAATGAACTGCGGGCCGAAATGGAAAATGTTTCCGATCAGGATTCTATAAAGGATCATGTTCTTTCCGAAATCAGAACTGAGCTTATGGGAATTCCCGACCCTGCCTTGCTCAAGGCTTCAATCCTCAATGAGTTAAGAGTGGAGTTGAAAGCTTCTAGGGAAAAAGACTCGGGATCAGCTGATCGTAAGCTGAGGGAACTTGCAGGCATTCAGGATGGACTTGTCCGCGAATTGCTCGACCAGAAAACGCTTATCAAGAAACTGGAAGCTCAGCTAGGAAATCTAATTAAACAGCTTGAGGATGCGAAAAAGGCAGCTCCAGTTATTTCCTCTCCTTCTTCTATTACCGTTTCCCATCCTGAAGATCCTCTTGACCTTCCTCCTCTTCCCAGAATACCCAAACAAAGACCTGAATCCCGAAAAGAAAACTCAACATACAGACTTGGTGAGTTCAAAGAAGCGCCTGCCTCCCTGCCAGGCACAGGTGCAAAAGTTCAGCTTAAGTTCAGAGAGGTTGAGCCCGCGGAACTTGACAGAGAAAATGTAGAAGTTAAATGTGAATATATTATTGCAGAAAGTGGAGATAGAAGACGGCTTAAAGGCACATCGAGACAGCAGCCGTTGATGAGGACAGAACCTGCCAGGCAGCAATTTCCAAGGCCGTTATCCCCTGTAAGACAGCCTTCTGCAGTTAGGCCGCCTCCTGAAAGAACCCAATCTGCAGATGACTATAAATGTGAATACATAATCGCTGAGAAATCTTCTAAAAAGCATTTTATAGAAGAATCCGTTGATGTGCGGGAAGATGAAGACGCTGAGATTATAACCTGCAACCGGAGAATTCTCGAGCGTAATAAGGCTTAAAAAACAGAAACTTCCTCAAAAACGTAAAATTACAGAGGCATTCTGTGTATATAAAAGAGATCGAATTTGTTAATTTTAAGTCCTTTGGAAAAAAAGTAAAGATCCCTTTTTATAATGACTTTACTACAATTTCCGGTCCTAATGGAAGTGGAAAGTCTAACATAATAGACGGTATTCTTTTTGCACTTGGGCTTACCAGTTCAAGGACTCTTAGAGCTGAAAAACTTACTGATCTGATTTATAATGGCGATACGGCAAAAAAACCTAATTTTGCTCAGGTTACGATTCGTTTTGATAATTCTGACCGTAAGTTACCTATCGAACTTGACGAGATTGAAGTCTCAAGAAAGGTTCGGCGGACAAAAAGCGGGTATTACAGCTATTTTTATCTCAATGGGAAATCCGTAAATCTTGGAGAAATCCATTCTCAGCTTGCAAAAGCCGGAGTAACTCCTGAAGGTTACAATGTAGTTATGCAGGGAGATGTTACACAGATCATCTCCATGAGTTCTGTAGAAAGAAGAAAAATTATTGATGAGATCGCGGGGGTTGCAGAATTTGACGAGCGCAGGCAAAAGGCGCTTGGGGAACTGGAAATTGTAAGACAGCAAATCGAGCGTGTAGATATAATTCTTGAAGAGGTGCGTACCCAGCTAGGAAAACTTGCAGGGGAACGCGATCAGGCCTTAAAATATCAGGCGCTTAAGGCTGAAAAAATTAAATTTGAAGGATATGTCTTGCTCTCCAAACTCAAAGACGCAAGGGCTGAACTAAAGAATGTAGAAAAGGAGCTTGCAGGAAAGGAAGTACATCTTGAAAAAGTCCAGCTCCTCCTGGACGAGAGAACAAATGAACTTCAGATCCTTGAGGATGCCCTGGAAAAGCTCTCCCTTGAAATTCGGAAGAAAGGGGAGGATGAACAGCTTCAGATTAAGAGGGAAATCGAAGAGATTAAGGGAGATATTTCACGCTGCGTAGATAGTATTGAGCTTTCGGAATCCGAGCTTGAGGAAGCAGATTCGCGACGCAGAAAAGCCTTTGTAGAAATTGATTCTACCAAGGGTAAAGTCAGGGAACTTGATGGGAAAATCGAAGCTGAAAACCTGAGAAGAGATAGCATTTCTTCCGAGCTTTCCGAGCGTAAAACCGAACGCATGCTGCTCCAGAGTAAGATTGCGGATGTGGACGCAAAATTTGCAGCTACTCGGGATGAGCTCATGGCTGCCAAAAAGAATCTTGAGGATGTAAAAAATGAGAAAAACGAGCTCATCCGAACCGAGGATCGGCTTCTTGATTCTCTCAGGAGAAAATCTTCGGAGCTCCGAGAAATTGAAAACCAGATCAGGGATGCCGAAACCGCGGTTGCTACTTCTGACAGTGACACCCTTTCTGTCAGGTATGAGCTTGAAAAACTCTCCGAAAACCTGGAATCTCTAATTCGAGACCGTGATGATATCGAAAGCAGCCATTTCAGGATAAAGGAAGATATCAGGAAGCTTGAGAACAGGCTTCACAGCCTCCAGCAGGAATATGCAGTTACGGAAGCAAGAGTGAGGGCCTCAGAACAGGGAGGAGGCTATTCCAGGGCTGTGGAGATGGTAATAGGGGCTGCAAGGCAGGAAGACCTTTTCGGAATTCATGGGACTATTGCCCAGCTTGGAAAAGTGGACAGACAATACTCAACAGCTCTGGAGATTGCGGCAGGAAACCGGATGCAGGCGATTGTTGTAGATACGGATGCCGACGCTGCCGAAGCAATTGAATATCTGAAACGCAGAAAAGGAGGACGAGCTACCTTTCTTCCCCTCAACAAATTGAGAGAACCCAGGCGGCTTGAAAACCTGAGTTATGAGAACGGAGTGATAGGGTATGCAATTGACCTTATTGAATTTGATTCCGATTTTGAGCCTGCTTTCTGGTATGTTTTTCAGGATACTCTTGTTATGGAAAACCTTGCAAGTGCTCGCCGCCTTATGGGCAGAGCAAGAATGGTCACTCTTGAAGGTGAACTTCTTGAAAAGAGCGGAGCAATGGTAGGAGGGTCAATCTCGTCTAAATCGGGAATTTCCTTTGCGGCTGCAGAAAAAGATAAACTGCTCGAACTTGCAGAGGAGATAAAGTCTCTAGATGCAAGCCGGAATGCAGCCATAAGCAAACAGGACAGTATTGAAAGCCATCTTTTCGAGTTAAGCCGGAAAATCCGGGACAACGAGGCAACAATCTCAAGAAAGGAACATCAGCTTGAGGAAATCGCAGGTAGGGAAACAAAACTTGCTGAACTTCTTGAGGCTAAACAGGCCGATCTCAAAGCAATTGAGGAGTCCAAAACCGAACTCAGGGCTGAGATGGACAGAGTAATTGCTGAAAAAGCTGATAAGGAGGAGGTAGTATCCGAACTTGAGATACAGATCTCTGGACTTGAAGAAAAGCTTGCAGATTCTCCTTTGCCTGAAATCAATAAAAAGATAGAATTTGTTGACGAGGAACTCCGCAGGCTTGATAGCCGAATCCGAGATATTGAAGCTACCCAGAACGCCCTGCAGCTTGAAAAAGAATATACTGAACAGAAAATTATTGAAGCTAAGGAACTTATCAGAGAGCTTGATGAGAAGAAAGCTTCAAGACTGGAGAAAGTTAACTCTCTAAGGATAAAAATAAAGGAATTTGAGGAAAAACTCGAGGTAAAGAAAGCAAGGGAGTTTGAACTTTCGGATGAACTTATAGGACTTCAACAAGAGCGGGAAAAAGTTCAAGCTGAGCACAGTGCTGTCAAGCGTAGAGTAAGTATTGCTTCAACTACACTTGAAAAGGCAAGGCAGCAGGTGCTTACGCTCACAGCTACGAAGAATGCACTTTTTGACCAGGAAAAACAGCTTGTCGAAGAAATCCACAAAAGAGGGCTGGAAGAGACTGATGAGGTCCCGAATTATGAAACCGTTTATATGCGGATTCAGGCAATCGATGAAGCCCTCAGGCGGCTTGAGCCCGTAAACATGCGGGCAATTGACGAGTATAATGAGGTAGAACTCAGGCTTTCGGATTTACAGGGGAAAAGGGATACTCTGTTTACCGAGAGAGAGCAGCTCCTTGAGCGCATCGACCAGTATGAGCAGTTAAAGCGAGATGCCTTTATGGAATCCTATACAGGCATTAATGCCAATTTCAAGGAGATTTTCCATGAGCTTTCCGACGGCACGGGTGAGCTCTTGCTTGACGATCCTGATGATCCTTTTGCAGGAGGGATGACTATTCAGGCGCAGCCAAAGGAAAAAACTCTCCAGCGGATAGAAGCAATGTCAGGTGGGGAAAAAAGTCTTACCGCGCTTGCTTTTATATTTGCGATCCAGCAATACCGTCCTGCTCCCTTCTATGCTTTTGATGAAATTGATATGTTTCTGGACGGCTGGAATGTGGAAAGGGTCTCAAGGCGTGTTAAAGCCTCAGGATCAAAAGTCCAGTTTATTGTTGTTTCCTTAAGAAAACCTATGATTCAGGCCGCATCCAGGACAATAGGGGTTACAATGCAGGAAAATAATCTCACGAGCATTACTGGGGTGAAGCTTAATGGCTGAACTTTTGGATAACACGAATGTAGTGCTTGAGATTCCTCGACTTCAAGCCCGTAAAGTTCATGAATCCGGGGAAAATGATTCTCTTTTTGCAGATCCCGAAACTTATGGGCTGTCAGGCACGCTATCATGCCTTGGAATTGACTGGGATCTGCTTGACATCTCGGAATTTAAGACTTACGAACCTTTGGGTATTCTGGTTGAGCTTTCGCGAGATGGAAAAATCGATCCCTGGGATATAGATATTGTGCAGCTTACTGACAGCTTTCTGGGAAGGGTGGAAGAACTCAAACAGATGGACCTTAGAATTTCCTCAAGGACCCTTCTTTATTCTGCTATTCTCCTTCGCATGAAATCCTCGGGAATTTTGGGGGAAGAGGAGGAAGAGGTTGATTCGTTCGATCCAGGTTTTCTTGACGATCCCGATTTCCCTGAGCCCGAGGAATTTCCTGTTCCGAAATTTCCTGTCCGCAGGATTTCCACGAGACCGGTTACACTCAATGAACTGATTCTTGAACTCAAAAAAGCCGAAAAAAGCCTTTCCAGAAAAAACAAAAAAAAAGCCAGCCAGATTTCAGAAGAATCCGAGCTTCGACCCCAGCTTACTACCGGGGACGTCCTGGGCATTGCGCACGAAGAAACCATTAGCTCACGTCTGACAATGATATGGGCAAGCCTTGCCAAACAATTTGCGAAGCAGCCTGTAGTAGTTTTTTCTAGCTTTCTGGAAAAAAGTGAAGACAGAATAATGGATTACCTGTCTCTTCTTTTCCTTGCTTCAACCAGAAAGATCTGGCTTTTCCAGAACGAACTTTTCGATGAACTATATATTTATCCGGGAGAGGAATCCGGTTTTTCCACTGAGAACAATCCTCCTCTGTTTCATGAAACTATGAACCCAAAAGCCGAGCTTTTGAAGCCTGAAACTAAATCAGGGAGTAAGATTCATGAGTGAGTTTGAGATTATCGAAGCCGTACTTTTTGCTGCTGGCAGGGCAGTAAGCCTTGAAAAACTTGAGAAAATCACTGGAAAACCCCAAAAAGTTGTCCTTTCGGCAGTACAGAAACTGACAGAAGCTTATTCTTCCAGGGGCTCAGGAATTGAGATCCTTGACCTTGGGGAACGATATGTCATGCAGGTCAAGCCTGAATACTCCGAACTTATGCGGGAGGTTGCTCCAAAAGAGCTTTCAGCCCCTAAACTCCGTACCCTTTCTATGATTGCTTATTACCAGCCCTTGCTTCAGTCCGAACTTGTTGATATGAGAGGAAGCGGGGCTTATGATCATATAAAAGATCTTATAGAACGAGGTTTTGTAGAATCTGTGCCTTACGGGAGAAGCAGACAACTTTCTACAACCCCGCTTTTTGCAGATTATTTTGGGCTTAAAAGAAATGATCCTAAAGCCATAAAAGAGAAAATTCTTGAGCTTTTAAAATCCCAGGGTGGCCAGAGTGAGATCAACCTCTGGATAGGAAAGAAGATCGTTGTCGTGACTCCAATGTATGAATCTCTTATGATTATGTGCGGGATCAGGGAATACTTTGTTGCCAATGCTTACTCACCTTCGAAGGAGGAAATTTCCCGCCTGCTTGAGGCAGATCTTGTCGTGATCTCGGCTGGCTACTCTGATACTGTACGGCAGTATTGCGACGGAGAAATTCTTGAGATGCATTCTACAACTTTTGAAGACGTTATCGAAGCAATTGCTTTACTTACTGAAGAACTTCCCGATGAAGTTGACTTCAAAATAGTGGAAAATAATATTAAGAAAATTCGGGAAACCAGAGAAAGATACGTTTCTTCTGCTGTCCTTATCGAGAAAAAGGTAAAACCGGCAACTGAAATGGTTTCAAGAATCGTAAACGATCTTTCTCTTGGAATTTCAGCAGACGGAGTGCTTATTGCACCTGATTATGGAACTTCAAAAAATGGGGTTAAAATTGAAAAAGGGGCTCAAATTTTGATACCCACGCATCGTAGTGTTGAGGGCGATCTTCTCCAGAGAGTCTGTACTAAGTATGATTCTATTCTTGAAGGTCTTAGGAAATTTGAAAAATGATGAATCTATAAAATGATCTGACTGTTGGCATCTCTATTAATTTTTTTGAGGGCACGGGCGCCTTAAATTTAAATTTTTCCGTCGCATTTATATTGATATATAAAGCATTTATATAGTATGTATGGTATTTAACTATAGCTTTATATACTGGTTAGAGGATATTACTTTTGCTTTATATACTGAGGGTTGACTAATGAGCGAATCTAGCATCAAGATCGAAAATGTGGTTGCATCTACCAAACTCGCTGAAGAATTCGACTTAACTGTTATCGAATCCCAATTCGAAGGAGCCGAGTACAACAAGCAGAAGTTCCCCGGGCTCGTTTACAGGGTTTCAGATCCTAAAGCTGCTTTTCTGGTATTTACTTCCGGTAAGGTTGTCTGTACAGGGGCGAAAAACGTTGCCGATGTACACACAGTTATTGGCAATATGGCGAAAAAGTTGAACAGTATAGGGATTAAGACCATTGAGAACCCCCAGATTACTGTCCAGAATATTGTTGCTTCGGCAGACTTGCATGCTATTTTAAACTTGAATGCAATTGCAATAGGACTTGGACTTGAAAACATTGAATATGAACCTGAGCAGTTTCCTGGGCTTGTGTACAGGATCTATGAGCCCAAAGTAGTTGTGCTTATCTTCAGCTCCGGAAAACTGGTAGTTACGGGCGGCAAGACCCCTGAAGATTGCGAGAGGGGCGTCGAAGTAGTCCGCAAGCA
>ENA-UOOH01003487-UOOH01003487.1-fermentation-metagenome-genome-assembly--contig:-NODE-3487-length-11889-cov-12.310715_pt1 | contig 11889 bp, 16 predicted proteins | sample MGYA00245778_ERZ724025 | MGnify/ENA primary metagenome ERZ724025 (study PRJEB28704, sample SAMN03018313) | fermentation metagenome | biome: anthropogenic terrestrial biome; feature: soil... | reverse complement strand
GTTCGCCATGATGGACACCTCCAGCCCTATTATAACCCTGCTGCCCGCTGCGCGTCAAATCATCCCTTGACGGTACATTATGAGCCGTGTTATACTCTCAGTAGACGTTAAGTAAATAACAGTTATCTTAACAAGGAGGTTGTGAGCCATGAAGGAGCTTGACGTGACTACAGGGAACACCCCGGCCACCATGCCCACAGTGCCGGCGAACATGTCAGGAGCCGCCTCTGATGCTCACCTGATCGCCCTTTGGCTGGAGCAGAAGGCCCGCCGCAGTCAGAACACCGCCCGCGTGTACGAACACGAAATACAGAGGTTCCTGGAGGTTGTGGGCAAGCCCCTGCGGGCCGTCACCGCCCAGGATGTTCAGGTCTACATGGAGCACTTGGAAGGGCTGAACCTCGCGCCGGCGAGTCAGGCCCGCGCCCTGTCCACCGTCCGCAGCCTGTTTGCCTTCGCCCTGAAAACGGGCTATGTCCCGTTCAACGTGACGCAGGTAATCGAAATGCCGAAGGTAGCGAACACCACGGAATTCAACTTCATCACTCGCGACGATGCACAGGCGCTCCTGGAGGCGCTTCGCCCGCGCCTGCGTGACTACGCCATCGGCGCTTTGCTCCTGAAAACGGGCTTGCGCGTGAGCGAATGCGCGAGCATCAACCTGGGCGACGTGTACCATGACGGTTCCGGTCGCCACGGGCTGAAGGTTATCGGCAAGGGCCAGAAGGCGCGCCGCGTCAAACTCACCGCCGACATTCTAGCGCTCCTCCAGGCATACGTCGAAGAAACGGGCCGGGTTTGGCTGGACGTTGAAGCTCCCTTGTTCCTGAACAGGTTCGGCGAGCGCCTTTCCACGGTGAGCATGTGGAAGATCGTCACCACCGCCGCCAAAAAAGCAGGGATCGCGAAGCGAGTCACCCCCCACACCCTCCGGCACTCGTTCGCCACCCTCGCAGTTTGTGGAGGCGCTACACTCGCCCAGGTGCAGGAAGCGTGTGGGCACTCAGACATTCGCACCACGCAGCGTTATGAGCACAGCGCGAAGGCACTCGCCGACACAGCCGCCGACTATGTTCGCCTAGCGGTTTGAGAGGAGCCGCCATGCCGTGAGCATGATGAAGGGCCGGGTTAATCGCCCGGCTTTTTTTGTTTGCATCCCGGTTGCATTCGGTTGCATCCTGCGCCTGTGAGTCAATAAGGATGTCACACCTTTTTCGGCCATTCGCCCTTTGAGCAGGTATGCAGAAGATTTCTCGATGCTGGAAGCGTACCATTCTGTACCATAACTCGCCCCGGGCCCTGCGCGTTCATCGCGCCTCAAAGGGCTGTTACGCTGGCATCTCGCGCCGGCGAAAATAACCTTGTAACCCGGATTTTCGGCGCTTGTGCGACACACCCGCCGCCCTGCGCCTGACCCCTGCCCTCCTTGCCGTCCGAAGGACCCGCTGTTATGTCTGGTGTTACCACCGCTGCGAGCGCCTGACTGTTCTCTGCCTGCAAGCAGGTAAGCCCACAGGGTTCCCACAGTTTGCACAGCGCGCGAGCAGGCTAGATGAAACCTACACACCCCCCTGTCGCCCCCCCCTATGGAGCCGCGAGCATACCCCCTCACGTGCGAGACTGTCGCAGGCGCTTGAGACTGTCGTTCCGGTGTGCGCCTCAGCCGTCCGCCTCTCAGCATGGGAGAGATACCCCCCTTATGCCTGTGAGGGAAGTCTGTTCGCACTGAGCCGCGCCTTCGGTCGCGGAAACTGTGCACCTACGGTTCTTCGTCGCCCCCCTTTTAGGGAGGCTAAAAACTGCTTGCATTCGAGCCGGCCACAGTGTTACCGCCCTACGTGGAAACCTGTGGTAACGTTCCACCTCTTTCGGTTCCGGAAAAACACCTTCTGCGCGAACACGGCCACCGGCCACCGAAATTGATTGCATTCACGCGCCTTTTTTGTGGGCCGGTTCGGTTCGCTAGGTTCGCGCCTGTAGCACTGAGCCACAAGCAGATCGCAGCGAAACTCGCGCGAATTGACTGCATCTAAGAGCCAACTACACTGCATTTGCTAGGAAGGATATTCGCGGTTTTTGGTTAACATTTTCGAGTAGTTCGAAAGACTGCGCTAAAAAAGTCGGATGATGCAATGGGGTTTATTGAGTTTTTGATATATCGCAGGGGGTTTGCTTCATGGCTCCTTTTCTTGGATTCGGCGGATTAGCTGGGTTCCTTGTGTTCACAGTGTTGACCGTGATTCATGCATTAAAACGCACTGGTCGGGCCAAAAGACTAGCATTCATTTCGGCAATTGCGTTCGGACTATTTGTGGTTGCCCTCAACCTACCAGCTCCGCCGGACGCCACCCCCATCGAAACCGAGCTCCCCGGCGCTGAACAGGCATCTCCAGGTATAGCAACTAGCAAGGGGGGCACATCTGGTTCTTCCGATTCACCGATAAAGTCAGCATCTACGCATGTACCAACTGAATCAAAGAATTCGAAAGATGAATCATCAGACACATCGCTGGACGCCATAAAAGTAACCATTGACGCCCAAAACATGTCGAATACAAGGAACCAATACAAAACGGTGGTATACGTCGAGAATACATCACCTCAGCGAAACTTTGTCGGGACTGTCTGCGTAATCAGCAAAGACGTGGATGGCCGGACCCTTGACTCAGATACGATATTTGTTGGAGAAGATAAGGCCCCTCTTCTGCCCGGACAGCAGACGTATGCAATCCTGTGGCTTAAGCGCGGTAGACCACCTGCATTTGCCCGTACGATTACGGGTAGGTTTATGCAACCGTCTAAGAATGTTGGCGAAGCGAAGTTCACCGTTGAATCAAAACAGGTGGGACCCGGGGCGGCTACATTCTGGCTATCGATTCCAACTACAGATGACGATGCCCTGATCGCGGCGTCGCGACAAATCCTCGAACAATATAGCGCTTTGCGGGTAATAACAGCCTATTTTTATTCCGATCCCGAGGCTGCCCGTGAACGGACATATGATGAGAAGAACCACCCTTTTGCTACGCTAGACATGGGTCAAACTTACGCTCCCAAATTAACATTCTTCGACTCGAATAGGACCTTACTTGTGCGGTAACGACAAACAGTATTCTTGTCCAACTTGTCCTTGCCCACAAACTCCATCTGTTTCATGTCTGCAAGTGGGCACAGGGTTCTCACGTCATGAACAGCGAGCGAGCAGGCTACATAGATCAAGAACACCCCCTGGTCGCCCCCCTCCCCCCTACGCGTTACTGGTCGCCTAGCCTACAGCCTCAGTCGCGCCGGTCTGCGCCCTGCCGCCGCCCTGGAATGGTTCGATAACTACGAAGTAGCATCCATCATGCAATGCAGCCGCTGGCAAGCATACCCCCTCATGTGCGAGACTGTCGCAGGCGCTTGAGACTGTCGTTCCGGTATGCGCCTCCGCCGGGTTCCTTGCGCTATGGGGGGAGTCAGCTTCCCCCCCCAGGGCGCTGCCCGGTCTGCGTTCTCCTGGGGAAAACGTTTTTTCAGAACTGGGGGGACGCGGCCACCGCCGGCGCGCCGGGTTCGCTATGGTTCGGTTCGTTCGCCCCCCTCGATGCTCAAACCCGCAGTTTGTATGTGCTGAGTCACCCGCCCGGTGAGCCGGAATCGTTCAGCAGGCTTCTCGCATACCCCTGCCTTTTAGGGACGTGCAAAACTCGCCCTGAAACTGCTGGTGTTCTGCTGTGCATGTGCTGGTTATCTAGCCCTTTTAGGGCAGCGCAAAACCCCACGAAAAACGCTTGCAAACTGCTTGCATTCGAGCGCCGGCGCGCAGGTTCGCTGTGCGCCTTTTTGTCGCCGGTTCGGTTCGCTATGGTTCGGTTCACCGCACTGAACGCGTGCGGATCGCCGCCCCAAGCCTTGAAATGCCTTGCCATGCGCGCCCAGTGCCCCCGTGTAGCGTTTTCCGTCCACCCGCAGGGTTCTTGTATGCCCCTCGCCCGTTGCGCGCGTCCTGGAGGCGCGTGGCGCGTCACCCGCCGCTTTTTTTGTCCCGGTATGTCCCGGTTCCGGTCCGCTATGGTCCGTTTTTGTTCCGGTCCGGTCCGGTTCACACCTCTAGCGCTGAGCAGCCGCACTCTGAGCACTCTCAGAACGAGTTCAGCATGTCACTGAGCACCTGCGAGTTGCGAATGCTCGCCGCGTCCGTGTTACCTGTGGAGCCTGCTCGTTCACTCAGGCCCACCTGTTTGAGCAGCGCCATGCCCAAACTCGCCCTGTCCTTCGCACTCAGTTCCTCCGAGTTCATGCCTGCCTCCACTGCGTCTAATGCAGCGCCCACCATGTTCCTCAGCCTGTCTGCGCCTGCGTCCAAAGTTTCCTGCCGAATACGGTTCAGCGCCGCGATGAAGTCCGGATCGCGGTTCACCCATTCGGAAACAGTCTGCCGGCTAACGCCCACCGCGTCAGCCGTTGCCGTCACGGTCTCGCCGCTTGCTAGGAGCAAGATCGCCTGTTCCTGAGCCGCCGTCAGGTTTTTCGGTTCCTCTGCTTCCCTGCGTTTCGCCATGTCTCACACCCCCAAACCGTCAAGTTGTGTCGGGTTCTGTCAAACCTGCGCCGGCGCGCCGGGTTAAAATAAATCAGCCGGACCTTTAGGGAGTCCGGAAATTCACCCCGTCCTACTGCGTCGGAAAACTAGCCCGAACACCTCGCAAAACTCGCAAAACTCCCGCCCTGTTCAGGGTTTATTTTCTTGAATGCCGGCAAACAGTGAACGCTGCGCCATGCCGCGCGAGTCGCGCAGGGAATGCGGATCGCGTGCCGCCGGCTTCATCTGAGCGCCGCAGCGACATTTCACCTCTGCCCGCGCCATCACCTGGAGCCGCGAGCCACAGCGCGCACACACAAACAGCACCAGTTCGGGTTCTGCCATGCTCCGCGCCTCCTTCGCTGTTTTGCCCCCTGTTCTCAGTGAAAATCGGCCCTCCAAAACGCCCTGTGCGGGCCGTAAACCCTTGTCCCTGAGTCATTGCACCTGCGCGTTATAATCGCGCGTCCTAGAGCCGTGTGGCGAGCCGCGCAATTGCGCGTTTACCTGGGCTTTTGCTGCCGCGCGTCATTCTTCCGGTTTAGAGCCGACGCGCCCGCCCAGGAGCTTCTTTGCTTCGTGAATCTGCCGCAGTCCCTCAGCGTTCAGCCCGCCGCCGCCAAGCGCCCGCAGTTCCTCGCCCGTATAGATGACATACCCCGCCGGCGCGAGAGCCGCCGCCGCTTCGTCATCTGCAAACACCACGTATTCCCCCACGGTGTTCGAGAAGCTGAGTTTCCACCCCGCCCCGCGCGCCGCGAAGGGCACTCCGGGTTCAGGATCGCCTGAAGCGAGTTCGAGCCGGCCAAGTTTCGCCCAAGCCTCGTTCGCGTCCTTGCAGCCGCCATAGGTCGCCGCGTCCGCGAAGGACACTTCATGCCCTCGCGTGTAGCCCTCCAGGGCGAGCCTTTGCCACTCTCTCTGCCCTACTGCGTCTGCGTCCAGGCACAGCACCACCTGCCGCGCCCGCGCCCATTCCCACCGCATACCCGACACCCCGAACACAGCCGCCGCGTTCGCATAGCCCGCCGCAATGAAGCTGATCGCGTCGAAAGCGCCCTCGGTTATGTAGCACTTTTCAGACAGGAGCGCCGGCGCGTTAAACATCCCCTTGTGCCCTGGAAGGTGATCGTGTTTGAGGTTATCCGGCACTTTCCCCACCGCCCGGCCATAGAGGTTCACCACCTCGCCCGCCGGATTCGTGTGTGGGAACACCACGCGCCCGCAGCGCCCGCGCCCTAGCCATCGCCCAGGAACCGCATACCCCACCCCCACAGACTGAGCAAGAGCGAGAGGTATGCCCCGGCTTCTCAGGTATTCCTCACCCGGCGAGCCGGCAAGCGCCGCCTGATACTCCTGGAGCCGTTCGGCGAGTTCAGGCTTTGCGACGGGTTCAGGTTTTGGCTGTGGTGGAGCCGCCGCCGGCACGGTTCTGCTCGCGGTTCTCCGTGCGCGCCCTGTCGGTTCCAGGCCCACCATCGCCGCCGCCTCGCGCACAGCATCGCCGAAACTCAGGTTGTCTGCACGTTGCAGGAACGCGAGTCCATCGCCGCCGCCACAGCCGGCGAAGCATTTCCATGCCCCGGTTTGCACGTTGAAGCTGAAAGACGGACTGCGGTCATCATGGAAGGGACAGCGAGCCTGCCGCCACTCGCCGCGTCCCTTCTTGATGTTCTCAAGGCGCGGTTCGTAAACCTCAGCCCACCGCCCCGCCATGCGCCGGCGAAGTTCCTCCACGTCATACATGCACAGCTTCCTCCTGCAGCCTGCCGAAGTTAGGCTTGAAAATCAAAGGCACTCCTCCCTCGTCCACGTCGCCGAAGCGGTTCTTCTTCACCACGAGTTTCACCGCGCGGTTAGGATAAATCGCCGCACTATCCTTGTCCTTCACCAGAAACATTACGGTGTCGCCCGTGTATTCCAGGGCGCTTGATTCGGCCAAGCTGATAAACTGCGATGTGTCTTGCCCTGCGCGGTTTTGACTGCTCACGGCCAGGACAGGTATCCGTAATGGGTTCGCGAGTTCGTCACGAAGTTCGCCAATGAGTTTCCCAATGTCATGCCGAAACTCGCCCCCGCCCTGGTAACGCCCGCCGGCCCACCGCTGCGTGTAGTCCACCACAACGAACGCGGTTTCAGCTCCATGCCGCTCCATCGCCTGCATCGTTCGCGCCCTGAGCTGTGAAACAGTCATGGTCGCCGCGCCCTCGATGAAGTAGAGCGCGCGCAGCCTCTCGGCCCACTCCTGCCGCGCCTGCTCCAGTTTCGCAAGATCGCCAAAACCTTCGGCATACTCCTTCTGTGGAAGCCGTGCCGCCGCGCACAGCGTTTTCAGGGCGAGCCGTTCAGGTGTTTCATCGAAGGTCAGAAACAGCGCCGGTATGCCGCGAGCCGCCGCCTCTCGCGCCCATTGCAGACACAAAGTTGTTTTGCCTGCGCCGGGTTCTGCCGCGAGAACATGCAGGCCCGTCTGTAGCCCGCCTATGAGCTTATCCAGCTTTGGAATGCCTGTCTGAAGTCCGAGAGGTCGCCCCTCGGCGCGAGCCTCGGCCACCGCCCGCGCGTTCGCCATGATCGCCGGCAACAGCTCCACGAAACTCTTTGCCTCGCCTACCCTGTCGCCCGCCGCGAGCCGCGCCGCCGCGAGAGCCGCTTCGACACGGCTTATAACGTCCGTCACGTCCCGGTTATCAGCGAGTCCGTCCCGCAAGCCATCCAGGGCCACGGCCAGGAGCCGCCGCTGATAAAGCTCCACCACCCGCCGCGCAGCCTCGCCCACGTCGCCCACGGGTTCACCGTCAACCTTCGGGAATGCATCGTTCTTCGCCGCCGCCTGCTCCATCTGTTCATAAAGCGCCCGGCATTCTCTGCTTGAGAACATCGCCGCGTTCAGGTTCGCGAACTGAGCTTCGGCCCAGGTGTCAGAATTCAGGGAAGCGAGCAGGCGCGTTTCTAGAGCCGGATCGCTGTTCGCCGCCGCCGGCGAGAAGGTTCTTTCGGCCATGATTCACCCTCCGTTCGTTACAACAAAAACAACAGTTGGTTGTATTTTGAGATGCGCCCGAAACGGGCTGTATAATCCCTGCTATATCCGCGTTTGGCGCTCATTTTCGCCCGTTTTGCCGCCGCCGCCTTTTTTGAGCGCCGGCGAGCCTCTAAACGCGGTTCTAGCAGCCTAATTCTAACGCGCGCGCCTGGGCGAAAGCCCGAAGGCGCGCAGGAGTTTTACTAGTATACTAGTACGTTTTTGAGCCTCACCATTTCCGCAGCTTAAACCCTGTATACAAAGATGTATCGTACCCCCTATCGGGGAAGATCGTACCCTGTATCGGGAAGATCGTACCCTGTATCGGGAATTTTAGTTGTATCCAAAAACGCCATTCTAGCTGCAATTATGTTGCTTTTCAGCCGTAAACGAGAATACAACCGCTAGTTGTATTTCACACAACCGGCGGTTGTAACGAACGCAGGCGCTTTTGTTGTCTCGCGTTCAGCGAGCGCCTGCCGCGTTCGACTGAGGAAATGAACTGCTGTGTAACCCTCAATGCTTCAGCGAGCGCGCCCTGTGTCAACCCCCGTTCTTCCCTCAGCCGCCGCACTTCCTCCCCCGTGAGCGCCGCCGGCTTCGGCTTCGGCGCTGGAAGTTCCCGATGAACTGAGTTCGCCAGGGCCACCGCCGCCGGCATGGTGAAGATCGTTCGGCACTGTAGCCACTCATTCCAGTAACCCCTGGGCATCACCCTGAAGGAAGCATCTGCCCCGTCATCATTGACGGCTTCATCTGCCGCGTCCATTTCCTCCGGTGTAGGCACGGGCCACAGCTCGCGCGACCATTCCGAGAAGTCCGGCTCGCAGCCATACCGCTCCACGGCCAAGATCGCATTACGTACCTGGAGCTGTGTGTCATAGCGTTCGCGCCGCGTCGCCGGCGCTGTATTGCCGCCGCACAGCTCGATTATGTCTGCGTTGCTCATTGTGACCGGTTTGCCTTGTCGAAAGCGGCTTCTGAAAGCGAGTTCGAAGGTGAGCTGGTGCGGCCATGGCGATGTTCGCCCGTCGCGCCTGTCCAAAGCTTCAAACTGTTCCGGCGAGAGCCACCCGAGTTGCCGAAGGCTTGCAGGGCCGTCCAGGAACGCAGTCGCCCACAACCCTTCACGCCCTACCAGTTGCCATGTCTCGCCCCTCGTAAGGTTGTTCCCGCCCAAATCCCAGTAAAGTTGTCCGCACTCGCGCACTGTGATGTTCCACAGTTCATGCGGTTGCATGTGCGCGAAGTTGAATAAGGCTTTATCGCCTTTTATGTAAACAGGGTCTAGGTCTATACGTTGAACATTGATGCTGCGTAACGCCAAGATGTGTTCCTGCGCGCGCCTGTCTTGCTCCTCCCGGCTAACACCTGGAATTCCTAGCGCCCTTATAACGTGCTCACGGTCTATAACGAAAGCCCGCCCATAGTCGGGTTTGTCTGTTCGCCACCTGTCGCTTACATACGCGCACAGCATCATATGGAGCCATGCAGTATCCACGTTGAATGTTTTGAGCACCTGCCACGCCATTTCCGGCGCTACAACCTGCGCCGGCTCGTCATCTGTGGAGGGAATGATGATGGTGTAGAAGGTTCTGCCGCGCAAGATCGCGCCGTCGGTTCTGTGGACGTAAACAGGGCGCTTATAGTCATCCTCAGTCCACTGCTCGCGCGGCGCGAACATCAAGCGAACAGCGCCATAGACTACCGAATTGCTTGCGAAGGACATAAACCCGTCCCTCCTTGCCGGTAATCGCGAAGGCGTTAGAGGATCGCGCCTATCTAGAGCTATGACGTTTTTTTGCCTGTCAGGAGTAACTGGTGCAGTCATGACAGCCTCCTGTTTACAGAGCCGCAGGCCGCGTTTTCTATCCCCGTTGAAGGAATAGCCTTGCGAATCGGGAATAGAAACGTTGCACAAAGGGCTAGAATAGCCCACAAAACGGCCAGAAATGGCCCTATAATGACATGCTTCAAATAAGGTGATGCCGGCCCTGGGTTGGAGGCCCTCGCGGGCCGGCTTAGCCTGTACAAATCGTTCGCGCCATACCCAACAAAATCCTTCGCAATTACCGCTTTACTGCGCGCAGGAGCGAGAACATCGGCCATCCTATCTGCCCCCTGCCGCTGCGTTCGCGCCTTGCCTGCGCCTCCAGGCCCGCTGCGCTTCGTGCAAACTCTCGTAGTCCTCGCCAAGAGACTCCAGGGAATCCCGCCATGTTGAAGGTATGCCTGTGTAATGCCCTAGCTCGCAGGCGCTCAGGGCTGCGTATGAACACCCTAGCGCCTGGGCAAACTCGCGCATACTCAGCCCGAGTTCCTGCCTGAGTTCTCTCATTGGGCTGTTCTCCAACATATGAAAACACCTCCAGACTGTGCTTTTATAGGCACGGCAGAAGGTGTCAATTTGCGTTCTTTGCCTGTCTCATATAGCCCTTTCGCGCCATGCGCCGTCATCTCGCGCCACAGAACGGCACCTTTACACCTTTACACCTTGGCGCTATGGGGTATACTGATACTAGCAGTTCACAAATTGTTAACCGGCACACTCTCCAGGCTTGAAGGAGGCACTGAGAGCTTGCCGCTACCGCTGCCGCGCCTAGCTCATCCCCATGGGCTGGGCGCTGTTCCTGTACAATCATACCACGAAAATAAGTGTCAAGCGTGGTTGTAGGCGCAGGTGCTATTCCCTGCGGTTCAACCCTTCCCCCACGGCCACCATCGCCGCTTCTTGCCTTCCGGCAATGCCGCCCGAGACTGAGCTTCGAGCACGTCTCGCCGCCGCTGCGCTTCACTTTGAGCCTCGGCAAGTTGCGCGATGATCGCTTCTTGCGCTGTGATACGTTCCCGAAGGAAGTTCGCCTCTTCGCGAGCCGCCGCGAGTTCTGCTTCTGTGCGCGTTAACAGTTCGCTTGCAGAGTTCAGCTTCTCCTGGAGCACTTCGAGCGAAGCAGCTCGCCTTGTATCCTCCAGGAGTTCATCGAAAACGTCTTGTCGCGAGACAAGCCATGTCTCGCGTTTCGCGTCTTGTGTCTCGTTCCCATGTCTCGCGTCTCGTCTCGCGTCTTGTCCCATATCCCTGCCATACGGTGTTTGCGCGTCTTGCCCCGCGTCTCGTCTCTCGTCTCGCGTCTCGTCTCGTGCCATGTCTCGCGTCTCGTTAGCGCGCAGGAGCACATACCACTCCTTGCCGTCTTTGCCGCCGGCCAGAGTTCCCCGCCGCAGGCGCTTCCTCACCGCGTCCTCAGATATGCCCAGGCGTTCAGCAGTATCGGCCACCGTCACCCGCTCCACACGTTACACCCCCCGCCCGGCCATGGCCCGCCGTCAGTCCGTCAGTTCCACTTCAGTGATGGTGTATGCGTAACTCTCGCCCTGGAAGGTTCCTCGCCACCGGTTCAGGTGTTTGGTGTGTTCCGGTGTCCAGGTGATCGCCTGTCCCCGGTCATACCCTTCCGCATCTAGCTTCGCGCGCGCGCCGGCAAGCGACGCATGGACGGAAACGACAGCACTCGCCCACCCGTCGCCGCATTTGGCATGGTACTCGAGAACATACACCCGCTGCGTCATCCTGTTCCCCCCGCTGTTTTCAGCATAGCCTTGCCCCGAACAGCCTGCCCGGCTACTGGGATACGGAGATATAATCAGCGCGTGCCGCTGGAGACGGTTTCGGAAGTCCGTCCTCCAGGAGTCCCGCAAGGTGCATTTCCAAAGCTTCAGCGAGACGCGCCCGCACCTTCTCAGGAGTCGTTCCGGTTGCCACACAGCCAGGAACGTCAGGGATATACGCGGAGAATCCCTTTCCCGCCCTCTCTATCACCACAAGGTATTCCATGGTCAGCTCCTCCCTTTTAGTCGAGCTTGCTTGAGGATGCTGTTTAGTGTTCCCGGCGCGAGTTCGTCGCTGAGCGCGCCGGCTATGGTCACGCGGCCAGGCTTCACGGGATGCTTGAACTGCCTGTGACTGCCCTTTTGAGCTACTATACGCCACCCGTCATTTTCAATCAGCCTGATAACATCCCTAACCTTCACGGTTGTTTACTCCTCGCATGGAGCGCCTGCCTGCTCCAGCAGCACCGCGAGCGCTTGCTTCGGTATGCGCCAAGATCGCCCAAGCATCACCCCGGCCAGCCGGCCATCGTCTATCATCCGGCGAATGGTCTTGCGACTGTAACGCAGGTACTCGGCTACCTCGTCAATGGTGAGCATCTCGGGAAGGTCAGCCCATTCCGTCATCTCTGTAACGTTCGCCATGATGGACACCTCCAGCCCTATTATAACCCTGCTGCCCGCTGCGCGT
>ENA-UOOH01003483-UOOH01003483.1-fermentation-metagenome-genome-assembly--contig:-NODE-3483-length-11898-cov-3.790171_pt1 | contig 11898 bp, 8 predicted proteins | sample MGYA00245778_ERZ724025 | MGnify/ENA primary metagenome ERZ724025 (study PRJEB28704, sample SAMN03018313) | fermentation metagenome | biome: anthropogenic terrestrial biome; feature: soil; material... | reverse complement strand
GGCAAGCATTACAAATGCTGAAAAGAGAGCTGAGTTTTTAACCATGCATTACTGGGATAGATTTGATTTTACAGATAATGATTTATTGCTGCGTCCGGAAATAACGGAACAGGCTTTTGCTGATTTTATCAATATATTGAGTTATGTATCTAATGATTGGGCTACAAAATCAATAAAACACATGTTACAAAAAATTGAATCTAACAGCAATTCTTATTCTCACTTTCTACAACTTTATGAGAAATATCTTTATGAACCAAATTCTCCTTTCCTAAATGAGGAATATTATATTCCAGTGCTCGAAACGACTGTCAATTCAAAAATATTAACGGATACATCTAAATCAAGATATCTGTTTCAATTGGATTTGGCTAAAAAAAATCGTGTCGGACAAATTGCCAATAATTTTACATTTACTCTACTATCAGGAAAAAAAGGTACATTGTATGACATAAATAGTAAATATACTATTTTGATGTTCATTAATCCTGGCTGTCGCATGTGTGCGGAAGTCGTAGATGCTTTAAAATCCTCAAATGAAGTAAATACTGCTCTTGCAAAAAAAAGTGCCTTAAAAAGCGAATTATCGATTATAACGGTCTATCCGGATGATGACTTGAATGAATGGCTAAAATATTTGCCGGATATGCCTTCTTTATGGATAAATTCTTATGATGCGGAAAGAAAAATAACTAATGATACAATTTATGATCTGAAAGCTATTCCAACAATATATCTACTTGATAATGATAAAAGAGTAATATTTAAAGATGCAAAAGTTGAACGGATATTGGAGTTTTTCCGGTAATATCTATGTAACATTTACATTAAATCGCTGATTTTCTGCGTTGTTAACATTCAAAAACATTTTTTTTAACACAAAAAGAATGATTTATAATAATAGATTGTACCTTTGTGCACTCAAAAATGAGTAGACCTTTAGTGAAAGGTCTTTAGTAAAAGTCTTATCTCAGATGCGGGAGGCATCTATTTAAGATCATTAGTAACTAAAAAAACAAATTATGAAGTATGTAAACTATTGCATTATCGCAATTGTTTCGCTGGTGATGTCATCGGGATCAATTAAAACCGACACCCCTTTAACAGGTTATCATCCGGGATCATTAATTCCCAACATCGTACTCAACGATGCCGAAGGTAAGTCTTTAGACTTAAGCGATTACAAAGGCAAAAAAGTGGTAGTGAATTTTTGGGCTGCGTATGATGCCCAATCCAGAGCGACAAATGTTCAGTTGTATAATTTCATTACAAAAAATTATCCTGACATAGAGTTTATTTCAATTTCTTTTGATGAAAACAAAAGTGTATATGAAAAAACTATCCTCTGGGACAAAATGAACGGAAATTCTAATTTTTGTGATGTTAGGGGTACCGAGTCAGAGATTTATAAAGAGTTTAGGTTAGATGAGGGATTTAAGAATTTCGTCATTGATGAAGATGGAGTGATCACTGCTACAAACACATCAATTCAGCAGCTGAAATCCATGTTTTAGGTATAAATGAATTACAAAATGAGAGCGCTTAAAGCGCTCTTTTTTATTTTTAGGTCTATTCAAAATAAGGATTATGGAATTCAATATCTATTTAAAAGTAAATCCGACAGCAAGTTCACACTTCCTATCGGATAATAAATTACTTTGTCTTAAAAACCAATCAAATAATTAAGACTAGCACAATCAATCACTTTTTATAATTTAATCTATGAAATAGATTTCAGCATAGTTCTATTTTTAAGTGGCGAAATTCCATACTTAGCACTGTATTGATTCACCAAATGAGCAGAACTTTTAAAATTAAATATCTCTGCTATTTCAGATATTGGCAATGTTGAGTTTAACACTAAATACCTGACATCTTCCATTTTTCTATCCAACATCCATTGGTATGGAGTTGATTTGAAACTTTTCTTGAAATGACGCGTAAATGTTCTTAAACAAGTATATCCACATTTTTCTGATAACTCTTCAACATCTTTAACGTACATATAGTTTTGCATAACAGCTTCTTGAAAAACACTGTCTTTATCAGATTTGGGAAGAAACTTAACAATCACAAATTCTCTTCCTTTTGGCGTCTTGACATTACTTTTTGTTCCGTCTTTGAAAGAAAAAGTACAAGAAGATACATCCGAAAGTGCGTACTTTTGAATGTTTTTTCTCTCAAGATTAATTGCATTGTTATTTATAATATCCATAACCTATCTTTTTAAATTCACCAACAAAAATATTCGATTCTAACATTATTTTTACAGTGTACTTTCCAGGTTGCAACGTAGAAAGATTTACTACATTAAAACCCATATCAACTACACTAAAACTTGTCACTACTACATCTCCATTATTTCCTATAATCTCTACCCAAACATCTCCAACATAATTTTGGACATCCAAAGTGAGAACTTCTCCACTGCATTCTCCAACAACAGTAGGTGTAGCTACAGCAAAAAGTCGCATCATAGGAGTAGATTCAATACGCGTGGTACCGCCTTCTTTACTAAAAAATATTTTATCAGATTCATCGGTTGGTTTTTCAACCGCAACAACATTAAGCAGACACATGGAACTGATTAGTGTTAAAACGAAAGTAAAAGTTTTTTTCATTACGATATTATTTTTATGTATTACAGACACAAAATTAATGTTCAATTTAATCGAAAACAATACCAAACCAGATTTTTAACGGGAAATACAGGCCTAAAACACTGTATTACATTATATTACAACTTTGCTTTTAACGCTCTATTATTGCAATATTTGGACAAAAAACTTGAATGAATTTCAAATTTCAGACAAAAAGAGAGACATCCATTCCCTTTTCAGACATTTTTTTCTTCAATTGTGATTTTCTAACACGAATACTTTCAGGCGAAGTATTCATAAAAGTAGCTATCTGTTTATTGCTTGCTTTACATGCAAGGAGCATTAATATCATCTTTTCATTTGTATTCAAAACATTATCGTTATCATCAATATTAGTATAAGAATAAAATGTTTGATCATCGGGGATCAGAGACTTTGGTATATCGTGTAAATCCGTGTCTGTTTCATGTAATATTTTCTCCATTGCCTCATACACTTTGGGCTGAGATGAAACAAACTTTTGAGAAAGACCGCTGAACTGTTCTTGTAAAGATGTCAAACGATCCGAAACATATCCATACAAATCATTCAGCCAAGTCCTTTTAATTGCTTCTTTCGTCAATAATTCGGCCTTTAATGCCTGGGTCTTGACTTCATGTTCTGCATTGAGCAATTGAATTGATATCTTTTTTCTTACTCTCGTACTTACAAGTACAATACCGCCAAGCACGAGTAATAATGCCAATGCAATTGTAGCAATAATAAGCAAATTTTGTTGTGAGCGCAAGATTATATTTTCTGCTTCTGAAAGATCATATTTCTTTTCTAGTTCTATCAATTGAGTATCTAATCGCTCTCTCATTGATTTTTCATACATCCTGAATACTTGTTTACGGTAATCATTTGCATGTACAAAATCTTTACGTTTTTCAGCTATATTAGCTACATTCTGGAATAATAAATAATTATATGCATTGTTGGTATCTTTGATTTGTTCAATAGCTGTTTTAGCATAATATATTGCGCTATCCATTTTGTTAACACTTGCATACCTATCTGAAATCACAAAATAAAGTCTTGACAAATCTATATCATCCTTTTGTAATAAAGCAATATTCAATCGTTCTTTATCGCTCACCAAGGCTTTTTCAAATTCACCTTGAGTCCCATAGTAAACAGATTGTGCGTTTAATATATAATAATCTTTATCAACTTTTTCTCCATAGAAATCAGTAAGTATGTCAAGATAGTATTTTCCTTTTACAAAATTATTCCGACTCATTTCATTCCAAAACAATGCTAGGTTTGTGTCAAAAATATGGATAGAATCTTTTTCAAGTTGGGCATAACTTAAAGCATGTAAATAATAACTATCTGCTAAATCATGATTCCTGTTTTTGTAATGTATTGTTCCTAGAAAATAGTCAATCATATAACCAATAGATGGATCAGGATTTATTTGTTCTTTAAAAATATTATTAGCTTCTTTAAGTGGTTCAAAAGCAGTAGAGTCAATCACCCCCATTCTCATTCTTACTACTCCCTGATAAATAAGCGATCTCAGATAATTACTATTTTTTGGATCATGTGTTTGATAATAGTTTACAACATTGTTAATTAATGAATCATTTGTAAAATTAAAATATGTTTTATCGTCTGTTATTGTTTTTAATAGATTATAATATGTTCTGTTTTCACGTGAAAAATCATTATCATGCAATGCTTTCAAACTATCAGACACCTCATTTGGTCTACTGTCGATCATTGCATCCAATTCCGAAAGGTGCAGAGAATCTTCATTATCTCTCTGAACATTACATGAGAAACAAATGAATAACACGAATATTAAACTTATTGATCGTAACAAAAACTTATACATTATCAACACATGCAAATATTTATAATGGACAAAGATACTCTTTTAAAAAGATAATTTATAAAGATACACTAAAAGAAGGTTATTATGACACAATTAAAGCCACAAATAATACTAAAATTATTATATTCTTTAACTTTATTAATAAATATATCAATTTCCACTTTTCTAACACCGTTATTCAATAAAAAAACCTGCTTTCGTAAAAGCAGGTTTTATATTTGAAATTAATAAATAAATTAACGATCTTCAGGCATACCTGTATATCGATAACCTGCAAGAGTCCAATGTTCATCCCAATCTGCAGCTGTTGCGGGTGTATTACTGCCTGATTTTACTCTCCACGCGAATTCAGGTACAGCTTGATCTTCCCACTCATCCTTGGGAGTTTGATAGCTTTCAAACTTCATGAAATCTTGATGCATGATAGTTTTTACATATACACTATCTGCTGTGTTTCCACCTATACTCGTTGCCGCATCAGGGATAATCTTCCCTTCCAAGAAGGTTATTCGTGTATAGAGTTGAACGCCATCGTTCAACTGACCGGCAGCTGTAGGTACTCTAAAATAATTGGCATAGTCTGAAGTAAAAGGGGCTAAACCATAATCTGTATCAATTAAATATGAATCACTTGCAATATTTTCAACTGTCTCATTGCCTTTAAAAGACGAGATGTCACCTGTAATCTTGAACTTTCCTTGTATGTGGTAACCTGCAACTTCCGTATCCAGCCAAATTTCATCAGCTATATTTGCTGCTGAATTATAAAACATCAATTCAAGACCATCAGCGATTGATGTGTCATCACTTGAATATTCATCACAAGTAGTAGCAACAACGAATCTTCCATCATAGGATTTTGTTTCACTATACCAATTCTCAAGTTCTTCTTGACAAGAAGAAAAACATGCGACTGTAAAAATTAAACCTATTAAATAAATTATTTTTTTCATATTCCTATTTTTTATTAAGTACTACATTAAATGTCATCCCTGCATAATCAGCAGCCCAACTTACAGAACCATCAGAAGGATTATATTTAGCAATACCTATTCCATCAATAGTATCTTGCCATGGAAGAATTGAGCTAGATAATAATGATAAAGTATTATCAGAATTCAATTGAACATAACCTGAACAAGCATATGAAGCTCCATATTTTGCACGTTGCTCATAATATCCACCTAAAAAATCAGATATTTCAAAAAATCCCGGAGCAATTTTTTTCACTTTTACATTAAAACCTGGATAATTAACTATAGCACCAGCTGCATTTTTTCTATAAGTACCTGTAACAGTAACATAATCACCTGAAATATCTGTGGTAATTGTAGGATCACAAACAATTACAGTTCTGGTTCGAGTTGTCGAAATTCCATCATCGTTTATATATGTATAATCTATTGTATAAATACCTACTGTATTATAATCTACAGTTCCAATTTTTGTAATTGAATTTGTGATATCAACTCCTTTGTATTTAGCATCTACACCAGGATCAACAAACGGTTCATCGACTGCAACTTGCATCAATTGACCTCCTAATAATTCAATATCAATAGTACTTGAAATACCTTCCGTTTCTTTTTCACAAGAATAAAGAATAAGAGAGGTCAGTATAATCGATAAGTATAATAAAAAATTTTTCATATTTCAAATTGTCTTATTAAATTTATTTGCCTGCTTTTAAATTCCACCATACTTTTTCACCTACATTTGCTTTTTGAGCCGGTGCATTCGTATTTCTAAACATATAAGAACTAGGATATAAAGGAGAAGCCGGTAAATTACCATTTAACAAAGCTCTACCTTTTACTGAAATGGTTAGATCTCCAACAGGAAAATTGTCAAACGCTACTCTTCTGTTAGCTGCTATATCAATTTCATTTACTGACGGATATTTTGTTCTATTTCTTTCCAGGAATGATTCAATATGCTGATAATTTGCATTTGCTACCCATTTTTGCATTGCAATCTGCTTAATATTCTGTTCAACAGTTCCATTCACCCATGCCGCATATCCTTCAGCACCAATTATATCTGTTGAAGTAATTCCATGCTGTGCTAACGAAGCAGTTACCCCTCTTTCGTAATAATCTTTTGCTTTATCAAGCTGAGATGCACGTGCATAAACTTCAGCAATGTAAAAATTCACTTCCCAATCAGACATAAGAATTAAATCCAATACCTCCAATAAATTATTTTTCTCAAGATCTTTGTCATCAAGATTGAAAATAGATTTTGCATACGTTTCTTTATCGTCAGTTTTTCCGTTTCCATCTGAATCTTTTTTTGAATCAAAATCTCCAAAAAATGCGCCTTTAGTACCACCAATGAAAAGTTTACTAAGTCGTGGGTCGTTATTTAAACTCAAATAATCAATAAAATTTTTAGATGCAATAACATTGGTTGAAAAATAATTAGCTCCACCCAACTGGAATTCTCGCATTGGATGACGTTTACCTTCCATGGATTCATCCCAAACTGTTCCGGGAATTTTAGCACTTGATGTAAGTAAGTCAGCACTTTCAATAAAACTTAAAACGGATGCATTATTATATTGAGACGTTTCAGATAAACGTATCATCAGTTTTAATTTTAATGAATTTGCAAATGCATACCATGCACCTAAATCACCTCCATAGATATAATCATATGTTGGATCAACATATGACTTACTTAAATCCGTGGCAAGTAATTCGTCAACACGCTTCATTAAGTCAGCATAAATATCCTCGCCTTTATCTTGTTTAGGACTTGAAATTCCTTCTTCAAAACGCAACGCCTCAGTGTAAGGCATATCACCCCATACATCCGTGATAATTTGCCATGTGAAAATTGACAAAGCTTCTGCTATAAAATAATATCCTTTATTCTCATCTTCTGCAGTCATTGTTTTGATCCGCTTTAAATCAGTCATTGGTTCTCTCATCAACGACTGATAAGTAGTATTAAATTCTTGCGGAAGATATTCACAAAGTGTTTTGAACTGAGATGCAGTATAAGACTGAGTCCAATATTCAACCCAAAAACCACCGCCAAATCCAAATTCCCAACCCATCAAATTGTTTGCAATACCCATTTCTACAGCAGGCAGTAATACTTTTGCATCAGGAATCTCTTCAAGGGCATTCGGGTCGTGATTTACATCGAGCCAATCGCTGCAACTACTTGCTGTGAAAAGCATTAAAAATGAAGATATTATAATTAATAATTTACTTCTCATAATTTCTAATATTTAATAATTATTAAAATGAAATACTTAACCCAAATACATAAGTCTGATACGGAGGATTAACTCCAAACTCACCAAATTTGGCTTCTATATTATTTCCAAAAGTTGTTACCTCAGGATCAATATATTGATTCTCAACAGGTGTCCAAAGCAATAAGTTAGATGCTGTTACTGAAGCACGAATACTATTAACATTCAGACGATTAGTTAAACTCTTAGGCAATTCGTATGCTAAACTAACATTTCTGAGTTTCAAATATGAGCGGTCAATTACAGCATAATCGTCATATTTAAAACCTCCATTGCTATAGAATGTATGAAATGCTGTAGGATCAACAGGTGTTGTATTTTCAGTGTAAGTTCCGTCGCCATTATCTACTACTGAATTAGGAACAATAAAAGGATTACGATCGTTGTAAACAGTTTCGGGACCACTACCAACCCAATGCATGTAATCTTTTGTATAACTGAATATTGAACCGCCATAACGTAAATCAAATGTTCCTGAAAGTGAAAGACCTTTATAGGTAAAAGTATTTGTCAATCCCATACGGAATTTTTCATTGATGTCTTCATCTAAAAATTCTTCATTAGCAGTAGGTTGAGGATTTCCAGTTCCATCAACAACAGTGCTTTCCACACCATCTACTATAACCTTGAGTGCTTTTCGAGACTTAAATTGACCGATAGGCATTCCTTCAACTGCATATATACCCATACCTCCAAAACCACCTAAAAATACTTCAGGTACATCTAAACGCATCACTTTATTGTCGTTTTTGGTAAAGTTGTATGAAATATCCCATGTAAAGTCTTTGGTTTTTACAGGAACCAATGACAGCATTAATTCAATACCACGATTTTGGACATCACCTAAATTTGAAATCTGAGATGTATAACCTGTCGTTGGATCAATAGGCAATGTAGCAATTAATCCCTTTGTCAACTTGTTGTAATAAGAAAATTCCAATCCCACACGATTGTCAAAGAAAGCTAAGTCAGCTCCAACTTCAAATTCATCTGTTAATTCAGGTTGCAAATTTAAGTTCTGTGCAGTATTTGAAAGCGACCATCCATTTACACCACCCAAAGGAAAAATTAAATTATCTACCCCAGGAAATCCCGGATTTGAAATTGCAGCAGCAAAAATTCTATCATAAACAGCATATAAACCGGCATCTTTACCGGTACGACCATATGAAGCTCTAACTTTTGCGAAATCAAGAATACCTGTATCTATACCTTTTGTATCAAGATAATCTGTGACAATAAAACTTAACATCGCACTTGGATAAAAATATGAATTCTTACCCATTGGTAATGTTGATGAATAGTCGTTTCTACCTGTCAAAGTTAAATATAAATAATCGCGATAACCAAAATCAGCATTTAAATACATACCCCATAAACGATATAGTGTTGATGACTGACTTGCAGTTGATGGGCTCAATGAATTTGTAAAATCATAAAAACCCGGGATATCAATTGAAGAAATTTCTCCACCAATTGCATTATAAGATTGCTCATTTGTGTTGGCACCTAATATTGCATTTAATGAAAAATCTCCAAATCGTTCATTGTAATTAAGAATCAAATCATGGTTTACCTGAATTCTTTGTCTCCTTGTTTGAGCATAAGTTCCGGGACTTTCATTTGAATTGCCTTCATTATAAGATCCAGGAGTGAATGATATAGCATCAAAATGCGTATCAGCAATTGTAGATTCATAATCACCACCAAAACGATAGGTTAATTTCAGATTATCTAAAATATTATAATCAAACTGCAATTTACCAAAAAATTTATATTTGTTTTGAACAGCTTCTTTGATGTCCAAAATATAATATGGATTCATTCCGTAAGGAGTAAAGTAATTATCTTTATTATTGAATTTATTGTTAAGATCTTTCAAATCTACAATTGAAATATCAGTTGCAATTTCATTTAATGAACGATAAATTGAATTATCTTGTCCTGTTGGAGATGCTTCATTTTTTTCAGAACTGAAATTTATTGATGTACTAATCATTAGTTTTTTGGCTTGATGAGATGCATTGGAAGCTATTGTATAGCGTCTGTAAGAATCATCATTTGTAGGAATTGGCCCATCAATTGAGTTTTGTGATAGAGAAGCATGAAATTTTGTTTTTTCATTACCTCCCGTAAAAGAAAGTGCATTATTATAACCGATTCCATAATCATAAAAATCACGAATACGATTATTTAAATGAACATATGGTTTAAGTTGCTGACTGTTATCAACAATGTGTCCCCATACACGTTCTTTTCCGTCAAAACGTGCACCCCAGTTTCCATTTTCATCTAATGCGCGATCACCGCTCCATCCTTGACCAAACATGGTTTGTTCTGTAGGAATACGTCCAACTTCTTGAACGGTAATACCACCATCATATGCGATTTGCAATTCTCCATTCGTGTTTTTTCCTGATTTTGTAGTAATCATGATTACACCCTGAGCAGCACGTGATCCATATAAAGCAGAAGCTGCGGAACCTTTAAGAACAGTAATGTTTTCTATATCATTAGGATTCAAAGCATTAATACCTGAACCAAAGTCAGCTTGTGAATTTAAGGCACTTCCTGTTCGGTTCTGTGCATTTGTAATTGGAACACCATCAACTACATATAAAGGTTGATTGTTTCCGAATGAACTGAAACCACGAATAGCAACGTTTTGTGTACCCCCGGGGTTGGCAGCAGAAGAAACATCCAATCCGGCAACTTTCCCTGATAATGCCATCATTGGATTGACTGTTTGGGCTTTAGTAATCTCGTCACCGGTAACTGAAGTTACACCATAACCTAAAGTCTTTTTCTCTCTTGTTATACCCATTGCGGTAACAACAACCTCTTGAAGTAGTGATACATCCTCTGCAAGTGTAATTCGTACATTAGGACTAACCCGAACCTCTTGTGAAATATATCCAACATATGAAACCACTAAAGTCCCTCCGGTTGGTGCTGTTAAGATAAAACTTCCATCAGCATCAGTAATTGCACCTTGAGATGTACCTTTAATTTGAATAGTAGCACCAATCACCGGCTCTCCGGCTTCGTCAACAACAGTACCACGTACCTGCGTTTGAGCTACTATCGTCCCTATCCCAATAAGAAATAGAGACAAAAACAACATTAGTTTTCTTTTCATAAACTCACCATTTTAATTAAACACTATTTTAATTATTATCATTCTTCAAAAAAAACAAACAAAATCAAAAACTCAGAATAAGAAATGAAATCCTTAATAGTTTGTTTACGTTAATTAATTCATTTCATAAACTAAATACTACATCACTGTAATTTTTTTAGCCAATAAAACAAATTTTATCCATGCTTAGTATTAAATAACTACTGCAAATATAACTTAATTTTGAATATAAAAACAAAATTGACTTATTTTTCTTGATAAAATTCATTTTTGAAAGTATTTTATGGGTAATAATTACATTTTATCACTAAACTCGTGATAAAATTCTATCAAGACGATAAGTAATCATGGAACATTATAGTAAAATGGATTACAATTAGTTAAAAGTGTTATAAAATAAAAAACACTCACCGAATTTAATCGATAAGTGTTTGATTTATAAAGTGATCGAGTTGGGATTCGAACCCAAGACCCACAGCTTAGAAGGCGTATTTATTTACATTTCTTATGTTTTCCTGATTTTTCTGATACTAATATAACAGACTTATTTACAATACATTTATAAATATATTTCTTTCATTATATTTCTTTATTTCACAATTATTTATTATATTTGTGTGTGCAAAACGTGTGCATTAACATTAACAGCCCACAGGCAAAAATCATGTTGCTATGAAGTATTATTATTCGAACGGTGAAGGTTTAAATGTAAGGTTATTTAGAGATATTAGACGAAGGGATAAGTCAGGCGATTGCCCATTGAGATGGTGCATAACATTTAACAGAAAAAGAATTTACTACTCAACTGGCAAATCATTGAATGCAGATGACTGGGAATTGTTCGAGAAATCAGAACCGAAGGAGTTTAACAAAAAAAATGCAAAACATCTGAAACCATTGTTTGAAGATCTATCTAATTACTTTAATAATATTCTGGAGCCAAAAGTAAAAAGTCTATCCGATAACTTTTCCTTTGATGCACTTAACAACGAACTGGGAAAGGCTGATATTAAAA
>ENA-UOOH01003479-UOOH01003479.1-fermentation-metagenome-genome-assembly--contig:-NODE-3479-length-11911-cov-4.258350_pt1 | contig 11911 bp, 9 predicted proteins | sample MGYA00245778_ERZ724025 | MGnify/ENA primary metagenome ERZ724025 (study PRJEB28704, sample SAMN03018313) | fermentation metagenome | biome: anthropogenic terrestrial biome; feature: soil; material... | reverse complement strand
ACGCCACCATAATCCCGGAATTTCCTGAGGTTCCGCCCCTTCAGCAAAATGCAGCAGGGAGTATTCCCCCTCACCCGTTATCACCGCATCCAATTCGGGGATCTTCTTCAGTGTGGCTTCGGGAAGGGCGGTTGCATGATGTCCTCCAGCCAGCAATGGACCTGTGAAGACCCGGCGTATCAAGACTGCTGTTTCAACCAGGTCGAAAACCAGGGGGGAAATGGTATTCAAGCCGATCAAGTCAGGTTTAAACTCGGTGACGGTTTGCAGCAGAGCCTTATCAAGCAAAGCTTTGTCGCTGCCCAGCCGGCACTGATCGGCATAGCGATCCATGATTCTAACCTCATGTCCCGCCTGTTTCAGCGGACCCGCCAGGTAGGGCAGGCTTAAAGGCATCCAGCTCGAGGATGGCAGCGTTTTAAAGCTGGCGCGGGGATAGATAAGCAGAATTTTCATCCTGAAGGCTCCTGATAGTGCAGCAGTTGATAATGCCGCCACTCATCCGCCGGCCATATCCGGGCGGCGTACCGCAGCTGCGGCATTTCCAGGGGATTCTCGTTAAAATGCTCCACACAATGCTGTTGTTGTTTAATCCGAAACAATTCCCGGTAGGCTTGAAAATCCACTGCAGCGGGATGATCGCCGATAAGAATCAGGCCGGCGGGAAAAGTGGAGCCCCTGACCGGGCCTCCGCTGATCATGGCGATTCTGCCGTCAATAACGCTGAGGTCAGCCATTACAGCCAGATTCAACTCCACGATTTTCTGCTGCAGGTTGGCCTGATGCATGGTGATTCTCTCCAGGGGATGCATATATCCAACCGGAGCTTTCAAGGCCAGGCTATAATCTGCCAGGAAGTGAGTTTTAAGGTTGGTCAGGTTTATGACCCGGTCGACCTGGTACAACAGGGCGGGAACCGTAACACTGCTGAGATACTGCCCGGACACGGACACTTCAACCCATTCCATTTCATCGAAAAAGACCAGGCGGGCCAGCCCGTCGACAGCACCGTCCAGGCCGATACGGCGGGCAACTCTGCGGGTGGGCAGGCTGCTTAAAGACGAACAATCCCCGACCAGGATTTCACCTGCTCCATTTCCACGCAGAAAAGCCAGGAAGTCCCGTAAAAAGCTGGGGCAGGTAGAGGCCGGGTAAGGGTCAGCGGTGTTGAGATTAATTTTTACCAGGATGCTCCGCCCTTTAAACCAATCCGCCCACAGCTCGTGCCAGGCCGGTTCAGCTGTTGTCCAGGGATGGTTTGGATTCGAAATGCTCAACACCGTGGGCGTCCTTCCCTTTAGAAAAGCCGTCCGGGCGGCAGCACTTCCGCTGACCTTTTTTTGCTTCAACACCTGCGGCGCCATTTTTTTCCTGATCAAGCCGAGGATTTTTCTCATCATGGCCGACCCTCTGTCAAAGATTGAAGCAAAGCCGCAAATCTGCTCATATCGGTGCCAAAGTCGAGTTGATAACAGGGGACGGATGAAAGAAAATCCATGAGAAAGTTAAATTTCTTGGTAGCTGCCTCTTTAAAATCATAGGCTTTCATGGTCACCGGGAAAAATTCTCCCACCGCCCGGATAGGATTGATTTTGATTAAGCGGCTCTGCGGGGTTCCTGATTGATTGATGACCAGGAAGTAATTTATCCCGCTATCTGCCAACCATTTACCCGGGGTTATCATGTCGCATTTATAATAATGCTCATCATCGATGGAATCATAAGCCTGCTCCGGCACCAAAGCCGGGAAAAAAAGCTGCCGGGCGGCTTCCCGGACCTTAATAACATCGGATATGCTGCAGCCTCTATAGCCTTCATCGGCGCTATAGAGCAAAATACGTTCATCGGATAAGACCTTAAAGCCATGCTGCAAGAGGGCAAAAACAGCTGTTGATTTACCGCGTCCGCTGTTGCCGCTCAGTATAATGCCTGCGCCGTTAAACTGCACACAGGAGGCATGTACAGCAAAATAATCGTACTTCCCCATGAGCTGGTTTATCAAATTGTAGGTAAAGAGCATATCGGTATACAAAGGCTTAATATCATTATTGCGGAGGAGCAGGACTGTGGCGGTTCCATGGGCATAGTCCACATTGGTGCGGGCGTAGCCTTCATAATCACTCCATTGCTCACTTTCCCCCTGATAAGTGTGCATCATTATGGGACGGTTGAGCAGCAATGTAAAATCCGGAATCTTTAATCCTGCTTCAGGCAGGGGCATAAGGCGGTCAACCTGTTCGGCCTCGACAACCTGTAAATCCAGCGAAAGGTGGGGGGCGCCAGCCCTGCCTTCGGGTATATTTAAAAAACGGCTGAACCGGTCTAACCACTGGCCCTGATTACATTTAATACAAATGGTATAGCCTGAAAGGTCGTACCATTTTACCTGTAAATCCTGTTGTATCATCCGCTTACCCTTCTAAAAAAATGGTATACCGGGCTAATGATTCCGGTTCTTCATGATAAGGTTCTTCATCCAGCATGAGCCAGCTATGGCCCTGCAGATCCGGGCCGTCTCTTTTGACCCCTACCACCACCCTGGCGCTAAGCCCTTGAGCAGCAGACCAGTGATACAAAACCAGGCTGCGCCGCAAACAAGGCCGCGAACTTCTGCCGATGCGAGTCAGCCAGAAGGTAGCGCCCCGATAAATCTTGTCCATAGTCTTAAGCTGCGCCATAGTAGGCCGCCCACGATGCGGTTCGAGCCGCGCCGGCTTATGGGAGCGAATTTTCTCCAGAATCCCGGGCATGGGGCGATATCGTACCAAACAATCATAATATAGAGTCAGGCCGCCTATCCAGGCTAATAATGACAAATCCCGGGGAAGATCATAACCTTTATATTGCCACACAACTATGCCCTCTAAATGATAAAACTTACGGTGTAATTTACAATAGTAACTCAAACTGGGCTAATGTTGTAATTAATTCCCGGATGTCCCTTGATAAGACTTCCCGCTCCACCTCATATTCATCAAGCATCTGCTCTATTATTTCATCAACCGTAGCTATTCCGTCTACTTTATTCCAAAAGGAACAAGCCACCTTGTTTAAGCCAAAATACCTACCGGTTACGGGGTTAAGCAAAACTGTTTCTCCATCAACCTCACGCCAGATCACATCCTGGTTTCTTATCAGTACCTCCACCGGCCGGCCTCCTTTTTCCCCTGTAAATTTGTCAGAAAATTAAATTTACAATAAACTGCAAAAATTATATCATATGCTTATACATAATAACATGGACGTATTGTAGGCGAAGGTTTGAGTGGAGGCTTAACTGAAACAGGCATTCCCGTGTATAGGAATGTTCATCCGAGTCAGGCGGCGTCAAGAACTATAATTTGTAATTACAAACTACCAAGCATTCAGAGGTGAAGAAATGCAGAAGCAGAGCTATGAAATTCCGGAAGTGTTAGTGTATGAAGATTTGGCTGGTGTCACTGCGGGAAACGTAAGCAACTAGCGCTGATGAGGAGGCATAACATGAGCAAACAGAATTATGAGACTCCAAACTTAATAGTACATGACGATTTGCGGGATATTACCGCAGGAAATCTTTCTAAAAATTAACTCCGGGGCTAGATTACCGAATCAGGAGAGCCGGTTTACGAAACTCCCGTGGTGGGAATTTAAACCATATTACCGCCGGCTTTTTCAGAAGCTTATTGACAAAACATAAACTGGGCTGCCTAAGTGCAGTCCATTATTTTTTAAACCGGCTATTCTTTGTTAAACCACCGCCGCAGGCTGGCATGGAATATATCGAATTCCTCCACCCGCAGCGCCTTTATGAACACCCCGTAAACTACTAGGCCGGTTACTGCACAGGTTATCAATAAGAGCAGAGAGGACACGGGGCCCCTGTCCAGAAGGGGTTTTAACCAGTTCAGTTCACAATATACCACCCCGCTCATCAATAAGGCCGCCAGGCCTATCTTCAAGCCGCTGATGAGCATGAAGGACGCCTTAATCCTGCCCAGTTTTTTGCGCAACTGCCACAGCAATATTAAAAACCCGGCTATGGTGGCAATCGAGCTCCCCAGAGCCAGCCCCCCGTGAGCCAGGTATTTAACCAGGACCAGGTTCAGCACTACATTTAAGGCCACAGTAGCCATACTGATCTTCATTGGGGTCAATGTGTCCTGAAGGGCATAAAAGGCCTGCAAGACGATTTCACGTACCGACGTGAACGGCATCCCCAGGGCATAAAAAAGCAGGGCGGCCGTGGTCAGTCCTGCCGCCTGGTCGTCAAAGGCGCCGCGCTGGTATACCAGTCTGACCAGCGGTTCCCTTAAGATCATCATCCCCGCCGCACAGGGCAGCAATACCAGCAAGAGGCTGTTGATGGATCGGTATAAAGACTTCTGAAACTTATCATGGTCAGCGATAACAGCGGCTTCGGACATTTCCGGATATATGGCCCGGGCCACCGCAAACCCGATCACCCCGTGGGCCAGGATATTGAGTTTGTTGGCATAGTTCAACGCCGCAATACTACCCTCTAAAAGGCCGGAGGCCAGCATGCGATTCACCAGTAGATTAATCTGTCCGACCCCGGTGCTCACGGTAACAGGAATTATCAGTTTGAGCATCTGTTTCAAGCCGGAATGTTTCCATTCTACCCGGGGGCTGAAGTTAAATCCGCAACGCCGCAACTCAGGTATCTGAAACAGCCATTGCGCAGCCACTGCCAGAACCGTGCCCGCCGCCAGTCCAGCAATTCCCCATTGCCTGGCGCTGAGAATCAAACAGGTTATGATCACGATATTATATGGTATGCCAATAAAAGCGGGATAGAAAAAACGCTTTTGACTCTGCAAAATACCGGATCCCAGGCCGCTAAGACCCAGAAAGATAATCAAGGGAAACATCACATAGGTCAGTTTCACGGCCAAATCATAGGCTGCTCCGCTGAACCCCGGGGCGACCAGCTGCACGATGATTTCTGCGAAAACCCAGCCCAACCCTATCAAGACCACACAGATGCCCAGCATGATGGTGGTGATAGAGTTCAATAGGGCCAGTACCGAGTCAAACCCCTTCCTCTCCTTGTATTCGGTAACCAGGGGGATCACCGAGGTGGTGAGGCTGGATCCAATCGCCGAAAACAGCAGCTGTGGCACCATCTCTGCTACCAGGAAAGCATCGACCAGATAAGAGGCCCCGAAAAATGCGGCAATTACGGTCTCACGTATAAAACCCAGTATTTTGCTCAAGGCCAATCCGCTGGATATGAGCATGGCATTGAATAAACTGCCTTGGAGCTTACCCTGATGCAGATCTGTCTTCATTGCATATCCTTCTTAAGGCCGGAATATTTATTTCCCTCCGGGCATTGACTGAGGGGGTCTTTAGTCCATCTGACAGTTAAGATGGTTAGGATTGCTTATCCCGCCGCCGGCTCAGGTAATTTTCATATTTGGACTTGACACAGTCCTGTATTTCCTGCTTGAAGCGTTCCTGATTAAAGCGCCGGGCATTTAGACGAATAACTTCAGCATCAAAACGGCCTTCCCAATTCAAGAAAGCAACCACCGCCTTAACCAGAGACGCTATCTCCTGTTCCTGAAAGAAGACCCCGGTAGCCTCATGCCAATTATGGCCATCAGCCGGAATAACCGTTTCGGTAGCTCCCCCCTGCCCGAAGGCGATTACCGGTGTACCGCCGGCCTGGGCCTCCACCGGCACAATACCGAAGTCCTCGTGGGCGGCGAATACCAGAGCCCGGGCCCCGGCCATTAAGGAAGAAAGCTCCTCATTATTGCGATAACCTACAAATTCTATATTCTTACCGGCCAGGGCCTGGCAGTGCTCCTTTTCCGGGCCGTCTCCCACTACTACCAGAGGCAGTCCCAATTGGGTAAAGGCAGCCACGACCAGATCGGCGCGTTTATACCTTACCAGACGGGAGACAAATAAGAAATACTCAGCTTTGCGCTTTGATACGGCAAACTGTTCTGTATTCACTGGAGGATAGATAACCTCGGCCTTACGCCGGTAAGACCGCCATATCCGGGCCGCGGTATAGCGGGAGTTGGCTACAAAGTAATCCACCCGGGAAGAAGCGCAGCCATCCCAGAGGCGGATATAATGCAGAACAGCCCTGGCCAAGGTGGATTTAAAGCCTTTTTGCAGCCGGTTTTCCTTCAGGTAGTGATGGGTCAAATCCCAGGCATAGCGCACCGGGGTATGGCAATAACAAATATGTATCTGTTGAGAGTTGGTCAATACCCCTTTAGCCACACAATGACTGCTGGACAGTATCACCTCGAAATCGCTTAAATCGAACTGTTCAATGGCATACGGAAAAAAGGGCAGGTAAGAACGATACCTTTTTATCACCCCCGGCCTCTGCAACAGAGAGGCTTCAACCCGGGACAGGTCAAAACCCAGGGCCTCCAGGCTGGAAGCTCTATAAAGCAGGGTATATAAGGGTGCTTCCGGATACAGTTGATGAAACGATTGCAGGCACTTTTCAGCTCCGCCCGGCTCGACTACCCAGTCATGTATTAAAGCTATTTTCATAATTTAAATCCTTTGGCAACTTCCTGATAAACTGTCATGGTTGCTGTGGCGGTATTCTGCCAGTTAAACAAAGCCGCCCGGCCACAGCCTTTAAACCCTAAACTTTTCCGCAAATTCTGGTCAGAAAGCAGAAGTTCAACCTTGCCGGCGATATCAGCAGCTTGTGTTGGGTCGACGTAAAGACCCGCATCCCCGACCACCTCCGGCAAGGATGCGGTATTGGATACTACCACGGGGGTTCCACAGGCCATGGCCTCCAGAGGCGGCAAGCCAAAGCCTTCGAAAAGCGAAGGGAAGACCAGCATCTCAGCGCCGCAGTACAGGCGGTGCAAATCTTCATCCGAACAGTTCTCATATTCGCGGATCATGTTTAGTCCCAGCTGGTGCTTGGTGATATCCACCTCGTCAGGCAAGGTCAAGCGCTTGCCGGCGATAACCAGCTGAAGCTCCGGGTGTTTTTCCAGCAGCATGGCATAGGCCTGCAACAATCCTTTTAGATTCTTATGCGGGGCCCGGTTGCCCACAAACAATATATAGCGATGCAGATGATGCCTGGCCTTAAATGCGTCTATTTCTTGCTGCGGCCGGGGAAAAAAATCAGGCGACACACCTAAAGGTATAACCCGGATCTTTTCCTGTAATGCCCGGCTGGGATAATCCTGCAAAAGGTCGTTTGCGGTAGCCGGGGATATGGCGATGACCCTTCCGGCCTTTTTTAGGCTGTTCTTTAATACCATTACACCCGCAGCAATTTGGAGATGGTTGCGCGGCGCCTGGCGTTTAAAAGGAATCAGGTCGTGTATAGTAATCACACTGTTTGCCGGCAAGTTCCAGGGTGCGTTGAAATGGGGTATATGCACCACATCTACATCGGCGTGTTTTCTAATAATCTGCCGGCCCTGCACTTGTTCAGAGACACTATAAATCGGGGCTTCAAAACTTGCAGCCTCGGTTTGCCTCCGCTGAGCCGTATCCAGGCTTTTAATCAATTCCTGATTGTGGCCTGATAACCCAGCCAGCACCACTTGCAGCTGTGGATAGGCTTTGAGCATGGTGAAAGTCAGCATGTGTATATACCGGCCTATGCCGGAATTTTGAATCATACGGCTATCTAATAATACCCGCATAGGTTGAAAAATTCTCTCCTAGTCCATAATTTTGTGCCGGTTGGACTTATCAAAGAGGCCTCCAGTTCAAGTCAACGCCCGTAAGCCGTCAGTTCCCATTAGTATGCTCCTTTACGGTTTAAAACAACCCCTATGGTCCTAAACAGCAGAGAAATATCCATCCACAATGACCAGTTGCGCACATACCATGATTCCATCAAGACCCGCTCCTGGTAATCAATATCATTGCGGCCGCTTACCTGCCATAGCCCGGTGATGCCGGGCAAGACCATCATATATTCCCGGGCCATATCACCAAAGCGTTCCATTTCTTCGGCTACTATGGGACGCGGCCCTACCAGACTCATCTCCCCTTTAAGCACGTTAATCAGTTGAGGAATTTCATCCAGGCTGGTTCGGCGTAGAATCCGTCCGATCCGGGTCACCCGGGGATCATCTTTGAGTTTGAAGTCCCGGTTCCATTGTTCTTGCAGATCAGGATTGTTTTTAAGCAACTGAGGCAATAACTCCTGGGCATTTATCACCATACTGCGAAATTTGTAACATTTGAATACCACACCGTTCTTGCCCAGTCTTCTATGGGCAAATACCGCCGCTCCCGGGCTTTCCAGGCGGATCAATGCCGCTAAAAGCAAGAGCAGCGGCGCCAGCAACAGCAGCAGCAAACCGCCCACAATGACATCAAAAGCCCTTTTACTGATCACATTGGCGCGGCTGGCCAGATTGTTGCGTGTTCTGAAGGCCAGCAGGCGTTCATTGAAGAAGTATTCGGCTTCTCCACCAATGACCGGAATACCTGCCAAATCGGGCACCACCAGAATGGAACGAGTATACGGCTGGACCTGGTTGACGGCTGAAACCAGCTGCGCTCCTGGCAAATCCGGCGCCGCTATCACCACATGCCGAATCCCATGCCTTTTGAGTACTAAGGGCAAATCCTCTATAATTCCTAAAATCGGGTATTCCTGATCATTTATAATTATGGGATCCGTATCGTCTGCAGCAGTCACCCCAATCAAGCCACAAACTGTATAACCCAGGTAACGGTCCCTGGATAAGGCCTCCACAATCATCCGCGCCTGCGGCCCGGTGCCGGCTATGAGGCAGGGTTCATTCCACAAACCGGCACTACCCAGTACAGTTTTGGCTAAAAATCGTCCCAATGGCACTGCCGGAAGGGCTAATAGATATCCCCCCAGCAATACGGTTCTGGAAACCTCCCCGCCCAGTTTCATTAAAGAAACCGCAGCAAACGCCAGTATAAAGGTCAGGGTCAGCGCTCGGATCACTTTTCTGCTCTCTTGCCAGAAAGGCAGGCGTGCCGTATATAGACCTTCATAATACATGCACAGCAAATATAATCCCAGAAAAGCCAAGCTGTAATCGGCCAGATGTGCGGGGAGGCTGTCGGGAAAGTGCGGGTATATTAAAGGCAGGAGCCGGAGTCTGACCTGTATGCTGGCTGCCATCACCACCGCCATGCTGAAGATATCCAAGGCGGTCAGGGCGATGATGGCTACGAGTTTACGCAGCATCTGGGGCATGGTCAGCCAGGCCATGGAGTTCAGGGTTTCCAGGACCTCGGGGCTGTGGTCGTCTATGGTTCCGACATCAAGGTGGTTCATATTTCATCCCGCTATTCTAACGTCATCAGTTAAGTTATTTCAACTCATCCCACTGCATCATGTCATGATACAAATCAACCGTGTACTTGTCAGGCCTGCTATCCAGTAAAGCCTGCGCTTCCAGCCTGTGGCCCTGCCTGCTCAGAGAGGCCGCATAAACCGCCTGGATATCTGCCATTACCCGGTTGGGCTTTTGATTACTCTTAAGCAAGTCCTGATAGATTGGCTCCACCATTCCTACGGCTTCTTGATACTGACCCCGCAGGTAATAAACCCGGGCCATATTCAGTGCTATTTTGGGCGTGATCATTAGCTCGTTGCCCTGCCAGAAGGACTGACTCTTTTTTAAACGAGCCTGCTGTTCTTCGATGCTCAGCGGTATTTGCATGAGGGCATCACAATACTCTGTTACTCGTTTATCGCCGTTTTTATAGGCAAACTCGGCGGCCTTCCACAGTAGTTCCGCCCGGCCTTCGTAGTTGCCTATATCCAGCGGGTTGGCAGCAGTAGTGCGATCCAGTCTGGCCATGATAAGCGAAAAATCGTTCATCAAGGCTGCCGCGTCTACCAGCTGACTTTGAATAACCATATTGCCGGGGGAAAGCTTATCAGCCCTGACCATGGCCGCTAAGGCGTTCTTGTACAATAGGGTCAGATCCTGATCCTCTTGGCCCTGGAGCAGGTTATATTGCTCGGCATAAACCGTTGCCAGTTCGGAGTGATACAATCCATCCCAGGGATATACATCAATGGCCTTTTGGTACTGCCGCGCCGAGCGGTCAAAGGCCCGCTGTTTATCAACGACATCTGATAGCTCATAGGCCTGTACAGCCAAATCACGGCCTGATTCAGCCTTTTGAAAAGCGGCCAGGGCGCTGGCTCCCATAATAAAGATGAATATTCCCAGCAAGACGGACAGAGCTGCGGCTGGCCAGCCCGAAAAACTATATCCTGCTGCCTTTCCGGTCATTATATAGGCAGCATTTATCATGGCCATCAGAGATAACCAGATAATACTCAAAGCAGGCAGAGAAAAGTCGAAGTCGATACTGGCGTGTAAACCCATGGTGATGGCCGTGGCCGCACATCCCCATACCAGCATCCACCTATCCCCGGCAAAAAATTTTTCTGAGTCTGAGCGGATTTGCTCTCTCCAGTTCCGGTATATTGAGACTAAGGACCAGAACATAGCCAGCCAGATGCCTACAAAGGCCAAAAATCCTACTGTACCAGCCTCTACCCAAACTTGCACGAAATGATTATGTACGGTTTTGGTCCAGAACAGGTAATCCTGATAGCGATGGTAGAGGCCGTCCCATCCCCCTGCTCCAGCCCCGAAAATGGGATAGTCCTTGACTATGTTCATGCCCCAGCGCATAAAATCCATCCGGGTGACATAGCTGGCATTACCGGACTGCCCTATTTCCCCTAATTCCTTGATCACCGCATGCGATATTCCCAGGCCGCTATTCAGGAATACCAGGCCCAGTGCCACCACTACCAGGGAGCATCCCGCACCTATAATCAATTTGCCTTTAGGGTGGTTCTTAATGAAATAGACTCCCGCCTCCCACAACAGGTATACTGCGGCAGCTGCTGCCATCCCGGCTATAATGAAGATCAACCCGCTTTGCGGGCGGGGGCCCAAGGCCGCCGGCAGGAACCGGTTGCCGACCGCGAAGGCAACCAGACCCAGTCCGCCCAGGAAATAAACGGTTTTTAACCTTCGCCAGCCCGGCATACCCATGACCAGGATCAATCCTCCCAAAGCCAGAGTCAGCCAGGCGCCTTTGGAAATAGTTGCGAAAACAATAACCTGCAGAAAGTAAACCAAGAGGCTGCAGCCCAATTGCCCGGGCCACTTGCCATCCCTGGTCAAAAGGGACAATGCCAGTATGCTCATGGCTGCCAGGAATGCGGCGGTGGCGTTGTGATATTGCAGGCTGGAATTAATATAACCCTCATCGAAAGCGTCGGGATAAACCGCAAAGCCGCTGGCTGCCAGGATGCCTATAATTCCCACCCCAACCGCGGCTAAAAGCATGACCTGGGCCAATCTTTCCAGACGGAGGTGATCAGTGATGACCTGCCCTCCCAGCCAGTAGATCATAAAATAGTTAAAGGCCTGCAAGGAGCCATACAAGGCATCTCCGAAATGCACCGCCGTTATCAGGGACAGGGCATAGGCTACGGCGAAGGCCAGAGCTGCCCAGTCCAGAGGGCTGCGGATCAATCTCAAATCCCCGCGCCTCCACTTCATTACCCAAAAACCAATAAACACCACCGCGGTAATAATATGAGCGGTAAACATAGCCCGGGGAAAGAACAGCCCTCTAAAAAAGAGCGGATATGCCACCAACAAGGCTACTATGGCAAACAGCAGCCAATCACGCCACAGATCCCGCACAGAGGCTGTTGCGGATGCAGTTTCCCGCTTTATCCCGGTTTTTAATGCTTTCTCCTTCTTACCCAATATATCTCTCCTCAATATATCCCGCTTCTGTCGGCAATTTAAGAAGCTGATCATAACCTGTTTATTCCATAAAAATTGAATATCTCCTTTTATTAGACGATAAAATCCCTGTCTGTCAGCTAAACCGACAAAAAGAAGCGCGGGACGACAGACTGTGAAAA
>ENA-UOOH01003476-UOOH01003476.1-fermentation-metagenome-genome-assembly--contig:-NODE-3476-length-11920-cov-5.089760_pt1 | contig 11920 bp, 11 predicted proteins | sample MGYA00245778_ERZ724025 | MGnify/ENA primary metagenome ERZ724025 (study PRJEB28704, sample SAMN03018313) | fermentation metagenome | biome: anthropogenic terrestrial biome; feature: soil; material... | reverse complement strand
TCTGTGGCTAATCCCGTCCCCAAACGCACGCTCCATCATGCGTCGCCTCCAGGCATGGGTTGCCGATCAGTCCGATCATTGTCTGAATCGGTGTCGGGGTCGGTATCGACCCGTTCGGACGGTTTCTATCGGGCCGCCAAAATTCAGCGCTTCGCCTCCTGAATCATCGCCGCCGAAGATCCCCCCATCAAGGCCCATTGAATCCGCCCCGCAGCGCCGGCATCCCACCCCTTGATGCGCAAGGCAATTTGCCCGTCTGCATCCATGACATAGGTCTCCGGCACCATCTCCACCCCCAGGCGCCCCGCAAGCACGGCGTCAAAGTCGAGCAGAATCGGCATCGTTAACCCCAAGTCGTTCGCCCAGGAACGGAGGGCTTGGTGGTTCTGGGGATCCACACAGACGGCAATCACCGTCGTCGCGCCATCCTGAACCAGAGGAGCGGATCGGTCGGAAAGCGCCGTGAGCCCCGGCTTGCAAGGCAGACAGATGGTCGAAAAGAAGGAGAGCACGATGCCACGCCCACGGAAGTCGTCCAACGAAAGACGGCCATGATTCAGGGTCTCCCAGGAACGGCCGGAAATCCCCAGCGACTCGGAGCGGTGAAGCCCCCAAAACAGGGCAGCTGCCGCAACCAAAACCACCAGCAGAACGATTCCGCTCCCACGCTGTTTGGCATTCATGGCTTCCTCCACAGACCTCTTTCATTGTGACGGCCGACTCATTGGGAAGGGCCCATTCCGATAATTCACCCCCCCCACTGACCCCGACGACCCTCGCGTGTGAACGCACGGAATCAAGCAGCATTCCCGCCGCCACCCCTCGCAAAATCGAGACCTCAACACGCGTATCACCCTTATCCACAGCACCTTAGGCGGACCACTAGACCGCGCGAACAGTTTGTGATTTTTTTCACTATCCCGGGACGTTGATTTGAATTTTGCACCCGCTCTGCGGCATCATAGGCCGATGCATCAATCCGTCATACCATCCCCAACCGATGCCGTCCCCGCGAACCATGGCTAATCCCCCCTTCCCACGCGAAACCCTCAAGGCCAAGAAGACACGGGCCCTCGAGATCTGCACACTCCTCGACCAGGACTATCCTCAGGCCGAGTGCGCCCTCCACCACAACACCCCCCTGCAACTGCTCATCGCGACCATCCTCTCCGCCCAGTGCACCGACCGCCGGGTCAACCTCGTCACTCCCGACCTCTTTCAACGCTTCCCCGACGCACACGCCTTTGCCGAAACCAAGGCCGAGGAACTCGAAGAAGCCATCCGTTCCACCGGCTTCTTTCGGAATAAGGCCAAGAACATCCGAGCCTGCTGCAAGCTGCTCATAGAACGGCACCAGGGCGAGGTGCCGGATTCCATGGAAGCCCTCACCGCCCTCCCCGGCGTCGGACGCAAAACCGCCAACGTCGTGCTCGGTAATGCCTTCGGGTTGAATGTCGGCGTCGTGGTCGATACCCATGTCACACGCCTCAGCCGCAGACTCGCCCTCTCCAAACAGACGGACCCCGTGAAGATCGAACAGGACCTGATGAAACTCATCCCCCAAGAGCGCTGGACCCTGTTCTCACATCAGCTCATCCATCACGGCCGCCAGGTTTGCTCCGCGCGCACGCCTCAATGCAATGCCTGCAACCTGCGCCGACTTTGCCCGGGGAAAATCGGGTAGCCGCTTTCAAAACCTGACCTCTCCATTCCCATCCGGAGAGCCTCGCGCAGAGGCGCGGTGGCGTTTTCGACCTGGCCATAGGGGATGGGTAGGTTCAACGCTGCGGTTCAAACTATTAGGAGAATATTCCTGCTGACCAGGGTCTTTGCAGAAACAGCTCTGACATTTCTGCATTCCTCAAACTTTTCCCAATCTCTGGCCTCTGCGCCTCTGCGCCTCTGCGCGAGTTCTCCCCATCCGGAGCCGCAGTACCTTCAGCTATGCCCCAATGACCTTTTCGGACGGTCTCTAGCCGAACGCCACCGATCAGACCGATCCGCCCTACCGGTGTTCCCGCTTTTGGTTCCCATCGCGATTGAATAGGAATGGGCGTCAGAGAGCAGCAGGAGTTGACAAAAAAATCCGGCGTGATCATGGTGGCTGGATCACGCCGGAACTCCCGGCATTGGACGACAGCATCGTCTGCAACATTGGACGTCACGATGAGCGCTCCGGGGGCACCCATCGCGTGAGTCAACCCGCAACCCTGACAACTTGCGCGGTTGCATATCGTGCTTTATTTCACGAACGTCGCTTCAGGGTAACACCACTTCATCGCCGGTCAAGGCGATTGTGAAAAAAGGCTCGTATTCGCGAGCGTTTTGCGGCAAACGATGGGTGAACCTAGGGACCGGCCGACTCCGTCCATTCCAATCGGATGCCCTGCCCCCCTCCCACCCGCGATCGATTTCCCTAAGACCATCCCCAATGCCTCGATCCGAAATCAATCCCTCTTTTGACAGCTACCTTCAACCATGATACAAGGCTTCGTGAAATTAGTAACGAACCCGTCCGACGAGAGAGGGCTTGCCCTATGACCATCTCCATACCCGGACCTACACTAAGACGCTTGCCCAAGTATTACCGTCGGCTCAAACGTGCATTGGCCGAGGGGACGGCCTTCCTTTCCTCATCCGCACTCGGCGCCGCCGCGGATGTCCCGCCCGAACAGGTTCGAAAGGACCTCTCCTATCTCTCCGAAAAAGGGCGCTCCGGCGTCGGTTACGATGTCAAAGCCCTGGCAGGACACATCGAGGAGTTTCTCGGCCTGGTCAATCATAAGGACGCCATCCTCGTCGGGGCCGGCAACCTGGGACGCGCACTGGCTCTCTTTCCAGGGTTCAAGCCATACGGACTCCAAATCGTGGTGCTCTTCGACAACGATCCCGCAAAAATCGGACAAAAGGTCGGCTCCCTCGAGGTCCTCCCCATCGAAAAAATGGTCTCCCTCGTCCAGCGCATGAAGATCTCCCTCGGTATCATCACCACCCCTCCGGAATCCGCCCAGGAAATCGCCGATGCCATGGTCGAGGCCGGGATCCATGCGATCTGGAACTTTTCACCCCGCCGATTGAACCTGCCCGAAGGCGTCGCCCTCAAAAATGAAGACCTCGCCTCCGAACTGGCCGTCCTCTCACACAAAATCGAACGACTCAAAATCGATTATCAAGTCTCAGGAAGTCAACATGCCTGATAAACCCAGCCTCTTCCTCTGTATGGGCTCCGCATGCCATCAGCTCGGCGTATACGAGGTCCTCCCTCAGGTCCAGGCACTCCTGCTGGAAAACGGCCTCCAGGAGAAAGTCGAACTCAAAGGCGGCTTTTGCATGGGCCCGTGCGAGCAAGGGATTGTCATGAAGTTCGAAGGCAACCTCTTCACCCGTATCAGCCCCTCCAACATTCGAACCAAATTCGAACGGGAGATCCTCCCGGCGCTCAATGCGAAGGTGCTCGGATGACGCAGACCCCATCCCCCGGAAACGCCCTCTGGAAATTGCTCTGGGATTACGACCCCAACGGCCTCGTCGTCGTGGACCTGAACATGCGGATCGTCGTGGTCAATCCCGCCTTCTGCGAGATGTTCCGAATTCCTGCCGAACGCGCAATCGGAATGGATGCCAAACAGCTCCTGGGCGATACCACCGACCTCAAAAATGTCTTCGAAGAGAAATCCCTCATCAAAGGCAATGAACGCTACTTTCCCGAGATCGACCTCTACGTGCGCCGCGTTATCTTCCCGATCGAGGACGAAGAACTCATCGCCTGCATCGTGGTCGATATGTCCCATGAATACCACGCCCGCCAAGAGATCCTCAAAATGAAGCGCGAGGCTATCGAACAGGTCAATCGCGTGGTCGATAAACAGATGCAGGTTGCACAGGAAATCGCCGGCCTCCTCGGTGAAACGACCGCCGAAACCAAGGTCAGCCTGCTGAAACTGCGCAAAACCCTGCAAAAAGAGATCGACTGAACAGCACCCAGCATCCTGCTCTCAGTCCAGTCTTTCCCACTGCCCGCTTCCACGGAGTGATTGGTGAACGTGTTTTTCGATATTCATCACCGCAGCCTCAATAAACATGGCGAGGAGCTCTGCGGTGACCACGTCAAAATCGTGCGGTCGCCCGATAAGATCCGCATTGTCCTGTCCGACGGACTGGGCAGCGGCGTCAAAGCCAACATCCTGGCCACCCTCACCTCTGAAATCATCGCCACCATGCTCCGGGAAGGCATCGCCCTCGAAGACGTCCTGGAAACCATTATCGGCACCCTGCCGATCTGCCAGGTCCGCCAGATCGCCTACGCCACCTTCACCATCATCGAGATCGACCGCAAAAGCCTCGCCTTCACCGTCATGAACTTCGACAACCCGCCGCTCTTCTTCTTCCGGCGGGGCGAGATCGTGAACCTGGAGAAGCGGACCGAACAGATCCTGGGTCGGGATATCGCCATCTGGGACGGAGTCATGGAGCGCGGGGACTTCGTCGCGATGATCTCCGACGGCGTCTGGTACGCCGGCCTGGGACGCACCTACAACTTCGGCTGGGGCTGGGAACAGATCGCCGCCTTTATGAGTCGGCTCCTGCAACAGCCCACCGCGACCGCGCAAACCGTCGTGGACGGTATCATCCGGCAGACCACCCACCTCTACGAAGGCGAACCGGGAGACGACGCAACCCTCGTCGGCCTCTACCTCCGCAGGAGTAAATCCGCCATCGTCTTTACCGGACCTCCCGTCGATAAGGCCCATGACCGTGCCTGCGTCGATCGCGTCATGCAGTTCGAAGGGCGCAAGATCATCTGCGGTGGCACCACAGGCAACCTCGTCGCACGCCAGCTCGGCGCCGAAATCGATACCGTCGTCGATTCAATGCGGAAGGATATCCCTCCCATCGCGGTCTGCCCCGGGGTCGACCTCATGACCGAAGGAATCCTGACCCTCGCGAAGGCAACCGAAATCCTCGCGCGCGCCGACGGCGATCTCAACGCCCTCCCCGAAGATCCCAACGGCGCAGTGCTGCTCGCCCTCGAATTGCTCGTCGCAGACGAGATCCGGTTCCTCGTCGGGCGCCAGATCAACCCCTTCTATCAAAATCCACTCCTGCCCAGCAGCGTCTCCATCCGTGTCAACCTCATCGACAAACTGGCCAACCTCCTCCGCTCTTTCCAAAAAGAGGTCATCATCGAATACTGCTGAAACGGTATTAAATGGTTCCCCCAAAAGTTCGGAGGCAGACCATGGACCCTACCCACCCCCGGAGGCAGGTCGAAAACGCCACCACGTTCCGATTCCGAGGCCGATCGCGACCCCGAGCTTGTTTCGCCATCGACCGTTTCGGTCAATCTTTTGCCGGACAAGGTTTCTGCCGCGATAAATCCATTCTTTCAACCACAGATAAACACAGATTCACACAGATTTTTCCCATTTCCGATCTGTGTCCATCTGTGTCCATCTGTGGTTCAATCTGAAGGACGATATCCCGATCAATCAGATCATTGCCGGTATCGAAATCGAAATCGAAATCGAAATCGGTATCGGGATCGATCCAAACCGCCGTTCGGCAACAAAAACCCGCAGGCAAACGCACTCAATCCCACCATCGCCGTATCCCGCCGTTGCCCCAGCCACATGGGCGATATCTCCTAACCAGGGCTGGACATGCCACAGACCACTGTCCACTATCCATTTCCAATTCCCCACCTCTCCCTCCCCAGCAACAACCACAGAAAGTGCCCAATGTTTGGAATGTCATCCTTCTTCAGTGGCGGACTCAAGGGAATGCTGGAGACCGAGGTCTTCCCATGGGTTCGACGGCACTGGGGCCTCAGCATTGAAGTGCAGGACGCGACGCTTCAGATGTTCAATGGCGCGGTCCAGATCCGCGGCATCACCGTCCGCTGGGCCGATGCCGCCGGATCCCCCCCCATCGTCACCTGTCCTAACGCCACCTTTTCCATCGGTCTCCGGGAGCTGATGGCGGGACGCGGTCTCGCCATCACCGACCTGCGCTCCGAAGAAATCCAGATCGATCTGCAGCCCGACGATTGGAATCGGCTGTTGGAAAAAACCGGCGGGAAAACCCTGCGGTCGGTCCCCCTGGAAGAGGCGATGGACCGGATCACCGGCCTGGGCAAGGAGCTGCGACTCGACCGGGCGACCCTCCCCATCAGGCTGCATACTGCAAGCGGACAGGGGCAACAGGCGGCGTGGACCGGAACCCTGGAGCTCGATCAATGGCGCCTCGCCGATGGCCGGAATGGCGCCTTCAGCATCCGCGCCGCCGAAACATGCGGCGGCCGATTCGACCTCTCCGGAACGCTCAGGGACGGCGCTACCGGCGATTGGGATCTGAACCTGGAGTTGAGCGAGACCGAAGGCGCACGTCTCCCACTCCCGCAGCTGGGTTCCCACACCCAAGATTTCCACCTGGACGCCCATGCAATCCTCCACTGCCGCGGCCGCGCTTGGAGCCAAGGCAGCGTGTTGCGCTTTCGAGTGCAAAGCCCACAGGGTGAAACAAGCTTCGAGCGTCCCCTTGAAGGGCCACGGACCCCGCCCCCCTGGGCAGAGGCATGGGAGACCCTGAAGCATGCCCTACGCGCACCCGATTGATCCCAATCCGAACATCAGAAAATTGAACGTCCGCCCGGCTCTGGGGTCTATTGATGGTACTCTTTTCTTGAATTCACCCTCACCGCGCCCAGCGGTCTTCCACCTCGAAAAGCCTTTTTCGACAAGCCTCAGAGGAGAATCCATTCGATGGAACAGGGCATCACCGCACTCAACGAGTATGTGAAACAGGAGAGCGCATTCGCACAAAAAATCCTGCGCCAGGCCGGCAAGGTCATTGTCGGTCAGCACCACCTCCTGGAGCGCCTAATGGTCGGACTCCTGGCCGACGGCCACGTCCTGCTCGAAGGCGTGCCCGGCCTGGCCAAGACACTCGCGGTCAAGACCCTCGCGGGTACGATCCAAGCCCGCTTCCAAAGGATCCAGTTCACGCCCGACCTACTCCCGGCCGACTTGGTCGGAACCCTTGTTTTCGATCCCGCCACCAACCAGTTCCATACGAAAAAGGGTCCGATCTTCGCCAATTTTATCCTGGCCGATGAAATCAATCGCGCCCCCGCAAAAGTCCAGAGCGCCCTCCTGGAGGCCATGCAGGAACGCCAGGTCACCATCGGTGAGACCACCTTCCCCCTCGACCTCCCGTTCCTGGTCCTGGCCACCCAGAACCCGATTGAGCAGGAGGGCACCTACCCCCTGCCGGAAGCGCAGGTGGATCGCTTTATGCTCAAGGTCTGCGTCGGCTACCCCTCCCGCAGCGAGGAACTCCAGATCCTCGACGCCATGGCCAAGACCCAGCCCGACCTGACCGTCGAGCCGGTCGTCTCCCCCGAAGAAGTGCTCCACGCACGCAAGGTCGTCGACCAGATCTACCTTGATGACAAGCTCAAGGAATACATCGTCAACCTGGTCTTGGCCACCCGCGCGCCGGGCGATTTCAATATCCGGATCGAGGGAATGATCCAATACGGCGCGTCACCCCGGGCAACCATCAATCTCGCCCTGGCCGCCAAGGCCTATGCCTTCATCCAAGGCCGCGGGTACGTCACACCCCAGGACGTCAAATCGATCGGACTCGAGGTCCTGCAACACCGCATCGTCCCCTCCTTCGAAGCGGAGGCGGAAGAAAAGACCAGTGCCGACCTGGTCCAGCAGATCTTCGCTGAAGTCGAAGTCCCTTGACCGAACCCCGCTCGCCCCTGACATACGCCGACATTTTTTCTTCCCATGATGAATCGTAAGGACATCCTCAAGCGGGTCCGCCTGATCCAAATCCGCAGCCGGCGCACCGTCAACGATGTCATGGCCGGTCAATACGCATCGGTCTTTCGCGGGCGCGGCATGGAATTCGAAGAGGTGCGCGAATACCAGCCGGGAGATGACGTGCGCACGATCGACTGGAACGTGACCGCACGCACCGGCCGCCCCTTCATCAAGAAATACGTCGAGGAACGCGAGCTCACCGTCCTGTTCGCGGTCGATGTCAGCCCCTCAGGCCTCTTCGGCACCCGGGTTCGACCGAAGCTCGACCTGGCGGCGGAACTGACCGGGGTCCTCGCCTTCTCCGCCATCCACGCCAATGACAAGGTCGGCCTCCTGCTCTTCTCCGACAAGGTCGAACGCTTCGTCCCCCCCGGTAAAGGCCTACGCCACGGACTGCGCATCCTGCTCGATATCGAACAGCAGCTTCAGCGCCCGGCCAAAGCGCGCACGACCGATATCGCCGGCGCCCTTGAGTTCCTGCGGAAAATGCTCCACCGAAAAGCCGTCATCTTTCTCCTCAGCGACTTCCAAGCGCCCGATTTCAAGCGCCAACTCCAGATCGTCAACCGGCGGCATGACCTCACCGCCATCGCCATCGAAGACCCGACGGAGTACGCACTCCCACGCATCGGCCTGGTCGAGGTCCGCGACCTGGAAACGGGGAGGAGCATCCTCGTCGATACCAACGACAACCGAGCCATGGGCGCACTCCAGCGACGCACCTCCTCGGCGGCCGATATGCGCCGACGCATGATGCAATCGGTCGGCGTCGACCTCCTGGAGCTGCGCACCGGAGAGCCGTACCTGCCCGCCCTGTTGAAACTCTTTCGGAAACGGGAGGGCCGACAATGACCCGGTTACGCCCGATCATCCACCTGCGATCCTGGATCGTCCTGATCCTGTGCGCCGGCCTCGCCGGATGCAAACCCAATTCCAGAGGCCCGGACGACAACGGCCGTTCCGCCCCGACCCAATCAGTCTCCATCCCGACCGAGGACGGTCCGATCGAGATCGCCACCTCCGCACAGCCGTCGGAGATCCGCATCGGCGAGGTGTTCTCCTATTCCTTCTCAGTCAAGGCCCCCTCTTCGATCACCCTGATCCCACCCTCGCTTCCTGAGCCAGAAGCGATCGACCCCTTCCTCATTCGCGATTTCACACGCCCGACCATCAAGAAGACACCGACCGGTTCAACGCTGTCCGGCAAGTGGACCCTCGACACATTCAAGATCGGTTCGCTTGAGATCCCCCCGCTTGAGCTCGAGTTCGTCTCCTCACAATCCACCACACAGACCGTTCAAAGCGCTCGGCTGACTATCCAGGTCAAGAGCACCCTCGAAGAGACCGGTGCACTCCCCGATATCGCCGACATCAAGCAACCGGCCCAGCCACCGGCGGGTCCAATCCCCTACTGGCGCTGGCTCGGCCTCACAGCCAGCCTCATCCTCCTGCTCCTCGCAGCCCTCCTGCTCTATCGCAGACTTCGCAAGCACAGCGGCCAACGCCCCGCGGAACCGATCATCCCCCCCCATGAACGCGCCCTCGAGGCCCTGCGGCTGTTGTCGATGGAAACGCCTCAGACTCCGGAGGCGATCGATCGGTTCTACGTGCGACTCAGCGAGATCGTCCGCGTATACGTTGAACAGCGCTTTGGGATTCAAGCGCCGGACCGGACAACCGAGGAGTTCCTCAACGAGCTGGAGCAGACCCACGACCTCTTCCTCCCCCATCAGCGGCAGCTGCTGCGCTCTTTCCTCGGCGAGTGCGACCTCGTGAAGTTCGCACGCTTCCTGCCCGCAACGGCCGACATCCGACACGCGCTCGATCAAGCCATCGCCTTTGTCGAGGGCACCCTTCCTCAGGCACAGCCGCCATCGGTCCAATCGGCAGGAGGTCCGCAGCCATGAAACACCTCGAATTCCACGACCTCTGGGTCCTTGGCCTGCTGATCATTCCACTCGTCTACGCCCTGCGTACCGCTGCGGCCCGACGCCCTGCCCTCTCCTACAGCTCCTTGTTTCACCTGGAAGCCCTACGTCGGAATTGGGTGGTTCGGACCGCATGGGCGCCCAGGCTTCTGACCGCCCTGGGATTGACCCTCTGCATCCTGGGGCTCGCACGCCCACGCGCCGGTAAACAGGAGACTCAGATCCGGACCGAAGGGGTCGATATCGTCCTGGCCGTGGACGTCTCCGGCAGCATGATCGCCCACGACTTCGCCCTCCCCGCCGCGGAGGCTGCCTCCGGAGGCTCCACTTGGCAACGGCTGCGCGAAACCGCCATCACCAGCCGCAATTCCCAAATCGTCGATCGATTGACCGCCGCCAAGGCCGTCATTCGCCAGTTTGTCCAGAAACGCCCGAACGATCGGATCGCCCTCGTCGCTTTCGCCGGACGCGCCTACACCCTTTGCCCACCCACCCTCGATCACGGCTGGCTCCTCAGCATGCTCGAGCGCGCCGAAATCGGCATGATCGAAGACGGGACCGCCATTGGTTCCGCCATCGGCACCAGTGTCAATCGGCTGAGGGAGAGCACCGCGAAGAGCCGGATCGTGGTGCTCCTGACCGACGGCTCCAACAACGTCGGCGAGATCACGCCCGCCGGCGCCGCCCAGGCAGCCAAGGCGCTCGGGATCAAGGTCTACGCCGTCGCGGCAGGCGCACAGGACTACGCGCCCATCCCCGGAACCGACCTCTTCGGCAAGCGCATCTTCCGGCAACAATACTTGCCGATCGATATGGCCACCCTCCAAAGCGTGGCCGAGATCACCGGCGCCAAGGCATACCGCGCCTCCGACACCGAAAACCTCAGTTCGATCTACGACGAGATCGACCAGTTGGAGACCTCTGAGATCGAGATCAAGAAGTACCTCGATTACCACGAACTCTTTACCTACCTGCTCGCCGGCGGACTCCTGCTGCTCGGGCTCGCACAGTGCATGAGCAGGACCCGATGGGAGGTGTTGCCCGCATGAGATTCGGAAACCCTCAAGCCCTGATCTGGCTGCTGACCGTCCTGCCGATGGCCCTGCTCTTTTGGGGATCCGCACGCAGGCGCAGGCGCCGCCTCGACACCCTGGCCGACCGCCACCTGCAGACAGATCTCGCACCCACCTATTCCAGCACGCGCGCAACCCGGAAATCATTTCTTTGGCTCCTCGGCTTCGCCTGTTGCCTCCTCGCCCTGGCACGCCCCCAATGGGGTTTCGATTGGCAAGAGGTCCATCGCAGAGGGATCGATATCCTCATCCTGCTCGATACCTCCAACAGCATGCTCGCCGAAGACGTCAAACCCAACCGCATCACCCGTTCCAAAATGGCGATCGAAGACCTCGTCCGGCAACTGCGCGGAGACCGGCTCGGCCTCGTCGCTTTCGCCGGCTCGGCCTTCCTGCAGTGCCCCATGACCCTCGACTACGACGCCTTTCTCGCCACCACCAAGGCGCTCGATGTCGGATACATCCCCCGCGGCGGTACCAACCTCCAGGCCGCCGTCGAAGAAGGCCTTCGCGCATTCGGAGAGGATGCACCCAACCACAAGGCAATGGTCTTGATCACCGATGGAGAGAACCTGGAGGGCGACCTCGAGGCCGTCATCCAACAGGCCGTGGAACGTAAGATACGGATCTTCGCCGTCGGCATCGGAACCGAAGAGGGCGAGCTGATCCCGATTCGTGACGAAAACGATAGAATCAGCTTCCTGCGCGACCGCGACGGCAACCCCGTTAAAACCCGCCTCAATCCCGAGCCGCTGAAAGAGCTCTGCGCCACCACCGACGGCATGTACGTGCAGGCCGGGTCCACCGATTTCGGACTCCAGGCCATCTACGAAGCCGGCATCGCACCAATGAGTCCGCAGGAACTCGCCAGCCGTATGCAAAAACGCTGGAAAGAGCGCTTCCAGATCCCGCTCGCGCTCGGACTCATCCTGCTGGGACTCGGGATCTTCCTGCCGGAACACCGGCCGCGTCCCCCTCGTCGAACCGCTGGGCTCGCCCCACTGCTCGCGGCAACCCTGTTGTCGGCATCCACCGTATCGGCACAGACCAATCCCGACCCGATCCCACCCCCGCCGCCCTTACGACC
>ENA-UOOH01003474-UOOH01003474.1-fermentation-metagenome-genome-assembly--contig:-NODE-3474-length-11926-cov-3.521607_pt1 | contig 11926 bp, 11 predicted proteins | sample MGYA00245778_ERZ724025 | MGnify/ENA primary metagenome ERZ724025 (study PRJEB28704, sample SAMN03018313) | fermentation metagenome | biome: anthropogenic terrestrial biome; feature: soil; material... | reverse complement strand
TGGACCTGGAGCTGGACCATGCCCAAAGCAAGGCGGTGATCACCAATACGGTAGCCTGCTGCCTGGAACTGCTGCGCTCTGAGACCGGGCGCTACCCCATGCTTTACAGCAACGCCAGTTTTGTGAACCAGTTCCTGAATGTGAAAGACCTGCCGGAGCTGGATTGGTGGCTGGCGCAATACTACTTTGCCCGGGAGTATCCGGCATATACCTCGGAGTACCCCAGCCCGCCGCTGATGCCCAGGGGGGTGCGGCATTGGCTGATCCATCAGACCACCAACCGCGGGCCGGCCATCGGCGGGGTTGGCAAATACATGGACTACAACCGCTGGAACGGCGACCACGACGCGGTGCTGCGTTACTTTGGACGGGAAAAAGACATCGAGATCGCCATCTGCCCCCTGGATGGGCTGAGCTGTAATTGCCGGCCGGCGGGCCTGTTGGCGGAGTTTGAAGCCCAGCGCGATCAGGCATTATTGGAGGCATAGGATGGACCTGAGCAACTGGTTTAAGCAAATCCTCAATATTTCCGGGCCTAGCCCGCTAGATGCGCGCAGCGGGGAGGAAGCCTACAGCACCTGCAGCCTGGTATTGGCCAGCGAACTGGCTCCGGTGGACGAACCGGAAGCGATGCAGCTGAGCGTGAGCGAGGACGATAATACCTTGCTGGTTGGCGCGCGTTCCTGGAACCTGCTGCCGGCAGACCGCATGAGCTATGAGCGCAGCCAGGTGATGCGCGACTGCCTGGATGCCTGGCGGCACGACCCGCTGGCCCGGCGCATCGTGGAACTGACCAGCCAATATGTGGCCGGCGGAGGCATGCAATTGGCCTGCAGCCACCCGGGCAGCCTGGCCTTTTTGCGCGCTTTTTGGCAGCACAGGCAAAACCGCATGGATACCCGCCTGGGGGAACTCTCGGATGAGCTGGTGCGCAGCGGCAACCTCTTTATTTTGCTCTCTACGGACGCGGCCGGCATGAGCTACCTGCGCCTGGTACCCAGCGGCAATGTGGCCAGCATTGAGGCTAGCCGCAACGACGCTGAACAGGAACTGGCTTACCTGATCCGCCAGCAGGAAGGCGACGACCTGCTTTACCAGGCCTGGCAGGAAGGGAGCGACGAGCTGGGCCCGGATGGGCGCTTTGCGCCGGTGATCCTGCATTACGCGGTCAACCGTCCGGCAGGAGCGCAGTGGGGCGAGAGCGACCTGGCGCCGGTGCTGCGCTGGCTGAGCCGATACAGCCACTGGCTGGAGGACCGGGTGCGGCTGAACCGCTACCGCAATGCGTTTATGTACGTGGTAAAGGCGCGGTTTGGCAGCGAGGCCGCGCGTAAGGCGCGCCAGGCGCAGCTGGCGGCCAACCCGCCAGCACCGGGCAGCGTGCTGGTAACGGATGAAAACGAAGACTGGAGCGTGATCGCGCCCAGGCTGGAGGCTTTGGATGCTTCCACGGATGGGCTGGCGGTGAAGAAGATGATCGCGGCTGGGGTGGGCTTGCCGCTGCATTTTCTGGCCGAGCCTGAGTCTTCAACACGCACCACGGCTGAAGCAGCCGGCGGACCAACTTACCGCCGCTTTGAGCAGCGGCAGCGCTTTTTGCAGTGGCTGGTGCGTTGCCTTGCTGCGCCGGGCCCGCCTGGACGAAGGCGTGGACCCGCAGGCGGAGATCCGGCTGCATCCGGCGGACATCAGCACCCGGGATAACCGCGAGCTGGCAGAGGCTGGCGGAGAAGTAGCGGCGATCGCGGCCAGTTTGTTCGCGCAGGGCTTGATTGATGAACGGGAGTATCTGCGCATGGTCTATCGGTTTTTGGGCGAGAACCTGCCAAAGGAGGAGCAGGGCTTGAGAGAGAGTGCCGGGAAAAGCATTGGAGAGGAATGGAGCGAATGAAGGAAATGAGGGAACGCCTGAGCCTGAACGCCAGCGCGCGGGAGGGCGGAGGCTTCGAGATATTGGCCATCACGGCTGGGGCGGCCAATGGCTGGGAGTTCCCAGCCCAGGTGCTGGAGCGTTCACTGGGGCTCTGGGAGGGTGTGAACTGCTTTGTGGATCACGGCCAGGGGCAGCGTTCCGTGCGCGATGTGGCCGGGGTGCTGGAACAAGCGCGCTGGGACCCTGAAACCCAGGGTATCCGCGCAGAGCTGAGGGCATTAGGCCCTTCCCGGGACCTGCTTTTAGCCCTGGGAGACCAGGTGCTGGCTGCCCGGGAAGATGGCAGCCAAAGCAAGGGGCTGGGCTTTTCCGCGGACCTCTTGTTCAGGGGCAAAAACCAGAAGGTGGATGAGATCCTTAAAGTTTTTTCGGTGGATTTGGTATACAACCCGGCGCGGGGCGGCGCGTTTCTGCGCGTCCTGAACGGCGGAGACGCGCAGTTTGAAGAAGGAGCAAAGATGGAAGAAATCAATGAACACAGAGCGGAAAACGCGGCCCCGGAAGCGAGCGCGGGCAGCGTACAGGACCTGCAGGCGCAATTGGCCCGCCTGCGGGCGGAACAAAGCCAGTTGAGTGAATTTTTGCTGGAGAACACCCTGGAACAGGGCGGCCTGCCCAACCCTTTCAAGGAACGCATCCGGAAACAATTCAGCAACCGCAGTTTCAGTCCGGCGGAGCTGCGCGGGGCAGTACGCGAGGCACGCGGATTGCTGGCCGAGCTGGAGGGCGGCAAGGCAATCGCTGGCGTTGGGCGCGTGGAAGGCATGGTGGAGCCAGGCGAGCGCTTGCAGGCAGCGGTGGATGACCTTTTCGGCCTGCCGCGCACCCAGGGCCTGCAAGGCGTGAGCGCTCCGCGGCTTTCGGGCATCCGGGAGCTTTACCTGATGCTTACCGGCGACGATTTTCTGCACGGCGGTTATTACCCGGAGCGTGTCCGCCTGGCCACCACGGCCGATTTTAGCGGCCTGGTCAAGAACGCGCTGAACAAATTGGTGGTGAACACCTGGGAGGAACTGGGCCGGGCAGGCTACGACTGGTGGAAGCAAGTAAGCGTGCAGGAACACTTTAATAGCCTGCATGACATCACCGGCACCTTGGTGGGCACGGTGGGCGACCTGCCCAGCATTGCCGAAGGCGCGAATTACACCGAACTCAAGGTGGGCGACTCGCCGGAGACGGCCAGCTTTACCAAGTATGGCGGCTACATCCCGCTGACCCTGGAATTGATCGATCGGGACGAGACGCGCAAACTGCGGGCCTACGCCCGGGAGCTGGCCAGCGCCGGTATGCGCAAGATCAGCCGGCTGGTGGCGGCGATCTTCAGCGAGAACAACGGGATCGGGCGGACATTGGCGGATAGCGGCAGTTTGTTCAACGCCACCGCGGTAAGCACCGCGGGCGGGCATGCCAATTTGAGCGACCTGGCGCTGAGCGCTGCCAACTGGGACGCGGTGAGCGCCAAGGTTTACCGCCAGCCCATGCTGGTGCGCAACGAAACCGGTCTGTACGGCAGCGGCCCGCAGATGGCGGTGAATCCGCGCTTCTTGCTGGTTTCCCGCGCGCAGCAAAAGCTGGCCATGGAGATCTGCGGCGGCAGTTTTGTCCGCGAGGCTGGCTACGTTTACGACAACGTGCTCAAGGGCAGCACGGTGCCGGTGGTGGTGCCGGAATGGACGGAAGACGGCGATTGGGCAGCGGTATGCGACCCTCGCGTGGCGCCGGCAATCTACGTTGGCGAGCGCTTCGGCCTGGCGCCGGAGGTTTTTGTGGCTGGGGACGAACTTTCGCCGGCGGTATTCACCAACGATGAGCACCGCTTGAAAGTACGCCACTATCTGGCCGTTTGGGTGAACGATTTCCGGCCCCTGCACAAGAGCAACGTAGCTTAGGAGGATGCATGGAAGCAAAGTGGAAATATCTGTTGAGCTCGCGGAAGTTTTGGGCGGCGGTGCTGGGGCTGGTTTTGCTGGTGGTCAAAACCTTTAAGCCGGACCTGCCTCTGCAGGCCGAGGAACTGGCGGGCGTGCTGGCGATCATCTCGGCGTACATATTGGGCACTGCCCTGGAGGATGGGCTGCGGTACTCGGGATAAATGAATTGGCGGGGCAGGCAAGGCCTGGAATGGAGCGGGAGATGCAAAAAGAAAGATTGGAAAGAGTGGTGCAGGTTCTGGCTGGGCCAGGCGTGCGCCAATACCGCCTATGCCCGGATGGCGGCCTGAGCGTTGTGGACGCGCGCCTGCGCAAACTGCGTTTTGATGCCGATGAGGTGGCAGAACTGCTGGCGGCCCGGAATTGCCGGCGTAAGGGGGCCAAATATGTCTGAACTGCAGGAGCTGAGAGCCCGCCTGGCCCAGATGCTGCTGGACCCCTTTATGCTCAGCCTGCCTGAGGCGGCCTTGGATGAAGCCCTGCGCCGCGCGCTGGAGCAAGTAAATTTACTGCTTGAAACACCGGCTGCTCTGGCCGGTTTGGATGGGGCTAGCACGGGCAGTTTGCCGGCTTACGCCAGGCCGGCACTGATGGATTGCGCCGAAGCTTTCGCGCTGAGCAGCGGGCTGGGCAGCCGATTGCTGGGTTTTGACGGCAGCCTGGCCGGCGGGCCGGCTTTGCTTGCCTACGCCGAAGCCCGCAAGGACGCGGCAGAGGCAGCCCTGGAACAGCTGCGTTTGTACCTGCTGCAGAGCAGCACCGCGCGGGCTGGTTTTTGCTGGCCCTGGCAGGAAGAGTGGGTTTGATGGAAAACCTGGCCCTGGGGCAGATGGACGCAGGCCTGGCTGCCAGTTGGATGCCTTTGGCAGGTGAGCCCCTTGAAGCCGGCCTCTTGGGTTGTGCTTGGCAGCCGCATTGGCAGGATGGGGAAGAGGCTGAGGAGACGCTTGAACTGAGCCTGAGGGGCAGCCTGGCGGAAGTGCGCGCGGTTTTGGCGCGATTGCAAGGCCTGATCAGCGCGCACGAGGAGTGGGAGGCCGGGAGGGCTGGCCGCCGGCTATGGCTGCGGGCACGGTTGCAGGATGGGAGTGCCTATGCGTATAGCCCAATTCTAAGCACGGAGCTGCGGGGTGAGGCGCCTCTGCGGGCCGGCATGCTGCGCGGGGCATTTACCTTGCAGGTGAAGCTGCGCAGGATTAACAGCTTCTTTGGGGAGCCGGCCCTGGCGGGGCTGGCCAATCATCTGCGCAGCAGCAGCGGCGGCAACCTGGCATTGGATAACCATACGGATGCCAGCCATGCCAATTATTGCGACGTGCAGCTGGGCGGGCTGGAGAGCGAGCTGGCCCTGCCCCTGCGTGTGCAATTACGCAATACTGGCAGCAAGGCCTGGGGCGAGCTGCGATTGGGCTTGCTGAACAGCAAAGGGAACATGCCGGCTCTGAGCCTGCAGGCAGAAGATGGCCAGGGCGGCAGCCTTGTGAATAGCAGCCCGGCCAGCGGCGGGGCGTATCGGGAGTTGCGCCTGAGCGGATATGCCTGGACGGATCTCCTGACCATCACTCTAAGCAGCCAGCAACTGGCGAATTTGGGAGCAAAAGCGTATCAGCCGAGCCTGCGCCTGGTCACCCCCTTGAACGCGCCTTGTTGGCTGAGGCTGAGCCTGCGCGGCGCCGGACCTGGGCTGTGGCGAGGTGCAGAAACGCGCCTTGAAGCTGGGGCAAGTAGGGCTGTGCTGCCAGCTTTGAAACTTCCGCCGGTACTGCCCGCGGCAGGGAGCCTGCCCCAAGCCCTGCAATTAGTGCTGGAAGGGCTGGCGGGGGAGGGGGCGGAGCGGGTTTTGGCGCTGGATGACCTGCAGCTTTTACCGGCAGAGGATCTGATATGGGTTGAACTGCCGGGAGGACTGGCGCCAGGAGGCAGCCTGGAGCTGGATGCTGCCCGCGCCGAGGGTTATTGCCTGGATGCCAGCCAGCAAAGCAGCCATGCGGCCGTATCCGGCGGTCCGTTTCGGGCAGGGGCCTCTGGATACACGCGCATTTTCTTCCAGGCTGCCGACCTGCATGGCGCGGCAGACATCGGCCTGACGGCAAGCCTGAGCGTCTGGCTGCGGCCGGCCTGGAGGCTGCCATGAGTTTCAGCGTGCGGGTGAGTGGGCAGGCTGGGGCAGGGAAGGGTCTAGCGCCGGAATTGATGGAGTGGTCTGCCTTTGGCACTTACCGCAAGGCCCATTTTAGCGTGAATGCGGATCAGTTCCCCGACCTGCAGGCCTGCCTGGCCCGGGAGATTGAAGTTTATGACCGGTTCGGGGAATTGGTCTGGCAGGGGGTCATCAGTAAAATGCGGCAATCGCGGGCCAGTTGCAGCATGCGCTGGGACCTGGAAAGCCTGGCAAACCGGGTGCTCGCGATTTACCATGAGCCCGGGGCTCCGCAGACGCTCGAGCAGAGCGTTTGGGTGGAAGACCGGGCCAGCCAGGCGGGTTTTGGAATCCACGAAAAAGTGCTGCGCCTGGGGCAGTGCCGCGGTGAAAGCGCGGTGGAACTCGCGAGAGCCTACCTGAAAGCATATGCCTGGCCCGTGGCGCGTTTGGCAAACGCCGTTGGGGCTGCCGAGACCCAGCTGGAGGCCCGCGGATGGTACGAGAGTTTGGCCTGGCGGAATGTGGACCTGGATAGCGGTCTGGCGGCTTTTGTGGACCCCGGTACCGGGACGGTGGGCTTGAGCGACTGCCTTGAACGGATTTTTGGGACTTGCGGAGGGAACTTGGCTGGTTGGAGTTTCATCGGCGATGCCGGCGCTCGCGTGCAATGGCCTGGATGGCCTCTGGCAGACGGCCTGAGCCAATTAAAGCGTCTTGCCGCGCTCCTGCAGGCAAGCGGGCAGCGGCTGAAAATCAGTCTAGACCCGCGGCGGCACTGCAGGATCGAGCTGCTAGCGAATCAGCCCGGAGAGGTACTGGCGCAGATCGACCTGGATGGGCGGATCCGCAGCCTGCAAGGTGCGCTTTTATCTGAAGGGCGCTGCCCCCTGGGTGCTATCTGGCGCTGCGCCGGGCAGGATATTTGGGTCGAGAACCTGCGCTGGCAACCGGGCAGCGGAACCTGGGTTTTCTGAGTGGCCATATTTCGGAATCAAGCGGCGGGAGCCACCTCGTGTTTTGACTTTCCAAAGATTGTATAAGCGCGCCAGAATTAATTGGTATTAATAGTTGATAAAATTACTCATAATAAGCCAGTTTTTTCCCAGCCGCTGACTTTTGGAGACCAATAATGACATCAAAGGCGCGATTCTTTTGTTCGGTGCTTCTAGCACTGTTGCTCTTAATTCCGGCAAGCTCAGCTTGGGCTGTCAACCGGTCCTCCGGCAAGAAGATCCCAAAAGCCATCTACCCTGCCAAGCCGCGGGAAGCACCCGCCTCGGCAGCGCAGGAGACCTTCCAACGCTTTCCGGCTTACGCCTTCTCGGGTCCATCGGATGCCAACCTCAGCTTCGGTTCCGGCTGTGTGGCAAATCCAAGTGCGCAATGGGTGAGCATCTACCTGGATCCTCATTTTTTCCAGGGGCAGCATATCACCGGTTTCTCCCTGGAATTTGACGACAGTGACACGGTGTACCCGGTCACGGCAGAGTTGGTGCGCCGGCAAGTAGGGACGATCACACAGACCAGCCCGACCAAAGTGGAATTTGTGCCTGCATATACCAGCCCCGGAATAACAGAGTACCGGAGCGCGGCCGATCTCACGATCGATATGCTGGCCTATGACCATTACCTGCAGATCGTCCTGCCTCCAGCAGGCCACGACCTCAAGTTTTGTTCGGTCGGCGTGTACTTTGACAAGCCTCTAGGCTTGGTAACAGCCCTGCCTTTGATCGAGCGCTGAGCGGGGCCGTATTCACCCCAGCCATGCCGGTTTGCGAGGCCTGCGCAGCCAATCCGCGCGGGGCGTTGCCCGGCCCGCGGCGGCCGTTATCCGCGGCCGCGAAAATGGATTGAGTGGAAACACAACTACCAAGCGACAAAGCCAGAAGGGCCAGTATCGCGATTGTTTTAGTGCAAGTGTTTTTCATGTAGATTTACCTCCAGTACTGCCAAAAGGATAGCAGCGGCCTATCCAGATATGCTTGAGCAGCGCGTTAGACCTGGACAATTCCTGATTAATACTTGCGTAACATGAACTGCGAGGTTATTGGATACAATGAGGGCTGGCAATTGGAGGTAGCATGGCACGCGCGACATTTAATTTTCCGCAGGGATTTTTATGGGGGACCGCCACCGCATCGCATCAGGTGGAAGGCAACAACTTTAACAACCAATGGTGGGCCTGGGAACAGGAAGAGGGGCGCATCTTAAACGGAGATAAAAGCGGAAGGGCCTGCGATTGGTGGGCGGGGCGCTGGCGCGAAGATTTTGACCGCGCTCATGAGACCCATCAAAACTCACACCGGCTCTCATTGGAGTGGTCGCGCATTCAGCCGGAAGAAGACCGCTGGGACGAGGCAGCCCTGGATAAATACCGGGAAATGCTCTTGGGCCTCAAGGAACGCGGTATGAGCGCGATGGTCACGCTTTTCCATTTTAGTATTCCGCAGTGGCTGGCTGAAAAGGGCGGCTGGGAAATGCCTGAAACGGCGGAACTTTTTGCTGTTTATACCCGCCGGGCGGTGGAAGCGCTGAAAGCGCATTGTGAACTGTGGGTGACCGTGAACGAGCCCAACGTGTATGCCACCGGCGCGTACATCAGCGGCGAATTCCCGCCCGGGAAAAAAGATACCAAATTGGGGTTGCAAGTGCTCGTGAACTTGTTGCGCGGGCATGCTTTGGCTTATCAGGTGATCCATGAGCTGCAGCCAAATGCCAGGGTTGGCGTGGCGCATCATTGGCGGGGGTTCAGGGCCGCGGATAAAAACCCGCTGACGGGCCTTAGTTTGCGCCTGCATGATGAGGCTTTTAATGAGGCCTTCCCGCAGGCCCTGATGACCGGTAAATTTGATGGTCGCCTATTAAAGGCTGATGTGCCGGAGGCAAAGGGGACCCAGGATTACTTTGGACTGAACTACTATACCCGGGAGATGCTGCGGTTTAACCTCTTTAAATCCAAGGAATTGTATACCGAGCGTTTTTACCCCAAGGAAGCCGAGCTATCGGAAACGGGCTTTTTAGCCAACGACCCGCAGGGCTTCACCCGCGCCATCCGCTGGGCAAACCAATTTGGCCTGCCCATCTATATTACGGAAAACGGCTGCGAGGATGCCCAGGACGATTTTAGGCGCAAGTATCTGCTGGACCACGTCCTGGCACTGTGGCACCAGGTGAACTACAACCTGCCGATCAAGGGTTACTATCACTGGAGCCTGACGGATAATTTTGAGTGGGAACGCGGCTGGAGCCAGCGTTTCGGGCTTTGGGCGCTTGACCCGGCGACGCAGTTGCGCAGCCGCCGGCGCAGCGCGGACCTTTACGCGGAGATTTGCCGGACCAACAGCATTAGTTCCGAGGCAGTGGAAAAGTGGGCGCCGGAACACTACGAGCGCGTTTTCCCAGGCTGATCACTTGGCAGAAGCCAGCAGCGGCTTTATTGATTTAGCTTGTAGACTTGGATGGTGTAGCCGCTATAACGGTCGAGGGAGCTGAGCACCGGGCGGTTATTCAGGTAGTACAGGATCAGTTCAAGTTGGCCGCTGAGCTTGACCGGTTTGGGGTAAGGCTGCCACTCCAGCATCAGCTGGCCATTGGCTCTGAGGCGTTCATAGAAGCTGTTCTCCCGTTGGTACCGCTGGGGTTCGGCCTGGTAGCGGCCATACATCTTATCCGAGAGGATCACATAATCGATATCACCGGGGGAAGCAAAATCGAACCCGTAGATGTCTGGTTTGCCGAATGGGGCAAAGGGGCTGTAACCCTCGGAGAGGGTCTGGTCCTGCCGGATTCCATGCTCATCCAGGTAATGCAGGCCTATGGCAGAGGTGTCCGGCAGGTCCATGTAGACCGATTCGGTCACCCCTTTGGCAGCATTAAGCCCAAGCATCACCGCCGCCGCTAGCCAGGCCAGGCCTTTCAGCCAGGTTCGGCCAAGCTGAGCAGGCAGCCAGGCCGCGCTGTAGGCAGCAAGCAGGAGCGGTGTGATGAACATCGGCAGGGCCCAGCGCTCGTGATGCAGCGCCAGGGTGGAGAGCAGGGCGGCATAAAGCAAGCCATAAGCCAGCAGCCAGCCCTGGGCCTGGCGCGTCCGGAATAACCCTAGGATGCCCAGGATGGTAAAAAGCAAGAGCCAGGGGTTGGCATAATCCCAATAGACCTTAACGTAATAAGCCATCTTTCCCAGCCAGTTGAATCCATCGTTGCCCAGATGGTAATCGCGGGCCTCGATGGTGACCGCGGAAATCACATCCTTGTATTGTAGGAAGAGGTTGGGGGCGACTAGGAAAATGGCTGCGATATAAAACGCCACTACCAGGACACCCTGGCGCAAGAACCATTTAAACGGCAGGCCTTCCTGCTGGAGGCGGATGAGCATACTCAGGCCGATGATCCCCAGCGAGATCACCCCCGGGAATTTATCGGCGGTGTTCAGGGCGGCAAATAAGGCCGCGACCCAGATCCAGGCCTTTCCGCGGCCTTCCAACCAGAGCAGGGAGGCCAGCAGGACGCCAAGGGTGTAAAAGGTGATCGGAATATCCGGGGTGATGTAATGAGAGTGCAGCACGTATTGCGGAAAGAAGGCAAAGAGCAAGGCCGCGGGGACGGAAAAATCCGGCTTGAAACGCCGGCCGATGAAAAAGGCCATCACGGGCAAGAGCGCACCCAGCACCATCGTGATGCTGCGCGAGGCCAGGTAAATGCCATAGAGATCGCGGTCATACCATTCAGCCAGGTTGAACCCGTTTCGCCAGAGACTGTAAGGGTTGAGCAGGTTCTTGTTCAGGCGGTAAAGCACCTGGGTAGGATGCGCGTACTTATAAACGTTTTGGTCCAGCCGCACGCTCTCAACTACCGGGATGAGCACGTTCTGTTCGTCCGGGTGGGTGAAAAGCGGGGCGCCAAAACTAAGGCCCACGCGGCGCACCAATAGCGCGGAGAAGAACACGAGCAGCAAAAAGAAAAGCTGCCAAAGCCGCAGCGGCTTGCGTTCCAGCGCGGAGGGCTGAGTTAATCTTGGTCCAACCGGGTTGGGCATACCTAGATTTTACTCAATGGCAGGGTAAATCGATAGTCTCGGCGCCAGGCCGCGGCATAAATATTGCAGCCAAGGCTTATAGTATTCAGATTAAGGAGCCGCGTATGTACGCCTTTGCCTCAACTTTTCTTCCGCAATTCTTTCTGCCCATGGGGGTAGTGACTATCTTGCTGCTCATCGCGCTGTTCAAGATCAAAAGCAGCCCGGGAACGGCCGTTTGGGCTGCTGTGATCGCTTTTTTGATCGTGGTGCTTTTTGGCAACAGCATCTTTGCCGCCTTCCTCACCCGCTCGATGGAGTGGCGCCACATGCCCCCCACTTCCCAACCCAGCGGGGACGCAATTGTTGTGATCGCCGAGGGCATGCAGCCCGCTGACACCCCGCGCCAGATGGTAGAGACTGGCCCGGAGTATAACCGGGTGGCGGCGGCCGCCAAGCTGTACAAGGCCGGAGCAGCCCCCCTGGTGGTTGTGGCGGGAGAGGCAGCCTCGGTCCCCTTGGTGCAGGCGCAGCTCGTGGAGATGGGTGTGCCGGTCCAGGACATCCTGGTTCAGGACAAAACCGAAAACGCCCTGGAGGATGCCAAATTTACCCGTCTGCTCACCAGCGACAAAGGGGTGCAAAGCATCATCCTGGTCACTTCCGCGGTCAAGATGGACCGCACAGTCTTCCTGTATAAACAGGAGAAGCTCAACATCGTGCCCATGCCTGTGGATTACAAAGTGAGCCTGCGCTCCTGGACGGAAAGTTCCAAGCCGGACCTGGAGACGATCTTGAAAAACCTGATGCCCAACGCAGACGCGATGCAGCAAAGCACAACGGTATTGTATGAATACCTGGCGCTGATGTTCTACCGCCTGGCAGCGATCTTTTAGCCTCAATCC
>ENA-UOOH01003465-UOOH01003465.1-fermentation-metagenome-genome-assembly--contig:-NODE-3465-length-11952-cov-61.857611_pt1 | contig 11952 bp, 10 predicted proteins | sample MGYA00245778_ERZ724025 | MGnify/ENA primary metagenome ERZ724025 (study PRJEB28704, sample SAMN03018313) | fermentation metagenome | biome: anthropogenic terrestrial biome; feature: soil... | reverse complement strand
CTCAGGCTCTGCTACGACCAATCCCCAAATAAGCGGCGATGTTAGCGCCTGCCTCCACCACCGGCTCCAGCACCGGCTTAACGCTGGTCAGAACTGTTGTGACTCCGGGTCCGTGACCGGCCAACAGACAATCGGAATGCACGACTACGCCAATGCTCATGGCACCGTTGCGATAACTGCGTCCGTAAGTGTTGTCTGCATCTTCCAAAGCCACAAGATCGCCCAGCTTGAGGCGATCAAGCCCCAGTCGCTTTACTTCTTCTGGATCTTGAGTCGTGATGTCATAGTCGCCGGATGCCACATCCGAAGAACCGATCCCCGACCCCATCAATTTGCCGGGTATTTTCGCAGCCACTGGTACCAGCAGGCGACCGCCCTTTTCCACCAACCCCAGCTTTTCCAGCAGATCCGGATCAATATTAAAGGCGGTTACATCGGGATAATCACAAAGCCGCAAACCTTGCCCGTAGGCTTTAATCAAAATTTTGTCGTCGATGGCCATTTTCTCGAGATCATCGTCGGCAAAATCAACCAGGACATGCTCAATGCCGCCGTGCGTACCAGTGACTGTTCCAAGGGCTCCTTTGGCATCTCCGGAAATGACGCGGGCTTTATTACCAACGCAGGCTAGAACATTTAAGCCAGAATTCTTACCATCACGTCTGTTGTCTATGTTCGCCGCCATCGATACGCCCGGCTCCACATGATCGGCCGCCCAGCCACAGGCCGGATCCCCTACTTTAATATTATAGGTAATACCTCCCACGCCCGGGAGAATAAAAGGCCGGCCCTGATAATCGACTGAAAAACCATGAGATTTTACCGGCGGTGCGATACTTCCCTGTATTGACTGCATGACCAGTTGTGCGCGATTAGTTTTGATCAAAATTGTTACGCCTCCTGTACTTATTTTAAAAATCTTTTCGACGAAGCACTATGTAATCCTCCAATTTTGATGATCATCTTCCTTGATATGGTGGCTTTACCTTAACAAATCTTTAATAAAACTTCATCGAAAGATATCGATTGGAAGGAAATTGCCGGAGCGTAGCGAATAATTCATAGGATCATTGGGGTTAGCCCCATAAATTAAAAAGGAGTGTGTAAACAGTGTCCAACGACAAAAAGAACCTCTCCCCAATCCTGATAATTGCTGTATTGGTCATTGCAGTAGCTGCCATACTTTATTTTGTTTTCCTGCGCGGCGACAATGCCAACACCACCAGCGGCGAAACCCTTAAGTTCGCTATGGTGACCGATGTTGGCGGTCTTGGCGACCAATCGTTCAACGATTCCGCATACGAAGGCCTGAAGAAAGCTGAAGCAGAGCTCGGTGCTGAAATTCAAGTTATCGAGTCCAAAGCTATGGATCAGTACGAAACCAACTTGCGCAGTCTGGCCGATCAAGGCTTCGACATGATTTGGGGCGTCGGCTTCCTGATGACTGACGCTGTCAAAAACGTCGCTGAACAATACCCTGACATCCATTTCGGCTTAATCGACGCTGCCTTTACTGACGCGGACGGCAATCCTTTAGTGTTACCGAATACCATGAACGTCCTCTTCAAAGAACATGAAGGTTCTTTCCTGGTAGGCGTAATTGCCGCACTGACCACCAAAACCAATGTCGTTGGTTTTGTCGGCGGTATGCAGTTCCCGTTGATTGAGAAATTTGAGGCTGGTTTCATTGCTGGCGTACGTGCCATCAACCCGGATATTAAAATTCTTTCCGCTTACACCGGAAAATTTGATGACCCCGCCAAAGGTAAAGAGCTGGCCCTCGCCCAGTTCGGACAGAATGCTGACGTTATTTTCCATGCTTCCGGCTCCTGTGGTATTGGCGTTATTGAAGCAGCCAAAGAAAAAGGTCTCTGGGCTATTGGCGTTGACTCCGACCAGAACCATCTGGCTCCCGAGAACGTGCTGACCAGCATGATGAAACGTGTTGATGTCGGCGTATTCACCGGCTGTAAAGCAATCCATGATGACGCCTTCGTCCCTGGTGTTACCACACTGGGTCTGGTTGAGGCCGGCGTTGGCTATGCTCCGACAACTTCCAACAACGTGAATGCCGAAATCCTTGCCAAAGTTGACGAACTGGCCGCTAAGATTTCCGCTGGCGAAATTGTGGTTCCGGAAATCCCCGCTGAAGCATCCGCTTTTGTGCTCGAGTAATATTTAGAACCGATTTGTCCTTGACTGGGTGCGCTCCTTTCAGGTCGCACCCAGTCTTTTAATGACGTGAGATTAGGAGGTGGCCTGCCGAAATGACTGAAGTGGTCCTACGCATGACCGGCATCACCAAGCAATTCCCAGGTGTTTTAGCCAACAACAACGTTGATTTCGAACTCCGCAAAGGAGAAATTCATGCACTGCTCGGAGAAAACGGTGCCGGCAAAACCACCCTCATGAAGATCCTGTACGGTTTGTACCAGGCCGACGATGGCCAAATCGAACTTTTTGGCGAAAAGGCCACAGTTTTTTCCCCGAACGATGCCATTGGCCTGGGTATCGGCATGGTACACCAGCATTTCATGCTGATCCCTCAGTTTACCGTAGCTGAGAATATTGTTTTGGGACATGAACCCAAAAAGTTCATCCATCTTGACGTTGCCTCTGCTGCCAAAAAAGTTCAGGAATTTTCGGAACGCTACGGTCTGAAAGTAGATCCCATGGCCAAGGTGGAAAACATCTCTGTCGGTATGCAGCAAAGAGTCGAAATTCTGAAAGCCTTGTATCACGGCGCTGATATTCTGATTCTGGACGAACCGACTGCGGTTCTGACTCCGCAGGAAATCACCGATTTGACACAAACCATGCGGGAACTGGTCGCCCGCGGCAAGTCAATTGTATTCATCACACACAAGCTTAAAGAGGTAATCTCGATTGCCGATCGGGTTACCGTAATCAGGCGCGGTCTTGTGATAGGCACCCGTAATGCTTCTGAAACCGATTCTAATGAACTGGCCAAAATGATGGTCGGCCGGGATGTTGAGCTGACAGTGCAAAAAACGCCAGCCACACCCGGAAAGGTCGTTTTAGATATACAGGATCTGCATGCTTTTAATAATCGCAAACTGCCTGCCCTGAGAGGGATTTCATTGCAGGTTAGAGCTGGGGAAATCCTCGGTATCGCCGGCGTAGAAGGCAACGGTCAGACCGAGCTGGCGGAAGTCCTAACCGGATTACGGAAAATTACAAGCGGTAGAATTCTTCTTAATGGTGCCGAAATCGGCGGCCTATCGCCGCGCAAAATTATCGAGAAAAACGTTTCCTATGTACCGGAAGACAGACAGCGTCGGGGATTAGTGCTTGATTTTTCGTTGGCAGAGAATATTGTCTTCAAAAACTTCTACCGCCCGCCTTTTGCGAAGGGTGTTAAGATACTGTGGGACAAAGTCCAGGATTATGCTCTCAAACTGATCGATGAGTTTGATATTAGAACTCCCAATGAAAAGGTCCCAGTCGCATCATTGTCTGGCGGTAACCAGCAAAAAGTAATTTTGGCGCGCGAGTTAAGCAGTGACCCGGATTTGCTTGTGATTGCCCAGCCTACCCGCGGATTGGATGTCGGAGCAATCGAGTTCGTGCATAACCGCGTGGTGGAAGCACGCGATCAGGGTAAGGCTGTGCTGCTGATTTCGCTGGAACTTGACGAAATCATGGCTCTGAGCGACCGCATTGCCGTCGTTTACGAGGGAGAAATTGTCGGTGAAATGCCTGCATCCGATGCTACCGAAGAACAGCTCGGTCTCCTGATGGCTGGTGCCATCCGTATGTCGGACGCGGTATGAAAGGAGGGAGAACAATGTTTGCCAGATTAAGACAACGCCTCGGTCCTGTCGGCTATCGCTTGTCAGTCGCCGGAGCCATAATCGCTGTCTACTTGCTGCTCTGCGTCCTGCTCAAGGGCGGTTTTGCATCCGGCTTGACATTCGCTTTGAATTCAGTGCTCTATATGCTCCCCTTTATCACATTCGGAGCCATTGTGGTCATTGCCGTCCGTGAGGGGTACCTCAAATCCCAGATCGGCACGCCCTTGCTGGCTTTGACCTTTGCGCTGATTGTTGGCGTAATTACAATTTTATGGGCTGAAAAAAACCCATTCAAAGCTTATGGCGCTTTGCTTGCAGGCTCTTTGGGCAGCTTGCAGGGCATTTCGGAAACGCTGGTAACCGCAACACCCTTAATTCTAACTGGTCTCGCAATTGCCTTTGCATTTCGCTGCGGTATGTTTAATATCGGCGCTGAAGGCCAATTTATTATGGGTCAGATGGGTGCGGCCTGGGCAGGATTTACTTTTAAGGGACTTCCGATGATCCTGCATCTGCCTTTGACACTGCTTTGCGGAACAATGGGCGGAGCACTCTGGGCATCGGTTCCCGGTTTCTTAAAAGCCAAACGCGGAGTTCATGAAGTAATTAACTCTATTATGATGAATTATATTGCTTTGTATCTGACTCACAACTTAGTTACCGGGGTGCTGATGGCACCAGGCCAAATCCCGGTGACCCCCGCAATTGCAGATTCTGCCAAATTGTTTCGCTTTCTTACCTTTATAAATCCTACTTTCAGGGTCAATCTGGGTCTGGTCGTTGCTTTACTGGCCGCCTGGCTGGTCTATTTACTGTTATGGAAAACGACTACCGGTTACGAAATTCGGGCGGTTGGTATTAACCCCCATGCCTCGCGTTACGCCGGCATCAACGTGTCAAAAAGTATTATGCTGGCAATGGTGATTTCCGGTGCTTTGGCCGGTACATCAGGCGCGGTACATGTGATGGGCATCCAGCACAAATTTGTTGACGTTTTCAGTTTTATCGGTTACGGATTTGACGGAATGGCAGTTGCGCTTTTGGGCAACAACCATCCCGCAGGCGTGGTCATTGGCGCACTCTTGTTTGGTGCCTTATCGGCCGGTTCTTCCCGCATGCAATTAGTTGCCGGTGTTCCCAAGCATATTGTCACAATCATCCAGGCCTTTATTGTCTTCTTTGTCGCCGCCGAGTTGATTATCAAAAAGCTTATTGCCCGTCGGGAAACTAAGAGTGAGTTTACCGAGGCAGAAAAGGAGGTTGCCGGTTAATGGAGGAGATTCTGAAGAGTTTTGGCGAACTTCTTTCAACTCCGGGTCTATGGCTTTCAACGCTACGCATTGCCACTCCTTTGACGCTGGCAGCAATTGGCGGCGTCTTCTCCGAGCGGAGCGGGGTTGTCAACATCGGCCTGGAAGGCATCATGCTTTTCGGAGCATTCTTTGGCGCAATAGTCTCAATGACAACCGGCAATCCTTGGATCGGTATGCTGGCAGGTGTATTGGCAGGAACACTTGTGTCATTGATTCACGCCGTAATATCGATTAAATACAGGGCTAATCAGACCATCAGCGGTGTGGCTATTAATATGCTGGCCCTTGGCGTGACTGGCTTTTTACTGCAACGCATAGTTGGCCACCCTGGACAGACCCCGCCGGTGCCGAAACTGCCCGACTGGTCGCTGCCATTTCTGGAGGACATCCCGGTGATCGGCCCGACATTGTATCAGATCATCGGCAAACACACTCCTACGGTATACATCGCCATTGTGTTAGTTTTTGTCTCACAGTATGTCTTGTTTAAAACGCCGCTGGGACTGCGCCTGCGTGCTGTCGGAGAACACCCGGAAGCAGCTGACACAGTTGGCATTAACGTCTTCGGTTATCGTTACTTGGGGGTACTGATTAGCGGTGTCATGGGTGGTTTGGCCGGAGTCACCCTTTCCATCGGCCTGCTATCCATTTTCCAAGAAAACATGACTGCTGGCAAAGGTTTTATCGCGCTGGCTGCTGTCATTTTCGGAAAGTGGACTCCGATAGGCGCTTTTGCGGCTGCGCTGCTGTTTGGTTTCGCAGATGCATTCCAAATGCTGGCCCAGTCTTTCGGACTGACTTTTATTCCTCTGGAAGTATGGCTCATGGCCCCGTATATTCTGACCATGCTGGCACTGGCCGGTGCTGTCGGACGTTCGGTCGCTCCAACGGCGAGCGGTGTTCCCTATGAAGGCAAGAAGTAACTGCAACGACGTCAAGTCATTAAAAGAGCATTAATCGAAAAAGGCATTATCCGAGGAGGATAATGCCTTTTCGATTACTTTTTTATGTATCTGTTTCGACCTGCCTGCTTATCCGTTTGTATCAGGGTAAGGGAATTTGCGTGCCACATGCATGCCAGCAAAATGACTGGGGGTCACATAAACCAGTAGCGGTGCCGTGCCAAGTGCTGCTATGCCCTGGTCTGCCAAGGCCTCTTCTGAAACCGATGCCGCCACAACTTGTCCGATAAATAAGGCCGAGTTTTCGTAATGCTTTACTTCAACAAGACGGCATTCCAGATGGGCGCGGCATTCCGCAATTAGTGGTGGACGAACCTGTTGCGCTTCCAGCAGGGACAGTCCGGATTCGTTAATATCCACACCAATTTCCTGCTCATAAGCTCCGCCAAGCATTGCGACTTGTTTGGCGATATCAGGGCCGGGGAAATTGATTACATACTCTTTCGTAGCAATCAAATTGCGATAAGTTCTCCCGGAGGTACAGCCGGACAAACTCACAAAGTCAGTGTCTCCAATGCGAGCAAAGTGCACCTTGGGCGCAGCACTGACTTGCCCTTCCATATCAACACTTGTCACCACAGTCAAAGGAGTTACACGAAAAAAGTGGTTCCATACGTTCGCTTCCGGCAAAAAATCATGCTTCATGTAGCGCTCACACCCCCTTTATTCTTGATACGCCATTTGGGCCCTTTTTTCCTGCTGCGCCATATTTATGTATTTATTCAATGGGTACACCTGCCGCAGATATCTGACTGCGTTCGCCAATTACGGTACGGTCTTTCTCCAAAATACAGGGGTTTAGTGTCGCGATACTGCATTCGGCCGGTACGCAAAGATTGAGCGCCGCAGGAAGGATTGAAAATTCAACCTCCGCAACGCCAGGCTGTTCCCCATCCAATTCAAGCAATAGTTTTTCGGGACTGCTGACTTTTAGCTTGGCGGCTTGCCAATAGCGAACCTTGGGATGGCTCAGGTGTGTTCCACCATATAAGCGCTTTAAATTAACAATGATCTCCGATTTGGAAAAGCCATGGCATAGAACGACATCAAACAAGCCGTCATTCAGCTTCGCCTGCGGAGCGATATTCATCCCGCCGCCAAAATGCGTACCGTTGGCAATCGCACATAACGTCAAGGAGGATTTAATGGGCTCGCCGTCATCGATTGTAATTTCAGCCACTTTGTTACGATAATGCAACAAACTAACCAGCGTCCCCCAGAGAAATGAAACAAAGCCACCGAATACTTTGGTCGTATGATTCACGCGATCGACTGTCTCGGCACCCAGACCCAGATCGGCGATGTTGAGAAAATACCGCTCTGTGATCTGCCCGTCGTGACCCACAAATCGGGCCTTCCCAACGTCAACGCGCTCGACCCGATTGCATACCAGATGACCGATGGCGTTGTCAACACTGCCGGGAATACCAACTGACTTGATAAAATCGCAGCCCGTCCCCATTGACAGAACGCCGAAGACCAGATCAGGATTGATGGAGCAGTCATTTTCAATCAAGCCATTAATGACTTCATTGACGGTGCCATCCCCGCCAACCGCGACTATACGGTCAAAGCCCTGTCGGACAGCCTCTCGGGCAATACGCCTGCCATCTCCCGGGCCATAAGTCATTTCCCACTGGTGCATAAACCCGGACGCTTTCATTTTCTCAGAAAGACTGGGCCATACTTTACCAGTCTGGCCATTTCTCGAGGCAGGATTTACAATGACTTTCGCTTCTTGCGGCATGTTTGTGCCTCCTGTCGAACATCGCACAGGGGGACGGTTCTTCTGTGTTATCCCGCTGTTGCGTCTGTCAGAGACACAGAAGAACCGTCCCCCTGTGTCCCCAAAATCTGAAAGTGTTGTCTTATTCTTCTTTTGCAGCCAATTACCTGCCTAAATCGGACAAAAGTTCGGGCTTCTTTTGTCTTTAGCGGCTCCAGCTTGGATCGCGATGCTCTCCATTCTCTCCGCTTAGACACAGCACTGAACCGTCAGATTCGAGGATGTTCACTGCATAGATCTGCGCCGCACTGGATAACTCCGGAAGGATCGTGTGAAAGGCAATCCATTGACCGTTGGGTGCGAACGAGCAGCGCAAATGAATTTTACCGCTCATTAATGCCTTGCTGGCGTTATTTTCAATATCATATATATACAGGATGTAGGATGCATCTCCTTCTCTGGCGGAATAGGCCACCATTTTGCCATCGGGTGACCAAGCCGGATAGTAGACGTTGGCGCGATCGCCGATAGTAACCGCTCCTCCGCTCTGCCAATCTGCTACGACAATTTTCCCTGACGATATAAACGCAATCTTCCCACCATCCGGCGACCATGCCGGAAAGCGACCCGCACCAAGATCCGCCAGTTCAGTGCCACTCAAATCCATGATAATAATTCTGTTAGCACCTGCTCTAACTGACTGGCACGCAAACATACTTCCGTCGGGAGCCCAGGCCGGATAGTCGTCAGAAGGACCTGCAGAAACGACTGTACTGTCTAAGCCGCCGATATTACTCAGATGAATTTGTTTGAGATCGTCCTGTTCATGAGCCCATAAGATTTTACTACCATCAGGGCTGAGGCTGGGGCGGAAGTTGCCGGTACCGTCTGTCGTTACTGGGCAGAGATCGCCAGACATCAGTGATCGCATGACTATGTCCCTTTTCCCCTGCTTGACAGAACTAAATGCCACTTGACCGCTGAGACCTTTCCTGGTCATTTGTACTTCAACCGCGTTTTCGCCCGGGACCACTTGAAGATCCATTATGCTGTCTTCATACAAGTCGTGCGATACCGCCAGCTGATAAGACTCGGCTTGCAGCAGACCAAAAGAAAAACGCCCCTGTTCGTCCGTGCTGCAGGTGCTGCGTAGTTCCCCGTTTCCGGTAAGTGCGACCGTGGCCTCGCGAAGCGGCATGGTCGTATATAAGTCTGTCACCATCCCCGTGATGATCGGATCCGGGAGCGGACTTAAGTTAAAGGCTAGATCGTTTTGGCCCGGCTTGACCAAAACCTGACAGTTTAATAGTTGATAGGCTGCTGCCTTGATTTCAAACGCCTGCTTTCCGGGCGATACTTCGGCCAGCTTGAATTGCCCTTCTGGATTGCTTCTGACAGTTTTCCCGCAGACGCTTACGGCGGCATCGTTTACCGGCACGCCTGTCTCACTATCGCTGATCAAACCGCTGATTGCGGCCAGTGCTCCTAATTTCCCGCTGCAACAAACCGAGCTGAGCAGGAGAACTACGACCGCCGTTAGCAGCAGGGCACGCGGCAGAGCGCGCGGCGGCAAAATACCCTTGCCCATGGACACCATTTCATCCCTCCTATTGTCATTTTTGGTTATATTATCCATTATGGCTCGATATCCTGCTTTCTTTCTCCGGAAAATGAAAAAGGCTGTCCCCTCCGGAAGGCAGCCTACATTACAATTTGTTGACACCACGCGCCTAAAAATGCTAGAATGAATTAATATGTTCGGCATTCGAACTATTCATGAGGAGGTGCTCTCGGTGAATAACCACGCCAAAGAGCTCGTCGCCGAAGCAGAGTTGGTTCTGCGCGAAATCGCGGGAATTATTAAACGCCGTGGCCGCGACATTCTCATCGATTATCCCGTTACACCCCCGCAATTCTCGGCCCTGCTTGCTTTGCGGAAGTTAAAAAACCCCACTATGACTCAATTATGCGAATATCTTTCTTTGGCATCCAGCACTGTGACTGATCTGGTGGACCGCATGGAGCGCAATGAAATGGTGGAGCGCATTCGCGATGCGGAAGACCGCCGGATTATCCGTCTCAAAATAACCAAACAGGGACTTAAGGTAGTTGAAGCTGTAGTTGAGCAACGTCGCATCTATTTGACGGAAGTATTTGAAGATATCGATGGAGAGACGCTACAAGATCTCCTGCGCCTGCTGACTTTACTGCGTGGAAAAATGCAGCAACACCAAGAAAAGCTGAAAGAAAGCGAAACTAACTAACTCGACTATTCTGTGCTGTCACGCAGAGTATTAAGTGCCTGTGCCAGGCATTCCCGGTCGTCCAAAAACCGATCGCCATTTTCGAGATGCTGCACAGTCTCATGTCCTCTGCCGGTGACAATAACAGCATCCCCCGGAAGCGCCATTTTGCAGGCTTCCAAAATTGCTTCTGCACGATCCGGAATAATGCGGTAATTGCCCCCGACTTCCTCGATTCCTTTTGCCACGCTCTCGTTGATCGTCAGAGGATTCTCCCCATAAGGGCAATCAGTGGTTAGGATTACGTAATCGGCACCCTTTCCGGCTACCCGGCCCATGATTGGCCTCTTGAGCCGGTCCCGTTCTCCTCGGGCCCCAAATACAGAAATAATCCGGCCTTGCTTGATCGCCTCGCGCAATGTGGCTAGCACCTGCAATAACCCATCCGGTGTATGGGCGTAATCAACAATCGCCAGGAATGGTTGTCCCAAATCAACATGCTGCATCCTGCCTGAAATCGGCGCGACCTTTTCAAGCGATGTAACCGCTTTTTCCGGTTCAATCCCCTGCACATAAGTGGCGGCAATAGCAGCCAAAGCATTGGAAACATTATAACGGCCGATAAAATTCATGCAAACCGGTAGGCATCGATCGCCAACATACAGGTTGAAGTACCCTTTGCGGCCTTCCTGTCCCAGATATTCGCCACGGAAATTGACGTCCCCGGGAGATAAACCATACGTAATGACTGGCCCTTTGGCAACGGCCTTCAAGTATCCGTAACTGGCATCGTCCGCATTCAGCACGCTAATTTGTGAATGCCTGAATAACAGACTTTTCGCCTCCCGATAATTCTCAAGATTTTGATGAAAGTCCAAATGCTCATGGGTAATATTGGTCAGCACGCCAGTATTGAACTCGATACCAAATACCCTGTTTTGAGCAAGGCCGTGTGACGATACCTCCATAACCGCACAGACATTGCCTGCGTCAACCATTTTCCTAAGGGCGGCATGCAGTTCCGGTGCGGGCGGTGTGGTAAAGAGTGACGGCACCTTCTGATCACCAATCATATTGTCAATCGTCCCAAGTAAACCGCCAGGTCCCTTATGATCACTCAATATTTGATGAATAAAGCAGGCTGTCGTCGTCTTGCCATTGGTGCCGGTAACCCCTGTCAGCATCATTTCCCTCTCAGGATGCCCGTAGAAGTTGGCGGATGCCCAGGCCAAAGCCTCTGAGACTTCCGGTACCCTTAAGACTAAGCCTGACGATGCCAGGTTGCCTGCGTCGCCCAAGTCGCGAGCGGCCGGGTCATCGTGAATGACCACGGCAACAGCCCCCTTAGCCAAAGCCTCTTTTGCAAACACCGACCCGCGCAAATGGCGCCCATCGAGGGCAAAAAACAACTCCCCCTGCTTCAGCGAGCGGGTGTCGGTTGAAATCCCAATGACATTCGATTGCGGCAACGAGTTATTTGCACTGTCCTGTTTTGCATGGCCCGGTGGCGCGTCGTATTGATAAGCGATATCCTGCATCACTTGAGCCAAAATCATTAGGGCACCTCCGCGTACGATCCCGGGACACCTTATGTCCTGCCGCTGGCTACTAATAATCAACCCTAGCCCTTATTATTTGAAAAAAACATGATTTCCAATCACAATAGTTGTCGGGCGACTGCGCACCCAAGCGTTCGTGGTTTTCGCCGGGTTATAAAAACCAATCGCCCCCAAGGAAGGATCTGAACCGCCTACTGCTTCCCGAGTAGCCCGTTTGGCTTCTGCTCCCGCCGGTATGTTAATCCTGCCATTAAGGACGGGTTCATATTGAACATAGCGACCGTCTATAACCTGATAGATGACCTCCGGTATTGTATTCGGGTAATCGCGGCTG
>ENA-UOOH01003464-UOOH01003464.1-fermentation-metagenome-genome-assembly--contig:-NODE-3464-length-11955-cov-15.043950_pt1 | contig 11955 bp, 8 predicted proteins | sample MGYA00245778_ERZ724025 | MGnify/ENA primary metagenome ERZ724025 (study PRJEB28704, sample SAMN03018313) | fermentation metagenome | biome: anthropogenic terrestrial biome; feature: soil; material... | reverse complement strand
AAACAACAACTCAGCCGTTTGAGCGGAAACCGCTACGATTGGGGAAGGATTGGGTAGGAAAGACCCCGTCGAATTATTGATGTTGTATCGACGGGTCTAAGAAAGAAGAAAAGTTTATAATATCTCTTCGGTAGTCTGATTGAAGTAATCAATCGATTGTTTGATTTCGGGCAGGTTATTTTCCCAGTTAGCTTCGTATTCAATAGTGAAATACCCTTTGAAATCTTGTTGTTTTAACTCTTCCAGTATTCCTTTCACATTCAAAATACCCGTTCCCCAGACTACATCTTCCAACTGTTTCCCTTCACCTTGCGGAGCGATATCCTTGAAATGCATTGCGATTAGTCTCCCCTGGAGTTGTTGTAGTGCCGGTACCGGATCGATTCCCATTCGCTTGAAATGGCCTACATCAGCGCTTGATCCTAGCAAAGTCCCCCGGTTGCCGATATAATCCAACAAAATCTCCGGTTTCCAATAGGAGTTTTCGTTGGGATGGTTATGTGCAGCTAATTTTATGCCATATTTCCCCGCAAGGTTTTCTACAACGTCCCAATCCTCGCGAGAGGGTTCTGCACTTATAAATTCCATCTCCATGTTTTTGGCAAAAGAAAACACTTTCTCCCACTCTTCGCGTGAAGAAGTCCAAACGCCGGACGATACAATTTTTATATCTTTCGACTTTGCCACTTCTTTCAGTTGTTCTTGTTGTTCGGGAGTTAGATCATAGCCAAAAATAGCATCTCCGAAACCTTCTCCCATCTTTTGTCCCGGATAAATTTCGATGTAATGTAACCCCAGTTGTTGCGTTTTGTCCAAAGCTTCAACCGCTGTGAATAAATGAAAGGTATAGGATTGCATGGATAGTCTCCACCCCTGTTTCTCGGCCTTGGTTTCCTTTCTGGACGGAACTGTGCAAGCAGACAAGCAACAGGCTAAAAGGAAAAATAAAAGTTTGTTTATTTTCATATTGTCGGTTTTTATAACGATAGCACGCTTAAGAATTCAGCGTGCTATCGCATTGATTTATTATCTTAACTATTTGGCATTGCCGGTAACGAAAAGCCGTTATGATAGGTGTGTTTTATCCACTCATTTGCCATATCTAATGCATTAAATTCTGCAAACCTTCTATCAAATTTCGGATCACCATCAATTACTGCATATTCATCAACCGTAACAATTTTAATTTTATCGTTTGGTGAAATATTGGAGAATCTCATGTTCTCACCGTCCCATTGCAGTTCGCGATGCAGTCCTTGCAATCCCGAAAGACGTGTAGCCAGCACACCCATTACTACCATTTCATTAAACGGTCCTGAAAACTGGAAGTTTGAGGAAGATTCTCTCCTGCTTGAAGGAGATTCTTTGCAAGCCCTTATCCAGTCTTGTTCGTGGGCATTTGTTGCCCAGATGTTACCGTTACCTCCTTTTACCCTTGGAATGGTAGGTTCAGGTTGTGTGAAATCAGCCATTTTTGAAGTTGGTAATAACGTTGGATTCATACCATAGCATCCGGTCATAATTTTTCCTTTTGTCCCGATCATAATGATTCCGCCATTCTCATCCCCCATCATCTCTCCGTCTTTCAATTCCGAAGGGCGGTCGGGTAACAATCCTCCGTCGTACCAATATACTTTTAGTTCTGGCATATTTACCTTTCCTTTTGGCGAGCGTGCAGGGAATTTATAAGTGACGACCTGGGCTTGTGGAGGAGAATACAGGTTTGACAATGTTGAACTCGCTGATACGCTTGTGGGATATTTTAAATCCAGCGCCCAATACAAAGGGTCCATAATGTGACAGGCCATATCCCCCAATGCGCCGGTTCCAAAATCCCAGAACCCTCTCCAGTTCCAGGGTGTATAGGCTGGATTGTATGGCCGTTTTTGAGCAGGTCCGATGAACAAATCCCAATCCAGATCCGCAGGGATAGCTGGTCCACCTTTTGGTTCGGATAAGCCTTGAGGCCATATGGGCCTGTCAGTCCATGTGTGAACTTCATAAACATCCCCGATTATTCCGGATTGCACCCATTCAGCTATCTGTCTACACCAATCAAAAGAATTACCCTGATTCCCCATTTGCGTTGCTACTTTATATTTCTTAGCAAGTTTGGTAAGCAAGCGAGATTCATATACACTATGAGCTAATGGCTTCTGCACATAGGTGTGTTTACCAAGGGTAATTGCATGTGCTGCAACTCCTGCATGAGTGTGATCGGGAGTGGCAACCATAATGGCGTCTATGGATTTACCCATCTTATCAAACATTTGCCGCCAGTCTTTAAAACGTTGCGCTTTTGGGTAATCGCTAAACGTCTTCGATGCATATTTCCAGTCTACATCACACAATGCCACGATGTCCTCTGTTTTCATATTTTCCAGGTTACGGCGCCCTACACCGCCAACGCCGATTCCAGCGATGTTTATTTTATCGCTGGGAGCCAGATGGCCGTGTGATTTACCCAATATGGTATTGGGTGCAATTGTGATACCAACTGTTGTAATTGCAGCTGTTTTTAAAAAAAATCTGCGTGAAATTGACATATTTATTTTATTTTAGTAGTTCAAATTTGAGTTAATTCGTCGAGCCTTAAAAAGCCCAACTTTCTTTGGTTTGTAAAATTATACCGCTCCTGATTGGGGCAAGTTTTCTGTCCAGAAACAAAAATATTTTTCCAAAAAAAAACAGAAAGATGATTTCCACTTGTTTATCATCCTTTTGAAGTTGCAACCGGAGACTGCGAGCATCACGGTGATCTTCTTTCAGGTGTCCGATTACCGGATCAATGCTTGCACACTTGCGGAAGTACTTTCTCTCTTTATTCTTTCGATACGTACTCAATGCTTTCTTAAAGGATTTGGGGATGTGGATGAGTGTATCCCTGACTTTACTTCTTCCACGGTAACCCCTTTCGAAGATACCGTTTCGGAGTTTTCTTTCCGTCAACTTCTCCACTTGTTCAATAGCCTTGTCCAATGTGTGCCCGTCAAATTCATTTCTAAAACTCAAGGCACCTGCAATTACACCGGTACCGGTTCGTGTGATGGATACCTTGTTTTCAAACTCGTACAGTTTTTGCTCTTTCTCCTTGCTGATGCATTGCACATTAACCTTGGCGCCCAGTTTCCTTTCCACGTCGCGTACGAGCCGTCCGGCTATGGGACGCCCCTTCTTATTCGCTTTCCTGGCTTTACCCTTGTTTCGTGGGTGATTGCGGAAGCGTTGGTCGTAGGAAAGATTTTTAGGATTCGCCTGTAACTCTGGCGCAATTTCAAACCATTTCTGTCGGCTATCTTCCAGCACCTCTTGATAATCTTCTTTGCCAGTTTATCATCCGTGGGAAAGGTGATGCTCTTCTCCTGGACAGTGGTATCGATGTAGACGTCCGTATCGTTCGAAACTTTACCATTGATGCGAATGCTCTCCCTTAAGATCAGCTCAACACCCTTTTTGCCGATGCGATGACGGAAATGAACCAGCTCGGATGCTTCACAAGGTACCCGGGGTTGAAACTCCTGTTCCCCACAAAAGTATTGATAGTAGTTGTTTTCACTCCGTTGTTTCACCATGCTTTCGTCAGAGAGATCGTAAACACGTTTCAGGATCAACAAACCCACCATTGGGCGAATGGGTTTCGCCGGACGTCCGTTATCGGGACAATACAGGGGTGAGGACTCTCTTTCAAACATCTCCCAATCAATTTTATTGGCTAGAATGAATAGCGGGTGCTTATGATTCAATGTGCTTTCAAGTGAAAAGAACAATGAGTGTTGTGACCGATCTTGTTGCTTTGCCAGCATAATTTTCTGCAAGATTTATATCTCAAATTTACAAAAACTTGCAAAATTAACCAAAAAAACATCTACTATTTTACTGTATTATAGATGATTGAATGCTTTTTAAGGGTTGACTAAGCATGCTGGTTTTATTCATCTTCAATAGGCTTTGATCAACCATAAAAATACTGATAATCAGTTTCTTATTCATATTTTTTATGTTAAACCATGTCGTGTAAATCATTGAATTTTAATTAGCTAATTAGAAGTATTGCTAAATAAAGCTAAATAAAAAACAGAGATTAATATTAAGCAAAATTATTCACAACTCTTATGCTTAAATTTCTATTTGCTACTCAAATACAAGGATCCAAATGATGTGCATACATGAAAATCGGGATCGTTGGTCTTAGGGTCTATCCAAGACCACCAGTTAGGATTTGTATCTTCGGAAGATGCGAAGTCGCCGCGGTAAAAGCCCATAATAAGCTTGCCATCAGAAGAAAGTAAACCCAATTTGCGTATTTGATCTAGCGAGATAGCACCCTCGACAAAGTATTGATCATTATCAATACGTGTAGCTATTTTCATTGCCTGCAGATCCCATTTGTAATCAAATTGACGATAGTGTAGGGCACTATAGTCCATCACCTTGCCTTGTGGATCGATTTCAATACAATAATACATTTTCTCTAGCTTAGTATCCTGCGCAAAGAAGAGTTCTACACGGTCGCTCACATTTACAGATGACTCCTCAGAATCGTTATTATATGTTATCTCTATATCGACAACATCAAACGCGAAATAGAGCCAGTCAAAGTCATGAGCCAAATAAAGTTTTGTATCATCGGTAAGATGCTTCCAACACTCAATCAATGGACCGATAAGAGGCTCAACACACCAGTCCTCACTCTCACCATCCACCTTGATGTTTTTAGCAACAGGAACTATCAAAAATTTATCTTTTATACTACATGCAGACACCAATAAGCAGACTGTTAACAACGTAAAAATACTGGGTTTCATACATCTCTTTTTCTTTAAAAATCGTCTGACAAGAGAATTATTTGACAGATCAACGGGAAAATTATCGTTCGCATCACTAACCAGATCTGAAAAGGTAGATATAGAAGCAAGAGATAAAAATATTATTTTCTTCATACTCTTTTTTATTATTTGGGAGGACAGTACTCGCTTAGAATCTTTGCATACTCTTTCAACGAAGTAGTGTCATGATAAGCTTTAAAATAGGCATCATCCATATATACTGCGAAAGTAGTTATATTACGAATGCCATAGTTTGCGTATATGTCAATATCTTTTGAGAACACATTCTTATCCCAAACAACCTTTTTTGCAGGCTTCGTGTAAGCATTTTGAAGCGATACATCTAGCCAATACTCTAAAATAACCGCTTCGGTAGCATCAAATACCTTGAGATTCTCTGCTAAGTAATCAAGATTTTGACCGTTTGTCATATCCAAATTGCCTGTGCATACAGCATCACGATCGGCCAAAGAGACAGTCCAATTACGGTATACGGGAGCAAACTCGAGGAAGATACCATCTTCAGGAACAATCTTCACGGGAGCTTTCAAAGTACCTTGGTATGCAAGGTGAGCTAACTTAGCTTTAGAGTCAATTCTGGCACGTAAAGCCTTTATGATATGATTTTCGATAATTAGAGCCTGTTCGCTTTCGGAGTATTCAGCACATTCACTGCACTCGCAACCGGCAGCATTGTCATCGCACCAGAAATAGTAACGGTGGTTTGTGGGTATTAGAATCTTTGCTATCTCCACAGCATTCTTTGTAATAATATCCAATGCCTTTTCTGAGTGAACGCAACAGTTAAAATCTGCAATTCGAATACCCTCTTTATTCATTCTGAACATTGTAGAGTCTTCGGCAAAAAGTTCACGAGGTAAGAGATCGGTCATTGAGTGAAGTTGATGTTCAACATCAATTCCATACTTCCTACAATCTGTTAAAAACTTCTGCCCTTTATCTGACTTTATAAATTCTCTTACTTGGTTAGGGAAAACATGTGTTCCAATTGTATTGATTCCACTTTCGGCAGCCAATTTAGGCCAATCAACAGTCTCCAAATCATGAACACTCAACACTACGCCTCGCATCTGATAACCATTATTGTGGCTGCATGAAACGAGTAAAGTAGTAACTAAAACAGAGAGAACTAAATATCTTTTTTTTATCATAAGATTGTTCTTAATATGTTTGAAAGCAACACTATTATTGATTTAAATAGTGTGTATACCTTCAATTGGGATTGTTGTAAAAAAAATTAATTATATTGTATTTATAAGATCTTATAAATACAATATAATCAATTCAAATAATTTTACTGTAAAATATTACCGTATGTATTCAGTATTTCAATTGCCTTATCTTCACCATAAAGATCAAAATACTGCTGATGTATCATCCACGTCGCAAATGAGGTAATAGAAGTTATCCCTAAGCTTTTGTAATAATCGATATCTCTCTTATAATAATCCTTATTCCACGGAATTTCTGTCCAATTATCCTTTTTCCATCCTGAAAACATAGAAACATCTAACCAATATTCTAAAAGGTGCGCTGTATTTATAGGGAAAACCTCCAAATTTTCTTTTAGATATCTTTTATGTTCGGCAGTTAGAGGTTCTGAATAATTTCTGGAAATAGGAGCATATTCAAGAAAGACACCTTCTTTTGGTGATACAGATTTTGGTGCTTCGAGCGTATTATGATATGCCAAATGAGCTACTGTAGCTTCAGGGTTGACCCTTTGAAGTATTTCTAATAGCTTATTTTCATACGTCAAAGCTTGTTCGCTTTCGTTATATTTACTACATAATTCACAGTTACAAAATGCATCTTTCACATCATCTGTCCAGAAGAAGTAACGATTAGTAGTTGGTTTTAACCATTTAGTTATTTCTAATATGTTTTTTTCTATCTCATTATATGCTCCTTCAGATGAAAAGCACATATTAAAGTCATTCACTCTTTGTCCATTATTGTCGACTCTAAAATAGTCGGGATGATCTACAAAGACATCTCTAGGCAAAAGCTCCTCTAAAGCATGCACTTCATACTCTACAGATATATTATTTTTTTTGCACTCTTCAAGTAAAGCTTTTCCTTCATTACTTTCTACAAATTCTTTAAGTGCAGCTAAATTTTCTACCCTGTGTTGAGCATGAATTCCTAATAGATTCAAATTAGCATCTGTCATTATTTGAACAAGTCTACTACTTCCTATCGACACAATATCATTAGGGTATAATACTACCCCCCTGTAAGTGCTATTGCTTTGAGTAGGCTGTTCGTTACTTTTACAACCATATAGAGTTACAAGTATAAACGAAATCAGTATTAAAATATTTTTATAATTCATGTTTCTTAATTTTAAGTTATTGAACTTATTCTAAAGTATATTTAATTCCATCCTGGATTTTGTACCAGATTTGTATTTAATGTAAGCTCCTCTTTACTTAGAGGCAATAAATAATCTCTATCAGGTTTAAATCCCCAACCATTAGGAAGACTTATTGCGTAAGGATCTACATAACCATTGGAAAGATGAATATTTACCCCAGGAGTTAATTCTGGATACATGCTCTGATCGAATTTTATTCCCATCGGCTTTTGTCCACTAATTAAATGGTGTGCCCTCCACCTTAAGATATCGTTAAGTCTAAATCCTTCACATGCCAATTCATTCCTGCGCTCACGTCTAATTTCATTCATTACAGGTGAAAGTTGCGGAAAATCCCAGTTAGGATCATTAACGATATTGTTTATGTTTAAATGTGCCATATTTACTCTATCTCTAATTTTGTTGATAGTTAAATCTACATCTGATTGAGTCAATGTTCCCAATTCTGCTTTTGCTTCAACATAGTTTAAAAGGATTTCGGCATACCTAAAATAAATAATTGCAGTATTTGAAGTGAAGTCTACTTGTTGGCTTCCGGAGTTGTTGTTGGGAGTCAACCCTTTCTTAAAATTAAATCCGGTTGGAGAACGTAGATTTCCAGATAAATGAATGGTACCTTTCTCAAAGGTAACAAGTGTGTCATTACCCTCAATTGTTCTAGGATCACCTTTAACCAAAGTAATTTGTTTTAATCTAGGATCACGATTTTCATATATATCGAATGGTAAATCATCTCCTTGATAAAGCCCATTGCTGTTTGAAATAGGGTGACCATTTACGCATAAATAACTATCAATTAATGATTTGGTTGGATGCGGATATGTTATACCTGTATATCGTTGGAGGTTGTGACCGGTTCCTAACTCGAAACGATACTTAGCCCAAAAAATAATTTCGCTATTGGATGATAAGTCGTCTTGATTAAACAGATTAAAGTAATCTTGGTTTGGATCTCCTGTTGTATGTATAGAATAAATTTTTCCATATTTGCCAACAATAATATCGTTTGATGCCTCCAGTGCAATTTGCAAATATTTTTGTGAATTTGCACTCTTTGCTGCAAATGGAGTATTATTATGATACTTTTCCCAAGTACCTTCAAATAGTGCAACACGCGATTTTAATGCCAAGGCTATCTCCTTGCTTAGTCTATCAGTCTCTGCATCTACTGCCGGCCTTAAGTAACTTATTGCGGTGTCTAAGTCTTTGAGGATATAATCGACAATCACACTTCTATCTTCTCTTGGAGAATAAAGTTCGGGAGAAGAGGTTGTTAATACTTTGTCTATCCAGGGTACTCCACCATAATTTAACAGCAGGTTAAAATAGTACCATGCTCTAAAAAAATAACCTTCACCTAAGTAAGCATTAGCTTGTTCTTTTTCTATATCTAAGATGTCTAACTGACTTCCTTTTTCCAGAAAATAATTAACACTCCTTATATTACTGTAATTTAAAACACTTCCGGTATTTGGGATAGTAGTTAAACCAGCTAGCCTAATATCGTAATTTTCATAAATCATATTGTCGCTTCTACCATCATCATCATACAATCCTTGGTCATAACCACCAATTTTTGGGAGTGTATTATAAAATTGATTTACAAAAATCTTTAAATCATTAGTTGTTTTCCAGAACGAAGGTTCTGTGATATTCGTTTCAGGAGTTCTTAGTAAATAATCGCTATCGTTACAAGATAAGAAAAAAGAAATAGCGAGAAATATTATAATGTGTTTGATTAGTTTCATTTCTCAAATTTTTTAAAGTGTAACATTTAAACCAACCGAAATTTGCTTTGGAAGTGGATGAACTTTACCTTCTCCAAATTGTCCTGATAATGCTTCAGGATCAAAATAATCAAAGAGATTTGAGAATGTAACCATGTTTTCACCACTTAAATAAATAGTCACATCAGAGAACACTTTTAAGCTTTTCAACAGATCTTTATCTAAACTATATCCTAACTGAATATTCTTCAACCTGATGAAGTTTGTCTTTTGTAGATACCTGTCGGATACCTGACGATTTTTATTTGGTTGATATGCCGGTCTGGGAAAATAAGCGTCTGGATTTTCAGGACTCCAATAATCAAGATGTTCTTTGAATGCAGAATGATGCCATAGACTACCTACACCCCAAAATGTGTAATTTGAAAACCATCTATCTTGTTTACCGATACCACTCCACAACATTGAGAAATTAATATTTTTCCAGTTAACTTCAGTTTTTATGTTGTACAAATAACGTGGTAAGGAGTTACCAATAATTGTTCTATCTCCCGGATTCTGAAGAGTATTATTACCAGCGCTAATTTTATCATCATTATCTAAATTAGAATAACGCACATCTCCCGGATACCATGTTCCAAAAATTTCGTTTTGATTTGGTGCGCTTGCGATCTCTTGTTCAGATTGAAATAAACCTTCAGTTTTATAGCCCCATATTTCTCCAAGTGTTTTACCTACGTAGTTCAAGGATAAAAGACCATTAGGGTTATTAGTTTTAACTACTTTAGTAACATAATCTGATATATTTAAACCAATACTATAATTAAAATCAGAGTTTACTCTTTCAATCCAATTAATTGTTAGTTCCCACCCTTTAGTTTTGTGTATATCATAATTTATAGAAGGTGCAGATGTACCTAGTAATGATGGTAGAGGCATTCCGGAAGAGATTATATCAGAACGTTTTCTTTCATAAAGATCAAAATATGTAAATAGTCTATTCTGAAATAGAACAGCGTCGATACCTATATTCTTAGTAGTTAATGTTTCCCAAGTTAAGTTATCACTTAAAATATTGGGGATTGAAACTGTACTGGGACGACTATCACCAATTATATAACCAATTTCGGGAGTTACATTCATAATGCTCAAATATGAGTATGCAGCACCTGCTTGATCACCCAATTCTCCATACGATGCCCTTACTGTTAAAAGTGGAATAAAGTTTTTTAATGGTTCGAAAAACGACTCTTCTGAGATTCTATATCCTGCAGAAATTGAAGGGAAAAATCCCCATCTATCTTCTTTCTTATACTTATAAGAACCATCATATCTTGCATTTAGCTCTACTAAATATTTCTCTGAAAAGTTGTAATTTATTCTACCAAAGTAACCCATAGTAGCAAATTGTGTAATTTCATCATTTGAAACTATACGACCTGTAGCAGTTGAAAGCGATGGAACCTCATCTGTAACTAAATTTTGCTTCTTTGAGTACAAATAATTATTGCGTCCTGATTGTCTGTTATGACCAACCATAACCTTAAAGTTGTGATTCTCTATTTGAGACTCATAAGTTGAATAGAGATCAATTTTTTGGAAGTTGTCGCTTCTAAATTCTTTATGAACCTGATTAGGCGGAACAAGGTCATAAATTATAAAGGGTACACCATTAAGGTCGTTTAGATAAACTACCGGTTGATGATTCAATCGATCGAAAGACCTTTTACCATAAGTATAGCTACCTATGATATTCCAGTTTTTCATTGGTTTTATCTCAGCCTCATAAGTTAAATAAAGATTCTCATCTGCATTTTTATCTCTTGCCCCACTCTCATAAATTGCAATTCTCGACATTTCACCCCATTGTCCGTCAGGAGTTGTTACAGGATCAGTAATCCATCTTCTTGCTAAATCATGAAATAGCACTTGTCTTCCTAAACCATCACCTCCATATCCGTCGTGAGGCCAATCAGTTATCGCACGAGAAAACTTAGGCTTAAATCCAATTCGAAACCAATCTTTTATATCATAATTAAAAGAACCGGAAACTGTAAAACGTTTGTATGAGTCATCACCATAAGCCATTTGACCTTTATTGTCGTAGAGACCTGCTGATAAAAAATAACCTGACTTTGTTGTTCCACCTCTTAAAGAAATATTATGTTGTTGGTGAACAGCCCAATCTTTAAAATATACTTGATACCAATCGGTATTAGCATTTGCTTGATCCATCCTTCCCCACCTTGTAGGATTACTACTATCGGGATATGTTGAAGGTGCATTTTCAGGATCTTCTAAATAAGCTTTAATTCTCTCAATAACTACAGGAGAAAACATAGGTGCTGCTCCCGAATTCTCTGTAATTGTATTCCACCAGTTTGCATACTCTAGACTATTCATCATTTTGGGTAACGTTGTGGGCTTAGAGAATGCTATATTGTTTGAATAAGTAATGCTAGTTCCTGTATCGAGCTTTCCCGATTTTGTAGTAATAAGTACAACACCATAAGCTGCAGATCCCCCATAAATAGCAGCACTAGATGCATCTTTTAATACAGTTACACTCTCAATATCATTTGGGTTAACACTGTTAACATCCATAGGGATTCCATCAACTAAAATATATGGAGAACCTTGTCCTCTAATTTGCCAATTTAGTTTTGCATCCGGATCACCACCTCGAGGGTACGCTATTGTTAGCCCCGGCACAAGACCTTGTAGTACTTCTGATGCTCTTGCAACCGGTCTGTTTGAGATCTCATCCTCATTAACTGAGGCAACTGATCCTGTTAAGTTGATTTTTTTCTGAACACCATATCCCACTACAATAACCTCATTTAACGACTTAGCATCTTCTAAAAGTGTAATATTAAAAGTAGATTGTCCGACAGTAGCTATAGTTTGTTCTAAATATCCGATATACGAAATTCGAATAGTAGCATTATCTCCCACACTAAGCGAAAATTTTCCATCTATATCGGTAACGGTTCCATTGGTTGTC
>ENA-UOOH01003462-UOOH01003462.1-fermentation-metagenome-genome-assembly--contig:-NODE-3462-length-11957-cov-2.793060_pt1 | contig 11957 bp, 14 predicted proteins | sample MGYA00245778_ERZ724025 | MGnify/ENA primary metagenome ERZ724025 (study PRJEB28704, sample SAMN03018313) | fermentation metagenome | biome: anthropogenic terrestrial biome; feature: soil; material... | reverse complement strand
TTGGACTCAACGATGTCTTGAACCTTTTTACTGTACGATGTCTTGAACCTGGACAGTTGCGTAATCCATAACGACACATGCAAAATCGCTACCTAATCAATCCATCATCCGCACCCCGATTGCCGAATCACGCCTGACTTCTATTCCAGCACATACGCACGTTCATAACTCCTAACCGATAACTGCTAACCCCTAACCTGAAACCCAAAATTTGAAAGGAACCCTATGCCAACAGGCTATCTATACGAAACCCATTTCCATACCGCGTGGTCCAGCGCCTGCGCCCGCAGCCGCGGACCGGAGTACCTGGAGCGCTACAAGCGCATGGGCTACAGCGGCATCGTGGTGACCGATCACTTCTGGCGGGGCAACTGCGCGGTGGACCGCCATATGTCCTGGCCCAACTTTGTGGAGGCATTCTTCCGCGGCTACGAGGAGACCCGTGCCGCCGGCGAGCAGATGGGGCTCAGCGTGTTCTTTGGCTGGGAGGAAACCTTTGACGGGGATGATTACCTGGTCTATGGCTTGGACAAGCAATGGCTGCTGCGCCACCCCGAGGTGCGCGGCTTTAGCCGCCGCGAGCAGTGGGAGCAGACGCGCCTGGGCGGCGGCTGCGTGGTGCAGGCGCACCCCTTCCGCGACCGGGATTACATTTCCGCCATCCACTTGAACCCCATCTATACCGATGGCATCGAGGTCGCCAACGCCGGCAACACGTCTGAAAACGATACGCAGGCCATGCGCTGGGCGAAGAAGAACGGCCTGTACACCACCGCCGGGTCGGACATCCACAGCGCCGCCCAGTATGAGGACGCGGAGCTGATGGGCATCCGTTTCCCCCAGAAATTACACACCGTGCAGGATTTTGTTGAGGCCATCCGCAGCCGCAGCGAACACAGCCTGCAGGTGCTGGAAGGACGCTTTGACGCTCCCCTCACCAAGCCTCGCAAGGCCGTGTGGGAGCATGGTAAAACCACCCGGCGGGTAAGGGATACCTCGGAACTTTTTGGCTCAGCTTGATATTGCAGGCACCAAATACCCACCCTCCGGTCAAGCGTCAACTGGCCGGAGGGTGATTGTTATTGTTTCGTTGTTCCGCTAATTGAAGGACTGAAGTGCCTGTGCGGCCGCTCTGACAAAATGGTCCGCCGCGTCCACGTCGAAAGGGGAGACCTCTGCCTCATAGCCGCCGACCTGCATGGCCTGGGCGGTGGGCAGGTAGCCCACGTACCCGCCTGCGTAACCAACTACCGCCGATAAAAGGGGGGCCGCGATATGCTGCTTCAATGCGAGCCCCACTTCACAGAATAATTCGGTGGGCGTAGTAATCAGCATCAAGTGACCCAATTGAATCACCAACGAGGGCGCTTCGCAAATGCTGCCTTCGCCGGCCAATGCCAGCGTGTCCAGCAGGCTTTGGAGGTAGATTTTGCGGATGGCGGCTGTCCGCTTTTCGTCCGGGGTGCGAGCGGAATCGATTGTTTCCTGAACTTTTTCAATTTGCCGTAATAGGTCATCCGAGGAAGGTCTGTTTGGCTTGAGGGGCAGCCTTGCGGTGAAGGGCAACACGCGAAGCGACGGGCTCTCCCATGGCGTCAGCCCTGACAGCAGGCCGGAGGTTCTTTCGCTGAGAATGGCCGCCATGCGCTCCGCTGTTTCAAACGAGCGGAAGGCCATGGTCTCGCCCAGGGCGCTGGCATCGCTGGAGTAACCGATATTGATATCCCCTGCCGCACCATTGGTAAACAGGACAAGCGCCCGGGGATATTGCGCACCAAGTTGCTGATACAAGTAGCCGGGGTAATCCGCCGAGATAGCGAAGCTGTTGCCATCCAAAATGGTGCAGTGGCAGGCGTAGTTCAGCCAGAGGGCGCGTACCGCGTTTTCCTGGTCCCATATGCACAGCACCGTGAGCGCGGGGTCGGTAATGGTGGCACCGGCCCGGCGATTCTTGCCGACCTCGGGGACGTCTGTTTGCGCCGCGCCAAGCCGGGCTGGGAAGGGGGAGGTTACCGCCTCGACGGCTGCCTCCTCCATCTGATCACATGCCCAGGCATACCATGTGGCGTCAAAATCATCCGGTTGGGACTGCGTCCGCACAGTGTAGGGACCAGAGTGTGTATGGGTGGCCGCAATCAGCACATGTTGCACGCCGCAGCGGCGCGCGATACGATGCTGCAATGCCTGCGCCTGCGGCAGCTCGCACAGGTCCACGCTCATCAGCAGCAGGGTTGTCTCTTCATTTTTTAAGTAGAGCGCTTTGGCGTACAGCTCGTCGTGTACCCAGGTGGATGGTGTCTTATCCCACCGCGCGGCATAGCCAGCCAGGTGTGCCGGCGCCGCCGGGGTGATTGTCCGGCATGCGGTTCCTGCCCACATCATGTTGGTACCCCTTTATGCCTTACAGGAAGGCGATTTTGCCCTTATAGCGCTCCTGGAACTGCTTGTTCCACTCATCACCGCCCGTGGCATTGCCGCTGCGCCAAATGGGGGGATCAATCCCCTCTTGGGACAGCAGGTCGATGGTGGCGATTTCCAGCGCGTGCAGCGCAAACCCGCTGGCAAACGACGAGATGGCTCCGGTGTTTTGTGTCACGCCTTCCAATGACATCAGCGCGTCGCCCACAGGCACCTTGGTATCGATGTGATAATCCACCAGGTTGTGCAGGTTTAGTTTGGTGGGGTGGCGCGCCGGATGCTCCGGTGGGGTGTTTTCGGCGTGCTGGCGGGAGCTGACGCCGATGATGGTGGCCCCCAGGCGCTTGCACTCAAGCGCCGCGTCAATCAAAGCGGCGTTGATGCCGTAGGCATTGACCAGAATGACCAGGTCGCCCGCCTTCACCCCATAGGTGCGCATCACGATGCTGCCATAGCCTGGTAGGCGCTCTACCCGCATGGAACGGTCGCCGCCATTGGTCAGCATGGTGCCGCCATCTAGGATGGCATTCAGGCAGGCCAGCCCGCCAGCGCGGGAAAAAATCTCCATCGCCGCCACGCCAGAGTGGCCACCCGGTCCGTAGATGTGCACAATCTCGTCGCGCTTGATGTGTTCGGCCATGACCCGCGCGGCGGCCAGGATATGTTCCTGCTCCTCTTCAAAGATGGTTTCCAGATGCGCGGTCACCTTGTCCAGGTACTCGCGGATAAGCGGCATTGCCATGGGTGTATACCTCCGTTTTATCACTATTTGGTGGGCTTTGTCAGCAAGGAGGCCGATGCCTCATCCAGGTAGAGGGTCCAATCCGGATGCTCGCGCAGCTTGGTCGCGGGCACAGCTGCGGTGATGTCCGGGCTTTCCAACGTGGCGCGCACCGCTTCTGCTTTGACCGTGTGCGGCACGGAGGAAACGATGGCGCGACAGCGCATGATCTGAGCCACGCTCATGGTGATGGCCTCCTTGGGCACATCGTCAAAGGTGGCAAACCAGCCCTCGCCCACCTGCTGGTTGCGGCAGCGCTCGTCCAGCGTGGCCACAAAATAGGCGTCCTGCCGCGCGAAGTCGGCCGGCGGGTCGTTGAAAGCAATATGCGCATTCTCGCCAATGCCAATCACACCTACATCCACAGGCGCTTCGCCTATCAGGCGGTTCAGTTCCCGGATGTTGGCCTGCACATCGCCCTCGCCGTTTACAAAGTACGCCTTTTTCAGCGGCACCTTGGAGGTGAAACGCTCCTTGAGGTAGCCGCGGAAACTGGCCGGGTGGCTTTCAGGCAGGTTGACATATTCATCCAGATGGAACATGGTCACCTTTGACCAGTGCACATCCTCCTGAATCAACGCGGCGATGGTTTCAAACTGGGACATCCCGGTGGAGAGCGCCAGGCGGGCTTCTCCACGCTGGGCGATGGCCTCACGCAGCTTGCCGGCGATATGCTTGGCCGCGGCCCGCCCCAGCTCTTGTGGTGTTTTGGAAATGACAACGTTCATTCGGGTACCTCCAATAATTTCGTTTTTCAGCCCTTGATGGCGCCGCTCATCACGCCGCTCACCAGCTGTTTTTGGAAAATCATGAACATGATGATGGGGGGCAGCATGGCGATGGTCACCACCGCACCCAGCACACCAAACTGCCAACCGCCCTCACCCTTGAGCAAGGTAACGCCGACGGAGATGGTCATGGCGCTCTCCCTTGTGACCAGCGTTTTGGACAGCATGTACTCGCCCCATACATTGTAAAAGGAGATGATGGCAATGATGGCCAGCCCGCCCTTGGCGGCAGGCAGCATGATGCGAAGCCAGGTTTGAAACACGCCGCAGCCATCGATGGTGGCGGCCTCCTCCAGCTCATCTGGCACCTCCATGTATACGCCGCGCATGATGAACAGGCAGAAGGGAACCACGGTGGATACAATAGGCAAAATAAGGCCGATGTTGGTGTTGATGAGCTTCAGGTTGTACTCCATGATGTAGATGGGGATCAGCAGCACCGCCAGGGGGAAGGTCATCATGAACAGAATAATAGCCAGCATCAGGCCTCGGCCCTTGAAGGGTAGCTTGGCAAAAGCGTAGCCGCCCAGCGAGCAGAAGACCAGCGTCAGCGCCACTGAGGTGAGCGTAATTACCAGGCTGTTCTTAAAATAGGTGCCGTATTTGGCCGACCGCTCCAGAATATACTGGTAGTTGTCCAGGTGGATGGAGCGAGGGAAGAACGTCATGTTGGCGGACAAAATTTGGTTTTCCAGCTTGACCGAGTTGAACAAGGCCAGCATAATCGGGGCCAGCATCACAAAGGATAACAGCAGCATGGCGGCATACAGCACAACCTGTCCGGGGCGCATGCTCAACTTGCGGTGCGCAAGTATATTTGTGTGGTTTGTCATCTGTTTGCCCTCCTACGACCGTTTGCTCAGCCGCATGTTCAGCAACGACAGGCCCAATATGATGACGCTGAGGATGAAGCCAAGCGCGGCGCCGTAGCCCATATCCAAATACGTAAAGGACTGACGGTAGATATACATGTACATCACTGTGGTGGCCGTGCCCGGCCCGCCCCAGGTGACCAGCGAGGGGACGATAAACACCTTCAGCGCCTGTAAGATGGCCCAGATGCCGGTGACGACAAAGGTCTCCCTAAGGTTGGGCAGAATGATATGGTACAGCGTCTTGAAACCGCGTGATCCATCCACGATGCCGGCTTCCAGCATGTCACCCGGCAGCGCCTGCAGCCCGTTGAGAAATAAAATGGCCTCAAAGCCGACCGAGCCCCAGACAGACACCACCACGATGCTGATCATGGCCCAGGGGTTGGTGGACAGCCACTCGTTGGTCAGGTGCCCCATGTTCAGGATGTCGGCCAGAAAATAGTTGACCAGGCCATAGTTCTTTTGCAGCATCCAGTTGAAAATGGGCAGGAAGAACGCGGTGCGGAAAAGCCCCGTGCGACCCTTTGCGTAGAACAGCATCAAGGCCAGCGCCAGGCCGCCAATCATCACAAATACGAAATACAACACCGAGAAGATGGCCGTTACCTGCATGCTGTCCAGAAAAGCTTTGTCCTGAAAGGCTTTAATGTAGTTTTCCAGGCCAATGAAGGTGGGGGAAGGATCAAAGGCGAAGTTGTAGCGCGTAAAACTGATATACAGGGAGTATAGAAGCGGGTACACCATGAATACGGTGGACAGCAGGAAGGCAGGCGTTACAAAGAGCATCCCCCATCTGCCCTTGATACGCTGCCGTCGGCTGAGTTGATATCCCTTTGTGGTCATGTGCGCCCCCTATGTGCGTGGTGTGTCGGGGGCGGCGATGGCCGCCCCCGGTTGATGAATCAGAACAGAGATTTGTCTACGTTGTCGATGACGGCCTGCAGCTGCTGCATGCACTCATCCAGCGTGATGGACTCATCCAGGTAGGACTGAATGACCGGGCCAAGCTCGGTGCTGAAGCGCGCGGCGCCCTTGTACTTGGGTACGCCCACGGAATTTTCCGCGATGCCGGCCAGGAATTTCCAATCCTTCAACTCGGCATCCTCAAAGTAGCGGCTGACAGCGGGCATCTTGCCGTATACGTTGACGGTGCCCACCTGGGAGTTTTCGCCCAGCAGACCCTTCTGGATGAAGTCAACAGCCAGCTTGGGGGATTTGGAGGCCTTGGGCACAATGGCGATGGTGGAGAAACCGTAGGAGCCATTTTCCACGCCGCCGGGGTATGCGCTCAGCGAGGCGGTGCCGGGGCCAAGGTTTACGTTGGCTTCAACGAACGCGCCGCCGGTCTCCAGCAGCATGGCGGTGATGCCGGCCTTGAAGCTGTTGCGGCCAGCCAGGTTGTCCGCGTAGGTTTCCTTGGAGAAGATGCCTTCCTTGGCACCCTTCTGCCATACTTCAAACATATGCCGCATGTTTTCGGAATCCAAGGTGAAGACACCATTCTCGTCAAAGATGGTGCCGTCCATGCCCTGCTTGGCGGCAATCAGGGTGGCGAAGATGGAAACGGTGCCCCATTGGATGACGGCGCCCTGACGGACGACCTTGCCGTTTTCTTCCTTGTGCAGCTTCTTAGCGTACTCATATACGTCGTCCCAGGTCTTAGGGATGAGGGCAGAGTCGGTCGCTTCGTCCCACAGGCCCACTTCCTTCATGGCGGCGTTGTTCACGCTCATGGCATAAGCCTCCACGATGATGGGCAGGCCGTACTGTCCTTCGTTGATGATGCCATCGCGGATGCCGACGCCCAGGAAGTCTTCCTTTTTGAAGCCATCAGCAGCGAAGAAGTTCAGGTCCTTGTCAAAGTCGTACAACAGATCGCGGGCAACGAACTGCACGGCGTTGTTGGCATCGCCAATCAACAGCACGTCCACATTGGTTTCCCCGCGTGCCCAGTCCACCGCGTAGGTGGGCAGGCTGCCATAGTCCGGCAATGTCTCAATGACGATTTCCACGCCGGGATGATCCTCCATGTACTTCTTGGCTGCCTCTTCAACGAAAATTTTGGTAATCTGCCAGGAAAGGCCCATCACCGTGATTTTCTGCGGCTCTTCCGCGACGGCCATGCCAAACGCGCCCGTCAACAGCGTGGCCATCAGTACCAGACACAGTAACCGTTTCATGTGTAGTCCTCCTTTTTGTTTATCACAACCCACGCTTCATACGCCGTGGGGTCTGTGCGCATCAGCTGCTCAGCAGCATGGTCTCAAAGGGGTCAGCGCTTTGGTTGTCCAGTTGGCGGGCATAGCGCCCGGGGGATATGCCAAACTCTTTTTTGAACGCGCGGATGAAATTGGCGTAATCGCTGAAACCGCACTCGTGACAAACGCTGGTTACGCTTCTGTCCTCGCGCAGCAGCCTGCGCGCGCGCAACAGGCGTTTGTACCGCAGGTACTGAATAGGCGACAGTCCGGTCTGTTGGCGGAACAAACGCACCAGGTGATACTTGCTCATATGGCCTACCTCGGCCAGCTTTTCAAGCGACAGGGGTTCGCTCAGATGGGCATCGATGTAGCGGATTAACATATCCACCACCGCGTGGCTGAGGCGCTGGGGGCTCTGGCCGGGAAGTATATTCTCCTCCTCCAGGCTGGCCCGGTTGAGGTAAATGAGCAGCTGTACCAACAGCATTTCTCGCAGCAGGGATGCGCCAAAGTGCTCCAGCTCATCCTGCTCCTGCAGCAGTCGCAAGGTTTCAGTGATTTCTCGGGACAACTCGGCGCCCGGGCGAAGCACATTGCCGGATGGCAGCATGGCACAACGGTCAAAGCACGCGCGCAGGTTGAGGCCGGTGTGGCTGTGGGCGGCAAACAGCTCGGGGCTGATATACACGCCGATGCGGTCATAGGGCTGCGGCTCGCCCTCCAGGCGCTGCGGGCTGTGCATCTCGTGAGGATTGATCAATAGGATTTCGCCCTTGTTAAGGGTGTAGGTACGGCCATCCACCAGGTAGGTCATGGCGTCTGATAACAGAAAAAACACTTCGTAAAAATCGTGAAAATGCAAAGGCACGGGGCTGAATGGCGTGCGGAAGTGGTGGCACTCATAGTCGCGCCGTACCATTTCGCGGGGAATCTGCCCACTGAACACCACATCCTTCATGCGAAGCGCCTTTCATGATGCTGGATTGCTATGGCCAGGATAACGAAAAAGAATATCAATCAGTTCAAAAGCGAGTATGGTTCTCAGGATGATAATCGACCATTTTGTATCAGTATAATACCACGGTTGACAATTACTTTGCAATTATTATCGAAAAGTATGCAAATATTGCGATTCCCGATCGATGAACAGTTGATGTGGTGAATGCATGAATGAAATGCTGATGGGTAGAATCACTTGTATACAAGAAATGATGGCCGCGCATCGCGCGGAGGAGGAGCACCCCATGATTGAAGTCTATTTGAGTTTCAATGGCAATGCCGCGGAAGCGGCCGAATACTACGCGAAGCAGTTGGATGGACAGGTTTCCTACATCCTTCGATTCAACGACCTGCCCGAGGTAGATAAGGCGGACATGCCTGCGGGCGCGGAAAACCTGGTGATGTACGCCAACGTGAAGACCAGGGTGGGCGACATCATGATGTCAGATATGATGCCGGGAACTTCGGTTACCCCCAACGAAGGCGTGTGGATTAACTTTTCCAGCAAGGATCAGGAAAGGCTGCGGGAAGCCTTTGACGCCATGGCCGGGGATGGCGAGGTTATCATGCCGCTGGAGAAGACGTTCTTCAGCCCGCTGTACGGGCAGTTGAAGGACAAGTTTGGGTTCTACTGGATGTTCATGAGCTACTGATACAGGTTTGCCAAGGCAACGACTAAGGCGCGGAAATCACTCCGCGCCTTTAGCATATAAGTTAGTTACCCTTGTCTGATTATTCTTCCTGCGAGATGAATCCAACGCCCACCACGCCGGGGCCGGTGTGGGTGCCGATGACCGCGCCCAGGTCGGTCTGGTAGATGGGGATGTCGCCCAGGTGCGGGCGGAAGTGTTCGATGGCCTGCTGCATGCGTTCCTTGGCGACGGAGTTACCATAGCTGACGCCGTAGCGCAAATCGGGTTTGGCGGCCAGGAAGTGCTCCAGCAGCTCCTTGATGACGTTGCGCTCGCCGCGAATCTTGGCGATGGAGTGCACCTCGCCGTGCTTGACCTCCAGCAGCGGCTTGATGCCCAGCAGCCCGCCAATGAGGGCGGCGCTGCCCGAAAGGCGGCCGCCCATCTTCAGGTATTTGAGGGTATCCACCGCCGCGTACAGGCGCACGCGGGGGGCCAACTGGCGCAGCTCCTGCGCGATTTCGGCGGCGCTCATGCGCCCCTCGTCGCGCAGCTTGACGGCGCGCTGCAGCAGCAGCACGTGGCCAAAGGAGCCGCTCATGGAGTCCACCACGTGGATGCGCTCGGGGCTCACCAACTCGGCCGCCGTAACGGCGGATTGGTAGGTGGCGCTCAGCTTGGCGGCCAGGGTGACCACCACCAGGTCATCGCCCTGCGCAATCAGCGGGCGAAACAGGTCTTCAAACTCGCCCGGCGGCACCTGGGATGTGGTGGGCAGTGATTTGGCGTTTTTCAGCTTCACGTAGAAGCTTTCGCTGTCCAGGTCGATGCTGTCGCGAAAGCTTTCCTGCTCAAAGTGGATGGTCAGCGGCAGGGTGAGGATATCCAGGGCCTTCAATTCCTCGTGGGTCATGTCGCAGGTGCTGTCCGAGATGATTCTGATCATGTGTCGTTGGTCCTTTCTGATGAAAAAAATCGGGATACGCCCTCCAGGGCCTGCACCAGCACTTCGGCTTCGTCATGGCGCAGGCTGCCCAAGACATCGTCAATCATCTGCTCGTGGATGGCGCGGTGGCAGCGCTCGGCACCCAGGCCGCGCGGGGTGGGGGTGATGTGGATGCGGCGGCGGTCTTCAGGGTCGCGGCTGCGGCGCAGGTAGCCCTTTTGCTCCAATACGTTCACGGAAGCCGTTAGGCTGCCCGGCGTGATGTTCAGGCTGTCCGCCAGGCCCTTGGCGGTGTTGTGGCCCTGGGCTTGCAGCAAGCAGGCGGCCTCGATGACGTGCATCTCGGAGATAGACAGGTCGTTATAGCCCGTCTGGCGCAGCTTGCGCTCTTCATTGCGCAGCACGCTATGAAATATGTCCACCAGAAACCGGTTGAGCGCCTCGCGCGTGTCCGTTGACATCCCGACCCTCCCTCGATGGTTTGAACCTCAAATAGTTTGAAGTTCTAAGCGATTATATCGCATCATAACGGCTTGTCAAGGGGGAAATGCCTTAACGGCGAGAATTCTTGTGAAAAAAGCCGTGTAACGCAAAGCCGGAGCGGTTTCAGGGGTATATTCCCAGGGTAGGCTATGGTATACTGCAAACAGCGCCGGACACAACGGCAAAGCGCGTTGCACAACATGAAATAGATATAAGGAGCGTGTCAGCATGGCAACCAAGAAAACCACCACCGAAAAGAAGGAAACCGAGAAGAAGACCTCCGCCAAGACGACCGCCGCCAAAAAGGAACCTGCCAAGAAGACGACGGCCACCAAAGCCGCGGACAAGTCGGAAACCAAGAAGACCACGACCAAGTCCTCTGCCGCCAAGAAAGAGACGACCAAGAAGACCCCGGCCAAGAAGACGACCACCAAGGCCGCGGACAAGCCGGAAGAGAAGAAGACGACCAAGTCCTCTACCGCCAAGAAGGAGACGACCAAGAAGACCCCGGCCATGAAGACCCCGGCCAAGAAGACGACCACCAAGGCCGCGGACAAATCGGAAACCAAGAAGACCACCACCAAGGCGGCCACGAAGAAGGCCCCGGCGAAGAAGACCACCACCAAGAAGTCATCCGGCTCGCCGGATACCTCCGCGCTGGAAGGATTTGTCGAGGGCGTCAAGGAAGTCATCAAAGAGCCCAAGGTGTTGCTGAGCAACATCATTGAAGAGATTACGGGCGACAACCAGGAGTAAACCAGCCGCCAACCCCGTCAAGCGGGCCGAGTAATCGGCTCCGCTTGATTGTGTGTATGGCGACAGAGGGAGGCAACATGGCAGGACAGCTGTGGGTCAGGCTGATGCGAAAAAACAAAATGGTGCGTGACAGCGTGGCGCCGTGCCCCGAGGGGGACTGGCGCGCCGCGCTGACAGATGCCTGTCACCAGATGGATTTGCCCATGCCCGTCCATGTGCCCAAACACGAGCGGGACTGGGCGGAGTATCGTCAAACCCGTTTCCTGCCGGAGCATTTCATGGAAGCCGTGCCCTTTGACCGCATGGAAATAGAATTTTTCGATCCGGACAGCACCGGTACCGCCCGCCGCTCGGACGACCCGCGCAACGGCTGATGTCGGACTATATCATGGATATGCGCCGCCTGGTGGGCAAGCGGCCGCTGCTGCAGGTGGGCGCCAGCGTCATCTGTGTGAATGAAGCGGGCGAGCTGCTCTTGCAGCGCCGGCAGGACAATGGCTGCTGGGCGTACCCCGGCGGCTCGGTGGAGTTGGATGAGCCGGTGGAGGATGCCGCGCGCCGCGAGCTGGCGGAGGAAATGGGGCTGCGGGCCGGGGCGCTGACGCTGTGGCATGTATTTTCCGGCCCGGAGCGCCACTATGTATACCCCAATGGCGACGAGGTGAGCTGCGTGGACATCGTGTACATCTGCCGCCAGTGGACGGGGGAGGTGCTGCCGCAGGCCAGCGAGGTGAGCGATTGGGCATGGTTCGCGCCGGACGCGCTGCCCCAGCCGCTGTCTCCGCCGGTGGCGCAAATCATCCGTGATTTCGCGCAGGAGATGCTCAAAAGCAAGGAGGCAACCCATGGCTGAAGGATTGACCCAACGCGAGCTGGACCGTAAAATCAAGGAAGCGGACGCCAAAATAGAGAAGTATAAGGGCTATATCGCCAAGCTGAACGAGGACAAAAAGGAGTGGCGCGCTCAGAAGCGCAAGCTGGCCACCAAGTCAAGCAGCAGCAAAACCACCACAGCCAAAAAGAAAACCACATCCGCCAAAAAGACAACGGCCAAGAAAACCACCACCCGCAAAACCCC
>ENA-UOOH01003461-UOOH01003461.1-fermentation-metagenome-genome-assembly--contig:-NODE-3461-length-11957-cov-3.951017_pt1 | contig 11957 bp, 9 predicted proteins | sample MGYA00245778_ERZ724025 | MGnify/ENA primary metagenome ERZ724025 (study PRJEB28704, sample SAMN03018313) | fermentation metagenome | biome: anthropogenic terrestrial biome; feature: soil; material... | reverse complement strand
GCATACGCGGGAAGAATCTTGACGGCGTGCGTACGATGTGCTATAATGAAGGATCACCCCCGCATACGCGGGAAGAATGTTAATATATAAGTTATATGCCCAGGGGCATGGGGATCACCCCCGCATACGCGGGAAGAATTTGTATTTCTGTCTTGTTCCGGTCCAATGTCGAGGATCACCCCCGCATACGCGGGAAGAATTTGATATTTTTACTGGTGATAAATATGCAAGAAGGATCACCCCCGCATACGCGGGAAGAATGATGTGATAAAGAGATTATATGACGTTTACTCGGGATCACCCCCGCATACGCGGGAAGAATAAACATTCTTGCTGGCATCTATATGTTAAAAGAGGATCACCCCCGCATACGCGGGAAGAATGAAGGGTTTAATGTAGGCGATTCTATATTGCCGGGATCACCCCCGCATACGCGGGAAGAATTTAATAGTTATCGATTTAGACGAAGCCTCAGAAGGATCACCCCCGCATACGCGGGAAGAATAATAGGTATAAAACTATTAACACTCAAATAACGGGATCACCCCCGCATACGCGGGAAGAATGATTAATTACATGGATATTATCTTCTTCTAGTGGGATCACCCCCGCATACGCGGGAAGAATGTATCCATGCCATCACAAAAGCAGTAACCATTAGGATCACCCCCGCATACGCGGGAAGAATATCAAGCTTTTATCCCGAATAGGTTCAACTGTAGGATCACCCCCGCATACGCGGGAAGAATTACAGAACTTGTAGATTGTCATAAAATTGTACGGGATCACCCCCGCATACGCGGGAAGAATTTTGATAATCCTTATGATGATTACATAAGTCAAGGATCACCCCCGCATACGCGGGAAGAATTTCTTACTCCATTTATCTTGCGTTCTCCAGCTGGGATCACCCCCGCATACGCGGGAAGAATAACAAATACCATTGTGAAAACAGATCGGCTTGAGGATCACCCCCGCATACGCGGGAAGAATAACTTGATTACCCGCTTATCTTTAAATCCTCTAGGATCACCCCCGCATACGCGGGAAGAATCAACAAAAGAAAAATTTAGGGAACAAAACGAATAGGATCACCCCCGCATACGCGGGAAGAATGCGATTGAAGTTGCAAGTGCGACAGCAGGCACAGGATCACCCCCGCATACGCGGGAAGAATTTAATGTCAGTAATTGAATTCTGCCTTTGAGTAGGATCACCCCCGCATACGCGGGAAGAATGTCTTCTTTTCCATAAATCCGGTGGAGCAAATGGGATCACCCCCGCATACGCGGGAAGAATATCATACACTTTTTTTCTATGTCCCCTAAATCAGGATCACCCCCGCATACGCGGGAAGAATTTACTGATTTTCCAAAGTATTCAGCTATCTTGAGGATCACCCCCGCATACGCGGGAAGAATGACTAAGAATCCTCGAAATGATGGACGAGGGTGGGATCACCCCCGCATACGCGGGAAGAATTGTAATCTGTGCAAATTTTTTCACTTATTGATAGGATCACCCCCGCATACGCGGGAAGAATTTTAAATAGCTTTAGTGTATGTTGTGGAGGGTGGGATCACCCCCGCATACGCGGGAAGAATATCTCGATTGCTTGCAGGCTGAATGCTACACCAGGATCACCCCCGCATACGCGGGAAGAATGCCGGAGAAATCCGGTTAATGCAGCCAAGGCGGGGATCACCCCCGCATACGCGGGAAGAATACAAATAATAAAAAAGGTCTTAGGCATAGAGCGGGATCACCCCCGCATACGCGGGAAGAATAACAACAGAATGACCAAGAACAAAGTCAAAAGAGGATCACCCCCGCATACGCGGGAAGAATTTAAATATGTTTTTCCTTGTACTTTTTCCTTGAGGATCACCCCCGCATACGCGGGAAGAATGCTGCTTGGTTATACATTTCTTTCACTTGTGGAGGATCACCCCCGCATACGCGGGAAGAATATAATACAAGGGTGTCTTGACACCTCTACATTAGGATCACCCCCGCATACGCGGGAAGAATACTTAAAAATCCCCAGTGTTTACACATTATCTATTCAATAACTGTTCAAATTTCTTTAGTTTTCTTGATAAGTTATAGGTTTGTCTTGCATCCTCTAAAGCCCTATGTGTAACCTTCCCATTATTTCCATATGCCTCCAAAACAGTCTCCAATTTATAATCAGGTAGATACATTTTTTCTTTCTTCACTATAGGTAAAAGATCAATGGTCTGATTAGATATAGTGTTCTGATTTGCTTTCTTCAAGGCAAAGTTTATAAATTTCATATCAAAATTTATATTATATCCAACTATAATACTATCTCCAACGAACTCAACAAACTCTTCTAAAGAAACCGTTAAGTCATCGCCTTCTTCATCCAATAATTCATTTGTTATTCCTGTTAGTTTAACTATTGAATCCGGCAAATCCGATTCATATTTAATTAGCTTATGAAATTCTTCTGTTTTTCCAGAAATAGATTTTATAGCCCCTATTTCCAAAATTGAGTTCTTTGATTCGTCTAAGCCATCCGTTTCTATATCTACAACAACATAATCAACTTTCTGTACATCTACAACATGTGATTTATTAGAAAACTTTCTTTGTTTCCTATATTTTGATGCTTTGCTAAAGCCTAATTTATTGTCATTTGGCTCTTCATTTTCTTGTGATTTAGGAAACATAACAAGTGGAATTCCATCAAAATCAATTACTTCACGTTTTGCATTATGAGTTTCAAAGCTGTAGCCAATCTCATTTCGACTAGCATAACTTAAAGTTGCTTCTCCATTCCCAACGTTTTCAGTAACTCGTTTCCATAGATATTCTCTAATCCTTGAGTTGAAATTTCCAACATAAACACCTGTTGCTATTTCCTGCATCCATTTTGATAAATCTCCTTTTAGTGAAGGGGTTGAATTGCTTAAAGTAATTATTGTAATAGGCATACTAATCTACCTCATAATAGTTAACGCCATATTTAACCAGGTCATCCTTATCATCCCACAGATTAATTGTATCAGCTTCAAATTGCTCATCAATCTCTATACTTAATAGATCTTGTAAGTCCTTTACTATTATCTTTAAGAGCTTTCCATCTACAAAACTATCACGCGTTCCTAATCGAGCTAAACGACCTATATCATCCTCTTTATCAACTTCTGAAGCTAATTTAAATGATAAAGGAATAGTATAATCTGCTTTATAAAGATCGGCTATATCATATATAAAAGCACTATCATGACCCGTATGAATAAACCCAAGTCCTGGAGCAAGACCTAAGGCTGCAACAACACTATGTACTAAACCATATAAGCACACATTAGATGCTGACAAGGCTTTATTTACCGGACTGCTTCCTTCAAAATTATTAGGATCATAATCTCTCCTCTTCCAGTCAACATTAAACCTTTTGGAGCAATCCCTATAAATACCTCTTACCCTAGCCCCTTCTTTTCCACGGAGCTGCTGCATTGTATTTTTAGATACATCTTCTCCCGGAAAACGCATCTGGTACATTTTTCTTGCAACTGATAATCTTGACTGTTTATTCGAGACTAGTTTAGCTTGCTTTTCTAAGAACTTGGTTGAGTGAGCCAATGGTCGCCCATGCGCATAATGTCTGACCCCATGTTCACCAACCCAAATAACACTGGTCCCAGCATCTCCAATAAGCTCCATAGCACGGTGGGAAATATCAGTACCTGGTCCTAACATTAAGACCCCAATCATGGCAACTGGTATTTGCACTACTCCCCTATTATCTATTAGAGTAATTGCGCTATCCTTACGGTTTATTTTAGAATGTTCAACATAAATAAAACTGACCCTATCACCTATTCTTGGAAGTTCATGAAGTTTTGTTTTTTCTGCCCCACTAATCTTTTTTTCCATAGGTTATACCTCTGGAATAACTGTAATCATACCAAACCCATAAGCTTTTTTCTTACCCAACCCTTTTGTTAAAGTTTCAATAAACTTCTCTTTATCTAAAACTATTAGCTTCCCTTCATAGGTCGCCTTACTTAATTTAATCTGCTTTTGAGAAGACCTATTAAAAGTAACATAACCACGATTTGCTACAAAAAACTCATCTTTATTCAAACAAAATCCACTTTTTTCACTTCGATCATAAAGAAACTTTATTTGCTCGTCGTTAACGACAGGTTTAACCATGCCTCGCTTTTCATTTGGATCTACCATCTTAGAAACTACGGGATTTAAGGTTATGCAAAAAGTGTACCTCTTACCTTCTTCGATATTATTTAAAAATTTATCATAATTTTTAACTTGTCCAGTCCCTGGCACACCATATTTTTCCAAATGTTCTATTGATGGGGATTCTACACTTACTATTAATAGATAATCTTTACCATTAAGTGAGTCTATCCTCCATAATTTCCTGGTTCTTACACCTTCATAAAATTCTTCGGGGAAACAACCTTCAACCCAATTATGAATAGCTCCTACATGGCTTAAATCTTTAATTTTCTTTCTATTTTTTATATCAATTTCTACTCTTGACAAATACATATTAATCTCCTAACGCTGCAAATGCATCATGTTCTTCTTTTTTTAAAGTGACTCTATCTCTTGACTCATAGCGATAAGCAAAAGTCCTTGATCTTTGATTAAAAGAAGCAACCTCATCTTTCCTAAAATGCTTACTTTTATTAGCTAATAGATGGGAATCCGCATAAATTGTTAAAGAATCTATATCATTATTATTTTTTTTATACCAATCACTAGCTTGCCATGGTAAATCTTCTAATGAAGAAATAACGTCATCATCTACTATACCTATATAAAAATCCGAGTTTAAAGGCAGGGCTCTACGTCCCATATAGGTCTGAAAATAAGGATTTTGTACAGCATAAGATATTTCTTCAATAAGTTCATTATTATCATGGCCTAATGCAATTGAAAAAGCACCATCTTCGATATAATATCGATTAGTTACATATGTTCTTAGAACCTCTCCACTTTTTTTATAACTTTTTGCTGTATGATAATCTCTGAGTAAGTTTCCATTTTGGTCTATTCTTACAGCAAAGTCTAATTTATTAAGTTTTTGAATTCTTTCATCGTCATTTCTCCTATATCCTAAACTACCTGCTATTAGTCCAATTACTGCACTCTTAGAAGGGTATAAATCCGTATGACGTATTTCAAAATCTGAATCTGTTCCCCAAGATTGTAAAGGACCTGCAAATTTTAAAAGTAGTGTTTTCATTTTAATCACCTGCTTAATCTAATAGTGTCTCTAAGTCGCTAGCTAATCTTTGCAAAAGGTCTTTTAAAGACTCTGCTTTTTCACTATTAGTATCAATATCTTGATTTTTTAATAACAAATAGTAGCTCGCTGCAGGTTCTTTAACAAATTTTTCAACTTCTTTATCTGCATCAAATACTCTGTTTATTGACTCATAGGCATATCCATCAGTTGATTTAACAGGCTTTTCAAATGCATTTACCAGATTAACAGGTCTATCAACACGCAGATTCAGTAGAGTTAGTTGAGGCAAAGTCTGGTTTGCAAATGTATTTACCTTACCGGTAGGCATTGAATTGGAAAAGGCCTCCACATATAGTTTTAAAGTGTTTATAACACTTTCTTTATCATCAAGCTGACCTAACAACTCGTGAACTGCAACATTAGCATAGCGATAAAGGGTTGATGAATTGTATTCAATAGTACCTAACATGCCAGCACCTGCATTGTCTTCAGGCTTTTTATCGTCTACTGCTGTAAAAAAATCAAACTCGGTTTGTACCGCATGGGTAGATATAGCGTGAGCAACCTGTGATGAAGCGTCTTCATTTAAGGAAGGATCATCAGCAACCATCCTACCAAAAAGAGCTATATCTATAGCTGGGTTTTCTCTTAGCATTTCCTGTAGAATTTTTTTATCTTTGATGCCATCAAGTGCAGCTTGGGCTAGTTTACGACCCTGTGTATCACCCATAAAAAACAAGGCCTTTGCTTTATCATCTTTTAAAGAGATACCGGCTTCCTTTAAAACATCGTTGGCTAAATCCTTAGCCTTTTTTTCATCGATATCCTTATTGATTTCAAGAATTTTTTCTTTTACATATTCTACTAATTCTAGCGTTCTAACACCAATATTTTCTTGGGCACTATTTTCGTAAAAATATTTACGCATGGCTCTCTTCCAAGACTGGGATGAAATCCTTGCTCGCCTAACCCCGCCATACTGAGCAGTTTTTGGACTTCCTGTATCATCCCTATTTATATTGGATGGTGGAACAGTCTGAATAATGTGGATATCTAAAAATAACCTATTTTTGTTCATTTTCTTCTCCTTCATTTTTTCCATTTTCTACATTCCGATTTCTGTAGTATTCCCTTGACCAAGCAATTCTTATGCTATCTTCGTAACCTAATATAAAGAAAAATAAGTCTTGACTCAGCTTTGAAAAATTTACTTTTACTTGTCCCTTACTTCTGGACTTTAATAGTCCAAACATCTGTTTTAAATGATAGAAAAGTTCATCATATGTTGTCGATGTTACCATTGTATTAAACCTTCTATCTGCTGAAACCCTGTTGTCATCTTCCCTTAAATTTGAAAAATACGTCCCCATATTTTCCCATTTGTTGATTTCTTTGTCGATCGCTACACTTTCTGAACTGCCTTGTTGATAAAGAGCATATAATTGCAAAGTGTTTAAAATAGCTTCCTCTTCAGCTGTCAAATTTCCATCACTTCCAAGAAATCCATCAGGCATATTTTCAAGCATTATTGACCAAATTTCAATAGTTTCACTATGATCTTTTCCTATGGAATTTCTCAAGTTAGCTAGTGACGCTTTAACTGTAGAAGTATCAAGCGCTCTCGATAATTTACCTATTATTGTTGATGTTACCTGATAAACCGTTGGATTGTCCTTTTGCTTGTCTTTCTTCATTTCCTCTCCTTCCTGCTACCCTTTAAGTTCTCGGTTTAAGAAGTAAATAAATTTATTATAAGAAGTAGCAATGTTTTTAACCCCATCTTCTGTTTCTATCCCTTTTAAGTCCCTACTACTTGCATTATTGAAAAATTTGTCTGCCTGTTTTCTGACTATCTTATACAACTCCTCCCTCCATACAATAACCTTCTCATCTTTAGAATCGTTTGGTTCAATACTAGCAAGCCAGGTCCTAAAATGAATATCTATCTCAAAATATAGAGCTTCTATTTCACGATTAATAAAACCTTGTCTAGTAGACTCCTTAATATTTCTAATTCCTGCTATGTCTGACAAAAACATAAAACAATTCTTGTTGACTACGTACTTAGTTTTTTCAACTGAACTTTCTATACGAGGAACCCAATGTTTTTCCTTTACATCTGTTAAAACGTAATCATTTATTATTAACTCGTCGCAAATCTCGTCTACAGGTACCCAAGAAGTTGCATTTCCATCATCCTGCATACTGGTAGCTCTTATAATAATTTCTGCATCGCCTATAATTTTCTTTTTCTCGTCAAGCCAGCTAATAACTCCGGGGCGCCTCTGTTTATCGTCTTCAGAGGAAGGCATGGCTATCAGACCAAAAGACCTCCACAAAGATTCGTTAGATCTATGTTTTCTTGGAGTATAATAATCTTTATTAATTCCTTCTTCATTAAAACGCCAAAGTGTCATTGGCTCTAAAAATTGATCCCTATTCTCTAATCCAGGAAGCTTAACAACATTACATGAGAAAGCCTTTTTAAGATCGATTTCCGGATCTATGTAAATAGCTCTTGACCAGTTTGTATATAGTTGCGACAAGTTGTCAGGCATATTATTATCCAAATATTCATTTATTAAATATTCAGAAGGATATTCCCAGCAAGGCTTTTGCCTATTTTCTACATATTTTTCTTCCGGATGAACTAAGAGGAGATTAAGCATTAAGGTTTCAAAAAGATTTTTCCCTTCGATATGGATTCCCCCAATATCAAATAACCACCCCTTAGATATTCTCTCGTATTCTTCATTCGTAATAAATTTAGTCTTATCAGCTAATCCAGTATAACCTTGATAAGTTATTAACCAACGGGCTACCTCATCCTCTGTTAATATTTCTTTATTTGACCCAGCTGCATATTTAGGGGAGAATAATGCTACCTTATTATCACTTTCAGACAAAGTCCTGTCAAAAGTCTTACCACTTATTGCACTTGGATTTTTTTTGTTAATTTTGTCCGATGAAATATCTTCTTTTAAAATTTGAAAAAAAGGATATTTATCATCAAATAAGTAAAAATGGTCATGCCACTTATCCAAATATTCTTCTACTATAAAAGTAAATTCACCCTTGTCCCATAAAGACTCCCAAGTCTTGTTAAGATTGTTAAGATAGGATATTAAATCATCCTTATCTACATTAGATGTCTGCCTATATGATTCATCCAAATCAATATATTCATATTGATTTCCCTTTGCGTCAAACCTCGAATAGACAGTATGCAAAATTGCAAGAAGGACTCTTAAAACAGCAAAATCTTGGGTTTTAGTATCACCTGCTGAAGATTCAATCGATTTCGCATCTTGGAAAAGTGTTCTGAGTGAAACAAGCTTATTAGCCTCACTTTCACTATAAATAACTGAAATCCATGGTGAATCAATTAAATTAAATCTACTCATTAAAACCTTCCTCTCTGTAAGTTAAACCGTATCTTCTATCATAATGAAGCATCTTACCACCCAACTCAAAGTTACTATTCTCATCGAAAATAATCCCTAAGCTTCCCTTCAACCATTCTTGGTCCTGCCAGTCAGACAAATGTTTCAAACAATATCTTTCCAATTCTTTTATAGTCTTGTCTGCATTTCCATACATGGAAAGTTGGAGTGGCAACCTAAGAGTCGAGGAAGCCATTCTTCTAGCTATTTCTGGATTATCTATATCTTTAGAAATATCTTCATAACTATCAATAAAGCTATAGCCATGATCACACATCTTTAAAGCGACAACTTCAATTGTTTCTTGTGAATCTCGTACTTGAGCATATCCATGCTCTTCGGATTGATTCGGGTGGTCATTATTTAACCATTTAATTAAAGAAAGACTCTTTCCTCTTCTAGCTTCATACTTCGGACTTGATAATAAATATGTTTTTGCCCTATCTTCTTTTTTACTTTTATTTAAATGAAATTTATTTTTCATCTTTACATATTTATCTTCTAAACTAGAATCTATTATAATTTCTTCTTCTCCATATACTTTTTGTACTAAAGGAGATATATCCCCAGGTATGTTAATAGTGTCTGGTAAAAAATACTGGGTCCTAGATAGTAAATATCCACCATAAACATAATCTGATCCAGACTCAAAATCTAAGTTATCACTTAGACCCATAACATACAAAGCTGGTGCTTTAAATTTTTCAGGTCTTTTAATTTCATGCCTATGAAGCCTGCCCATACGTTGTATAAGCAAATCCATTGGTGCTAGATCACTTACCATAACATGAAAATCAATATCCAAAGATTGTTCAATTATCTGAGTTCCTATGATAATCTTCCGCTCAGGCCTGACTGCATCTTTACCAATCATACTTAGTAGTTCTTTTTCTTTAGCCACTCTTTCAGTAGCTATAAAGTTAGAATGCAAAAGAAAAACAAGGTCTTCACCAAATAATTCCGAACATTTCTCTGCTATCTCTTGTGCACTTTTTACTGTGTTTACAATTATCCCGATGATTCCCGGGCTTGATAGGAGTTCTTTTAATTTTTCATATAAGACATCTCTATCCAATCCCATAATACTAATTGGTTTATTTTTTATGTCTTTAAAATCCTCCATTTGAAGAATCTCTTCTCCATCTGTATAGGTAATTAAAGGATAGGCTATGGTGTATAAGCCTTTTTCAGGCAATTTAACCTCCTTGTTTTTTATTCCATTACCCTTCAAATAGGCTTTGGAAAGCCTTTCCCTATTTTGAGCAGGTAGTGTTGCTGATAATAAGATAACTGGTACATTGTATGCTCCCATCCATTCAATCGCCTTCTCCAAGTATTGACTCATATAAACATCATAAGCATGGACCTCATCAATGATTACGACTTTTTTACTTAGTCCCAGATGACGAAGAACCAGGTGTCTTTGCTTTAAAGCAGCTAATAACATATGATCAACAGTTCCAATAACAAAGTCATCAAGCATAGCTGTTTTTCTCCCAGCAAACCACTGATTTGTTATAATAGTGGTCTCGCCATCTTCGTCTATATTTATATTTCTAGCAAGTGAAGTATACACTTTATTAAGTGATGACTTACCATGAGTCAGTTTTACAGAGATATAATCATTTTTTTCTTCTCTAATAGTGTCCAGCCAGGCTTTAAATCTAGGAAACATACCGTCTGATGTAGCCTGGGTTGGGAGCCCAAAAAACAATCCACTTTTTCCAGTCTTATAGGCTAACTGCTCAGCACCTATTAAAGCTGCTTCTGTTTTCCCTGAACCCATTGGAGCTTCCAGGATGAAGATGCCTGGATTTTCAGTACTTTCGATTACTTTTGAAAAAACCTCTTGTACATTTCTTGCCTCATATTTAAAACGTTTTTGATAATGCTCTACTATATTTGAATGATAATCTGCTTCTACTGGTCTGGTTTTAAACCAAGATTCCCAGCCCTTGGCTAAACGCTTCATCTGATTATTAACAAGATAAACATCTAAGTCCACTAGTGGAAAATAATTTTCATTACTAGCTATCCAGTCTGCCATTATTACTAGACCTGATAGGATAACTTGACCTGGCTGACTAATTGACGGTAGGTCTTGGACTGTCTCATAGCCATTAATATTTAATGCCCAATCAAGTATACCTTTTTGAGCCTCTTCCCATTTTCTATCTACCCCTTCAAAGCCCCTCTCTTCTTGACAATAGTTTGTTAAATATCCTTTTTGCTCTTCATAGAAATTTTCATTATTACTTGGCTTTCCATGGTGACCACCTATTATTGAAGTGATATCCTCCTTTATGCCATACTTAGTCAAAATAAATTGACCAGCCAAAGCATGAGGTGTTTTATTTCTATCAGGTAAACTTTTACTCAATAGTCCTTTGAAACCCTCCCCTTCTAATCTTTCTATCAAAAATTGATCTAAGTCGTCTGAGTTTTGAAATCCTTTCTGCGTCTGGAAGGCAGGAATGCCTTTTCCTATATCATGAGTTGAAGCTAAAAATAATAATAGATTTTTACCATCAAATTCATTTTGGCTATTAATTGAATTTAGTATAACTTTCTTTTGTCCTAGGCTTAACCAAAGTTCCCAAAGGCGCCCTGCTATATTTAAAGTATCTCTCAAGTGTTGATGTAAGGACAACCAAGAATATCTACCATCCTTTTCCGATTTTTTGGCCCATAGATAATTCTGTTTCATATATCACCTCTACTTATTGAAAGTTAGCACTTCTTTATAGTAAATTGTTACCTTATAAGTATTTACTATAAATACTTAAGTCTTCGGTTAAAGTAAAATTGCGTTTTCCAGAATCCTATATTTCTTTTTTTTTACACATAAAAAACTGTTACAGTATAGCAGCAATCACATATTATCTAACTTTGTACCCCTCTGTTCTCATTATATACATTTATCTGTCCTATAAACAGTACAACTAATGGTTTTTTCAAAAATACTTTAACACTAATGTTTTCTTGTCAATACCTATATTTACAGATTGATAAAATCGATATCATTATTGTACCATATATTGGATAAAAATTATACAGCAATTTGTATAATATCTTTATCTTTCTTATAGATACTTTTATTCTGTTTAAAGCAAAATTACGTTTTCGGGAATTTTAGTCTGTGTTTTTTGCATATAAAAAGACTGTTACAGTAAAGCAACAGCCACATATTATCTAACGATTTTATTATTCAATTACTTCAATTTCATCCCCCGGTTTTATCCATCCAGGTTTTAAAACCTTTGTAA
>ENA-UOOH01003457-UOOH01003457.1-fermentation-metagenome-genome-assembly--contig:-NODE-3457-length-11985-cov-3.100000_pt1 | contig 11985 bp, 8 predicted proteins | sample MGYA00245778_ERZ724025 | MGnify/ENA primary metagenome ERZ724025 (study PRJEB28704, sample SAMN03018313) | fermentation metagenome | biome: anthropogenic terrestrial biome; feature: soil; material... | reverse complement strand
GATCCAGATTGATTAAGCTGACATTTTTGTATATTTCTAAAAAGTCATCCAGTGACAAAACCTGACAAGTATTAATATAACCGTTGTTTGAACGGTGGCGATATTGCTTGATTTCATCCAGTGTATGGTTAATGATTGGTCCTGTTCCATCCGTATACCGGTCTAGGTTGGGACCATGCATTAGGAACATCTTACCGTCACCGGTACGACTGACATCAGTTTCTAAAATATTTGCGCCTTCCCGCAACGCAAGCGTAAAAGCATTTATTGTGCTTTCGGCAACGAAGCCACTGTTTCTTCCCTTGTGTGATGCCACAAGAGGACGTTTCCCCTGGTATTGTCGAAAAGCACAGATAGATGGTGCGAGATATTTCATATTGTTCTCCCTCTTATCATTGTTTTATCTAATTCAAATTAATTATCCTTTCAGTAATTAATTTGAGTTCCTTCTTTGAGCACTCCATTTATTTTTTCACATCTTAGTTGTTTCTGACTTTTTCCCATTGAGCCATGAAAGCAGAAAGGCTTTCTTTCGCATGTATACGGCTTTGCTCTACCTGTTCATTTCGTGGAACCCGTTCGATAGTTGCAATTCCATCAAAGCCAGACTTGCGCAGCCCGTGTACAAATGCTGCCAGTGGAAGTGTACCCTTACCTAGACCTGCATGTTCATCTATACGCCCATTGTTGTCACTAAGGTGTATCTCTTTCAGCGGGACAGGTAAAGCACAGATCGCATTGATAAAATCCTGTTCCTCATGAAGTTCCTTCAAAGTATGACGGATGTTCATATGTCCTGCATCAATTAAAATACCAAAATTATCCTGTTTATTCAGTACAGAAAGAAAAGCTTCATGGGTGTGCTGATTGAGTGGCGTATCCTCACAGGCAATAAAGACACCACTGCCTCTAAATGTACGAAGAACAGTTTCCATATATGGCATCAACATTTTATGCGGAAAAGTAAAATCAAAAGTTAAACCCGTGAGCAGATGCCAGGTATCATGCCATGCAGCAATATGTTCAATTCCTTTCAGGAAAGCACTGCATTCTTCATTGTTTTGTGGATCTGGCATACGGTGATGTATGGTAAAAATCATTTGCGTATCACAAATACACTGGGCTACTCGTTCATCTTCTTCTGGCGTATGTGCGTCAAAATGTCTGCCTAGCCAACTGACCGCGTCAAACCCCATACGATGGAAAATGTGCGCATTTTCTACACAATCTCCCTGATAATTCCAAACTGCAATTCCTTTATTCATAGTTGTTCCTTTCTATCATGGAATTGAAGAATATATACGTTTTTGTTATAATTAACTTGATCAACATATAATATTATCGAATAGGAGGACTAAACGAATGATCATGCAAACCACAAAGAATCAGCATGATTGTCCGCGTTGGACCAAAGATTATCAGCGATTAACCAAAAGTGACCATCATATAGAATGTATGGCTGCTTTTGGACATTGCAACCGTAAAGAAAATGATCCTCCGCTCGTAAAGCATATTCATCTTAATTGCCTTGAAGTAACTATCATGCTTAAGGGAACCCAGGTATTTGAGGTTGATGGCAAAAAGTACGATCTTTTAGGAAACCAAATTTTCGTAACTCTTCCCAATGTTCCTCACAGCTCAGCTGGTGTACCGCAACTACAAGCAGAGTTCTATTACTTTCAGATCAATCTCTTGGATTACACAAGTATACTGGGATTGGATACTCAAAACACTCGTTATTTAATAAATGAGCTGATGAAGATCCGTGAGCATGTGTTCAAAGGGAACAAGGCAATAAATGCACTGGCGACCAATGCATTTCAGAATCTTTCCACCCGTGACCAAAATTTAAGGTGTTGCGCGCAGGCACAAATCGTATCCCTACTATACATGCTCTGCGATATTGTTCACCATCCCGAGCCAGTAACTGTCACCCCCTTCGTTGTAGAAGTTACCAAACACATCCAAAGAAACCTGATGAAGGATATTTCATTGGAAGATCTATCGAAGGATTTCGGTTATTCGCTATCCTATTTTAAGGCAAAATTTCGCGCCGAGGCCGGAATTACACCGATGCACTACATAAACGTAGAAAAGATTGAGCTGGCGAAACAACTACTTCTTCAGAATAAGTCTGTCACAGAAACAGCGATGCTTTTATCATTTAATTCCAGCAACTATTTTTCCACCTTGTTTCGGCGTTTTACCTCGTACACGCCAAGTGAATATCAAAAGCTATTCTCAAAATAACGGACAGTATACCACAATTTAGACAAATTACCGTCCTTTCATTTCAGGTGAATGAAAGGACGGCGTTCTATATTATCAATACAGTTTTAGTGTGGAAGTTTGTTGTAGAGGTTTTGGTAAACTTCCAAACACTCTCCAATGCCCATTTCCTTCATTTGTTGTATATACTGATCATAGTTTTCAATGGGCCAGTTGCCGGAAATAAGATTGGCAAACAGTTCGTCCATGTAGGTATACAAATCATTCTGATAGAATCCGATAATCTCTGAATCTTCAGCAGACATCATCGGTAGGATCATGGACAGGTCGTTATTCATGTTGTACAATTGCAACTTGCCAGCCATTTCGGCCCATCTTTCGAAGCCTTCCACTTGGTAATCCTTGTATGAAGGAGCAATAACCTCTTTAAAGTAAAGCGAGTCAATATAATCATCATAGCTGTCCCAAGTTAATGGCTCACCCTTGTAATTATTATACAGCGTAGTAAGAGTATTTCGGGGTAGGAATGAACCCAGGTTACTGCCCTTTGTCAGGCCATTAGCTCTGTATTCATCCTTGACGTTAGAACCGGTATAAACATGTACACCATCAACAATATCATAGGTTGTACCAAATGAAAACCAAACCGAATAATCCAAGGAGGTTACAACATCTAGGAATGCGGCAACATTTTTTGGATCGGAATTTGCTGAGAATGCCCAATAATCCCATGCTTTATATGCACGGCAGCCGTCCATAACTGGTTCAATGCCCGGAACACCTTGTATTGCAGGCATAACAGTATATATCTGGTTCTCATCGATATAGTAGTCAGTGTTCGAGTAATAAAAATATGATGAAACTACATTCTGCGCCAGCAATGCGGAAAGGTTCTTATCATTCTTTCCTGCATTATCACCAAGGTATAAAACACCTGCATCAACACACTTTCGAAGGAATTTGATATATGGTACAAAACCTTCCTGCAAAAATGGAACCTCAGCCTCCCAGGTTTCACGGTTAAGCTGGAATATATAGTTGGCTAACCCAAACCAACCAGCAACCCCATTGTCAAAAAAACCACCAAAGGTTTTGTTGATTGTATTTGTCTGGATTACCATTCTTTCATCGGCAATGCCATTGCCATTAGCATCATTCTCCTGGAAAGCAATAAGCGTATCTATATACTCATCCAATGTGGTTGGCATGGGTAAATTGAGCCTGTCCAGCCAATCCTGACGGATCTTCATAGCATACGTGTTGGCAATAACACCGCTTGGACCGAACGTATCATCCGATACTGCAGGAAGGGAGGATACGTTGCTAAGATAATACAGTTTTCCATCGCTATATGCATCCTTTTCGTAGGATATATAGTAATATCCGTCTTCTGACAGTGCATCAGAAGCTGTACCATTACTGTGTTGCAAAACATTTTCATCAATAGCCATTACCTTACCAGCTTTGATAAGATTAACGCAGTCTGCATTGCTCAGACCTTTCGTGTAAAAGAAATCGGGTAAATTATTTGAAGCGATGTTTGCCTGTAGTACAGTGATATACTGGCTTCCATCCACTAATGTAAGATCCAGCTTTAAACCTTCTTGTGCAAACATTTCTTCCAGTTTCGCATAAGTTGGTGTGGCTAGAACCTCATCCTGTGTGAAATTACTGCTGAGTGTACCGTAGACGCTAAAAGACTTAAGTTCCCCATCATCAACCTGCGAGTTCTCCCCAGCTGGACTGTTGACTTCATTGCCTGCTGTCGTGCCGGTATCACCAACTGTACCAGTGGTAGGGTTTGATGGAGCGCACCCTGCAAGCATCACAATCAAAAGCAATAGTGAAATACATTTTTTCATGAAAAAACCTCCTTCGTAGGATTCGTAGTGTAAAGTAATTTACACTCTATTTATATTGAAGTATGCTATTTGTCAGGGTTTCAGGGTTCTTATCAAATAAAAAACAATGACCCCCCTTTTTTTGCTATAATTGAGTTGCTAAACCCACAAAAATACAAAGAAAGGTTGATCATTGTGGACTCAATTATATCATTTTTAGTAGCATACAATCAATTTTTACTTAATCAAATTCAAAATTTATTTTTATTTATAGTGAAACATATCCCTTTAAAGCCTAAATACGATGTTACAAGCCCTAAATACCAAAAATTCACTGTGGACAAGCTACCAGTAATCAAAAAATATGAGCAACTTAACTACTTGCATCTTCTATCTGATTACAAAACCAAACACGGAAAGGAACTTAAACCTATCAAATCTCGCAACAGCAAACCTGTGGATGATTCGTGTATCTGTCCAAGATGTGGTGCACCTCTATGATAATACTGGTGGTCGTGGTCAACTCTTGTGTAAGGTTTGCAAACTAAGGTTTTCCAAGACAAAAACCCATTTTAAACCTGTCACCCTTACCTGTCCTTATTGCGGTCACACATTAGCTAAAAAGAAGAATCGCAAGCACTATAACATTCACAAATGCGTCAATAAAAGGTGTTCCTTCTATCTGAATTCCCTCAACAAACTTTCTGCGGAGGATCGTGAAGAGTATGAGGTTAGCAAGCATAAATTTAAGTTGCACTATATCTACCGAGAGTTCACTTTGGATTTTTTTAAAATGGATTTATCATCCCTTCCGAAAGGTGCCACCAATTTGAACTTTCGTCAATTCTCTCCCCATATCATGGGTCTTTGTCTTACTTACAATGTCAATCTTGGCTTGTCTACCAGAGCCACTGCTAGAGCACTATGGGAGATACATCAAATAAAAATATCTCACACCATGGTCAATAACTATGCGAAAACTGCAGCTGCAATTGTTAAGCCTTTTGTAGACACCTATAACTACAATCCTTCCAACTATTTGGCGGCCGATGAGACCTATACTAAGGTAAAAGGTGTTCGACATTATGTTTGGTTCGTAATGGATGCAATCAAAAAATCTATCTTAGGTTATCAGGTGTCCGATACTCGTGATGTTGGACCTTGCATCTTGGCTATGCGCATGGCTTTTTCTAAGTTTAAACAGTTCCCTGGAAAAGCTCTCAAGTTTATCTCAGATGGCTATTCAGTCTATAAGCTTGCTCAGCAACAATTTATGCTTAATGGTATGGATTTCAACCTCATTCAAGTAATCGGATTAACCAATGATGACCCAGTCTCTACTGAATATCGCTGGCTGAAACAAATCATTGAGCGGCTTAACAGAACTTTCAAATTCTCTTATAAGATTACCAATGGATATGGTAGCGGTGAAGGCTCTAATGCACATGTTGCGCTCTTTGTTGCTTACTACAATTTTCTCCGTCCACACTCTTATACCTATTGGCAGCCTCTTAATTCGGTTAAAGAACTCGAATCCATACCTAATATGCCTGGTAAGTGGCAGAAACTCATTGAACTGTCGCAAAAGCTTATATTGTCAAATCAGTGCCCATAACAGCTTTTATGCCGCGAAAGCCTCTTGATAATGAGTATCCGGCATGTTAGGCTTAATGCCTAGCAGCACATCCCACAAAGCCCTGCCCCTTGCTCAGCATGGTGCTGCCCTGCTGCCTAAAAACATGCCGGCAGAGGCTCATTGTCAAGAGGACCGTGGAATAAATGCGGTCGAACTTGTTTTTATCATGACCTTTTTAGGATATTTTTCACTTTTCAATGTCCAAATCGTCTCAGTCGTTTCTTGTTGCGGTTTTCATAGATTACTTTACACTACCGTAGGATTCGTAGTGTAAATCTATTTTAATTTTAAATAGATTCTAATCTTCTATTTGTAAGGGTTTCAGCGTTTTTTCTAACACATGACCTTTTTAGGATATTTTTCACTTTTCAAGGTGCAAATCAGTTTCAGTCATTCCTTGTTGCGATTTTCATAGATTGCTTTACACTATCGTAGATTATATATTTTTTGCGGTATGAATTTCCGCACAAAGCCGTTATTCCTTCAACGAGCCCAGCATTACGCCCTTTACAAAGAACTTCTGAAAATATGGGTACGCAATAAGCATGGGCAAAGATGAAACAATAATGATCGTATATTTAAATTGATTGTTACTTAGCCGGTTGACTTGGTCGGCCATAAGTTCTTCAGCTGTCAACAGTTCCTGAGACAGGTCAATGTCCTGTTCTACCAGCACACGACGCAGATATATCTGCAGTGGTTGCCATTTGCTGTCGATAATGAAAATCGACGCTCGGAACCAACCGTTCCATACACCAACAATTTTGTACAAAGCCACAACAGCAAGGATAGGCTTCGAGGTAGGTAAAAACACATTCCATAAAACCTGATAACTGTTTGCTCCGTCCAGTTCAGCAGCTTCACGTAACGATTCCGGGATGGTTCCAAAGTAGGACTTGATTAGAATGATATACCAAATGCTCACAGCTCCCGGTAAAATCAATGCCCATGGCGTATTATAAATGCCAAGCTGCAATACTAACAGAAAAAGAGGAATAATGCCTCCGCTGAAGTACATTGGAATCAGCAGAAAATAGTTTAGGACCTTCCGTCCCTTCAAGTGTTTTGAAGACAGGGTGTACGCAGCCATGGTGCTGACAACCAGCATCAGGATGGTTTCACAGACTGCATAAAATATGGTGTTACTGTAAGAAACCCATAGTTGACGATCGCTAAGCAAACGCTTATATCCCTCCAGATAAAAGCCCTTTGGTAGCCAGAAAACCTGCATGGTTATTGCATGTTCCGGCGAGGAAAGAGATAGAATAAGTACGTAGTATATCGGATACAGTGTAATCAAAGCGCTGATTGCGGCGATAATGTATATGATGATGTCTGCTACCTTGCTTCCTAGATTGATACTTCTCTCTCTTTTTAAAATGTTCATTTTATATCCCCCCTTACCACATTCCATATCCGGTTAATTTATTGCTGATTTTGTTCGTGATAAACGTGAGGATAAAACCGATTAACGACATGAACAAGCCAACGGCTGTTGTATAGCTGTATTTGCCGCCTTGAATCCCTTCACGGTATATATATGTGCCGATTACATCCGATGTTGAATATGTTGATGAACGATATAGCAGCAACGCAAGGTCGGTATTGGTATCCAGAACACGCCCTATTTGCAATACCAGCTGCACAGCTATAATGAATTTAATACCCGGCAGAGTAATATGCCACATTTGCTGCCATCGGGTAGCACCGTCTATTTTGGCAGATTCATACAGCACAGGGTCAATTGATGATATTGTAGAAAAATATAATATGCTATTAAAGCCAAACGACTTCCATACATTTACTATTGTGTATATAACAGGATAATATTCAGGGTATGCAATATATTCCTTAGCCGGGATACCAAACACGCCAAGTATGATGTTAAAAACACCGTTCACCTCAATAAAGGAAAGCATCATACCGGCAGCAACAACGGTAGAGATGAAATACGGCAAATAACTGGCAGTCTGAACAAATTTCTTATATCTCTGCTTATTGATTTCATTGAGAAGCAAAGCAAAAACAATTGGTGTAGTGAACCCAAAGATAAGATCCAATGCGCTAAGCCGCAACGTGTTCCCTATCAAGCGGTTAAAATATATACTGCTAATGAAGCGTTTAAAATGCTTCAAACCAACCCATTGCACGGAGCCATCTAATGCGAATAATGAGTTGCCTGCCAAATAATCTTGAAATGCAATAACCACACCCCACATTGGAATATAACAAAACAGAATGATTAAAACAGCTGCGGGTAGGAAAAGTGAATAAAGTTCAAGATTTTCGCGTAAATAGTAACTATTGCGTTTTCTATCTTTTTTGTTAGAAAACGCATGCTTTTTCGTTCTATCCATACTATGTGCCCCCTCTTGCATCTATGTAAAATATTATATCAGGTTAAAAATCGAATTCATCTAATAAAATTTTGAGTACTATTTTAAACATTTTCCAGCAGATAGCATGGATATTTCCATGGCGTGGGCTTGATTGTCATTATATAAGGGAAGTCAGTAGATAATAATTTTATCTATTGACCTCCTGAAGAATATTTAAGCTCATATTCTAGTGCTTTGAGATTATACTCATACACTGGAAGTTACAACAGCATAGTCAGCGTCAACATATAAGAATCTAAAAATTTTTATATGTTGTAAAAAAACAGTATTTAATTCTTAACATAGGTTTTAATATATAATTTAAAAAAAATTTGGCAACGTAATGCCAGCAAAGATTGAAGGGAGAATCCGTTGCTCTTAATTAGCTGAGCTATAACATTTTCTAAAATGCTTCCAAGATTAATTTCTTTATATTTCGTTATTTGAGTGTCGATATTGGATTTGCCTTAGAAAAGCCCTGTAAATAAACATTGGACGGTCAAATATGACCGTCCAATTTGCTGGTCGGGGTGAGAGGACTCGAACCTCCGGCCCCATGGTCCCAAACCACGTGCGCTACCAACTGCGCTACACCCCGACGTGCGTTATTTATTGTACACCATATCTTAAATTTTTGCAATGGTATAAATTGGATATAGTTAAATTTCTTACTCCACATATTCTATTGAATCCAGAAAGATTATACACATGACTTCATTGAAAGAATAAGAGTATCTTGTTATTACATATCCTGCATCTGCATTAACAGCATTAATTGTCTTGTGAATATCGAAGTTTTCTGTACCTGAATTCAAAAGTTTTAACATAAGCCCCGTCTGGCGTTTTTCGACAGCTGCCTCAACGGCTAACTCAAGATCCTCTTCGTGTTCAACAACTAAGCCGTTTTTTACAAAATAATTTTGACTTGTTGCTGTACATGCCAGGTAATTATCTACAATCCAAGAGTGATCATTTTCTATTTCTTCATCCGTTACATTAAAGTATTCGTACCGAATTGTGTTTCCATTATAATCTGTTACTGGATCATCCCATGTTACATCCACATGATATATTTCCCCATCAATCAATACCATGTTCCATGCGTGTTCGATTCCGTTTGCATAACCCATAACTGTGCGACAAGGAATATCTATACGATTTAGGATAAGAGTCATGAGTTCAGCATAAGCATTGCACACTGCAATACGCGTTTCCAGCGCTCCTAACGCATTAAAGGAAGAGTCTGGAACCATTGACTCGGGTTGTGTATCGTATTCGAGGTATGTTATAAGGTAATCGTGTACTGCCTTCTCTTTCTCATAATCAGTCATATCCGGTAGTATAATTTTCGAAATAATTAAATCAATCCATTGGGATAGTTTTTCATCGCGAGAAACAGTATTAACATAATCAGGATTTAGATACAATGTGTAATTACTACCCTGCTGCCGTAGTCTTATCAAATAGCTATGTTTATTTAAAAAGACACCGGTACTCATTTGTGCCCTTTCCAACATATGATTAATATATTTATATAAATCATCATCCGTTGCTAAATTCTGACCTATTGGTAACTCAATTTCTTCATCGTGTTTTATGAAAGCCTCCTCAATTTGGGGTAAGTATGCAAACCATTGATCAATAATTCTGTTATCGTTTTTTGTAAAAAAAGATGCGACACTTTCATATTCAATCATTCCCTTTTCATATAGGTAGATTAATAATGGCTTGTTTTGGACTTTATGGTTAAGAAACATTGCTCTCCACGAAAGCTGCGAAAGGCGCTCACGTTTTAATAAGTTACTAATTCCAGCCTCTTCTTCAGATTTTATAAGACCTACTTCAACAGCAGTTTGGCCCACGGTATCCCATGTAAAATCGCCGCCTTCTTTATCGCTATAGCCAAGAGCTCTGAGTAGAAAAGTCAAATAAGACTTTTCATCCATGTGATCTGAGCCGTATTTGTTATTTCCAATTCCTTTTGTGAGTCCATTTTTATATAGATAACCAATATAGGGGCTTGCCCAATCCGGCACATCGGTAAATGGGTGGTACCAATTGCCACTTAACGCATCCTTTTCTGCACCCAAAAGTCGAATAAGCATTGTAGCACCTTCAACTCGAAATGCAGTCCTATCCAGCATTAGGTCACCTTTTTCATCACCTCGAAGAACATTTAATGTATTTAAAGCATCAGCATGTGGAATGCTTTCAAGATATGACAAGTTTTCTGCAGTAAGTTTAGCGTCAAAGAAAACATCACGACATAAATGCGAGGGGTAAAGACATTCAATACTTGTTTGGACTGTACTGTGTTGATTACTTTGCTGCACTGTACCTGGCTGTTCTTGAGCACTAACTAAAACTGAGCTTGTATTAACCAACAGCATTACTATAATAAAAAAGATAATTGTAGACTTTAATCTTCTCTTCAAGAATACACCCCAATTTCAGGATTTTCAGTATTATTTTGATATATGTAAATTACATAAATATTATAACATAGCAAAGCAATATTGGGTCAACATTTACCACCTATTTTATTGTTATAACAACGGAAGCAATTGCACAAGCAATTGCAACACACAGTTATATCGAGGCGGGAGATATGCTCGCCGCCTGATTAAGGTAATCGGTACCCGCCACCTATAGAGGTGGGGGACATCTTTGCCTCGTTATATTCAATGAGCGCTTGCGCAAATTGTACGCCAAAACGCGGCCGCTTCGGCGCCTTCCTTAACGGGTCGAGGCTTGTGGTGCGTTCCAGTGATGTAACCAGCAAGCAGGTTACAAATTAAGGTTGTGCATTTTGAACAAGTTCAAAAGCACTTGGTACGCACCTTCCTTGCGCGTTTTGTGTGTGCACTATGCTCATCAGTTATTCCACAATTACCACAAATGCCGATGCAAGTAAACGTTCCTTTCCCGTAGACGGTCTGTTGACAATTTCATCATTGAATATCAATTCGCTTGAAGCCCCACCATCTAAAATTGCCGCCTCGGTGACACCTAAGGATATTAAAATATCTGCAAGCTGGGAACCTGTAACACCTTCACTATATTCGGGTTGTCTGCCATCTACTACAAGAAAAAATAAAGTGTTCTCATCCTTTATTCCTACAGCAGTTTTTGGCGTAGGTATTCTAAGATTTCCCGCCCATTCGTCCAAATCTTTTGCTACATTTTTGCCATTTTCGACAAGGGAACCTGAGCACTGATAACCCTGTTCCAGAGCTAATTCCTGATAACCCTGTTCTATTTCTGACTCAAGGAAAACCTCTACGTTCTGACCTACTGAAAAGTTAAGTAATGGGGAACTTTCAATTCGTAAATCAGCGATTAGAAAGCCGTCCTTGGGTATTTGTGTTTCACCTGAAACAACCTGTGATGATTCAACGATATTACTCCTTACCACAGTTACTGTGTGTTTTGTATCTATACGATTTGTCGTACCATATTCAGGGGTAAAAATCAAAATACCCTTTTGTTTAGGATAAGGATTTACACTGTCAACAGGAAGCTTATAATCATCTTCCCCTACCCAAACCTTTAAGGGTGAAGTGCTAAACCATGCCTTTTTGTCACTCATGAGAAGTATTCTCCCATAACCCTTGCTTGTGCTTAGTATGCTGCCATCTTTAATAAACAAGCCTGAAGGTTGACCATAAGGATAATTAAATCCAGCATTAATTGTAGCAGTTGCTTTGTACCGTTTATTTATATCCGTTAAATATTCAAACCCAAATACACGTCCTGTAGATAGGACCGGAAGGACTTTTACCTGCGGGTTTGATAAATCTACCTCAAGAATGTGCAAAACCTGAGGATTACCTTCGTATTCAATTTGCTTTTTTGTATAAATAACAGGCTCTTTTTGAGGAATTACTGTTGGAGAAGGGCT
>ENA-UOOH01003456-UOOH01003456.1-fermentation-metagenome-genome-assembly--contig:-NODE-3456-length-11985-cov-20.325817_pt1 | contig 11985 bp, 5 predicted proteins | sample MGYA00245778_ERZ724025 | MGnify/ENA primary metagenome ERZ724025 (study PRJEB28704, sample SAMN03018313) | fermentation metagenome | biome: anthropogenic terrestrial biome; feature: soil; material... | reverse complement strand
TGTAACTGTATCCAGTATTGGGGTCGAATATAAAGCCGTTGTCGTTCATGGCAAGATTCTGCAAATTACTAAAGTTCATATATTCTCCGGGGCGGGCATTTATTATAATATACTAAAGATAAAGCAATTCCCTGCGATGGCAAATCTCACGCGGAGCCTAATTAATGCCAAAAAATTCCCAAGCATGCCCGTCTCCGGGCTATTCCCTGCTGCTTTGTCCGGATTTCAACACGGCTTTATCGCTGGATACTCGTATGCCACAGCACTAACTAAGGGCGAAATCCCGCTAAAGCTACGCTGAAGGATCAAGGAAGGGTGAGGCTGCCACTCAATTCGGCAATTTTAAATACATATCTATCTATCTAAAATACCGTGCCGATGGCACTCTTTAGTGTGGAGGCGGCATTTAGCCGCCTATTGTAGACGCGTCTTCCAGACGCGTATTTAATAACAAATGTGCGGCTAAATGCCGCACCCACACCCGCTGTCAGATTCCAAAGCACCGTAATGAAAGTGAATAAATGTGAAGAAATGTGAGTGCTTTGAACTCCTGAGGAGCGGCTCTTGGCTATTGTGATCTTTCCAGTACCTTGGAGTAATCGAAACTTGGTGGAGTTGGCTTAAAGTCATGCTTCTTGTTCTCAGTGCTGCTTAGTTTGAGAATCTGAAACTCGCGCAGTTTGGCAACAGAAATCTTTGCTGTAAGTATGGTCGAGTTCTCGCCTCCCCTTACTCTTATAATGTCGTGAGTTACAGATTTCGTCGGCTGAAGTACGCATGAGTCTCCATAGTGGGATGAATTGGCTTGCACTACATAGCAGTGTACGTCTCTGGTTAGTGAATCAACGATGTCTGCGAAATACTTGGTGTCCTTATTGAAAACACACGCAATAAGAAAATCAATCTCTGACATAAACAATCCTCGATGATTTATATCAGCCAACTCATAGCATAGGTAGGGAGCGAACTGAATACCTCTCCAGTCAAACCTATCATACACAGTATCCATTTCTGGAATGTTTCTGTGGGATTCAGATAGTTTTTCTATCTCCTTTGGTGCGTAATGATTTTTGTTTCTGAGAGAGACATATCCATGCTTAAAACCGTATCCGTCCTTGTATGGGAGAATTGTAGCCAAGAGATTGTAGGCAACATCCTTACACACCAAGTGTTCTAAACCGCATACAATCCCGATTTGATTCTTTCTGGACCATGCAGCAACTTCTGGTAACCAATCGTGAGGCACAGCAAACTCTGGCAACACAAATAAATCACATTTCTCACGGATTACATCATTGAGTAGTCGGTTTAATGTGGATAACCTGCCAGCTGATAGGTTGGGATTCTTGTTTTCCCGAAAGCTTGCCCCAATGCTGGCATCATCGATTCTGATATTTGCCAATGCAACGTTAATGCTTTGCTTTGCCATGCTTTTCTCCCTCACTGTCCTTTATTGTATGATCTCTTCTGATGAGTTCCCCGGCTGTGTGTTTATATGTACGCACAGAAACATCCCCCTCGTTGATACTAACGCTTTTGATATACTCATCGGTGTCAGCAGTAGCACCTTCAGTGAAAATTGTCTTTCCAAACATTTTGTAAAATTCTTCTTTAGATAACTCAAGCGACATGCGTTGATCATCATTATCTAGACTGTGTCTGTAGTAAGCAAGAAGGTATTCATGCAGATGAATGAACCTGGGTGAGTATCGAATCTTGTTTTTATCAATAGAGCAGCCAAAGATGCTATCTCTATTTAAGCTACAGAATAATATTCCCATGTAATCGGTATATTCTAGAAGTGGGTATGATATATGTTCGGATCTCATCAAGCATGCTTGCCTGATCTGATATGCCATGTCATGGGGCAAATCAGATTGTTCACTATTCTCATCTATCTTTGTTAAAGCTAGAGCCATAGCACATGAAATTCGGGAATACTCGATAAGGTCATCTTGAATTTTTCCCAAAGCCATATCGGAGTATCCTTGACTAGATTCACTCGCAATCTTGATCTTGCTAACTTCCGTTTTAATTGATTCTAACATCTTGGATAAAGCATCAAGGCAGCCTGTTAATACCATCAAAGTTGAGATCTTTTCCCAAAGCAAATGGTTACTCAGTAGATTGATCCCCTGGAACAGAGTATCAATGCTCTTTATCATCTGTTTTGTTTTCTTTCTTGAGATTGTAGCTGACTTTGCAAGTATCATGATCTTTGATATCTCTTTCAACACCAAATTTGTGTTGTTTGGTTTTGAGAAGAGATCTCTGAACTTTGTAGCTCTGAATGTATCTGAAGAACCAAAAAATGCTCTATCCAGTTTCTCGGGTACGATGTCTGTAGGCATTATCCGTAAATCTGACACATTCCTCAGTAACTCCCTTTTCATATTATCCAGTACAGATTTGCTTTGCTTCTTTTTTACCAGGAAGACACAAAATTTCGATTGTTGTACCTTGATATCCTTGTCATATTCTAAACTATATGGGCATTCTTTAACGGCATTAGAGTCTGCCTTCTGCAACCTCAGAATACTAGTTTTCAGGAAATACTTATCTATCAATGTCTTGGCATTGATTTCATCGGTTTTGCTCACTTGTTTTAGAAAAGTATCAGTGGTTCTGAGAACTATAAGAACGTCATCTACATATCTCCCATAATACTCAGGCTGAAGATTCCCCGATATCTCATCATCAAGCTTTCTCAAGTGGAAATTGCATAACACTCTTGATGAGCTTAGTCCTATTGGCAATGCAGGTCCTTCCTTATCATTTTGAGTATACTCACTTGAAAACTTATCTGCTCTAGTCCAGTACTCCATGTATATAGACTTGATAACTTCGGTAAGGTGCTTCAACGTGTTCTTCGTTCCTTCATCGTGACTAGAAGCGTCAATACAATCTGTGACATCCTTCCATTCAGGTCTAATGCTGTAATAGCATTTCTTTATATCGAGAGAAACCACCGTCACATTGTCCCGCTTGAGTACGGAATCCATGGCGGAAAAAGCACCATCCCGCCATTGGCTATATTGGGTAACAAAGAATTTGAACAATCTTGTAGCTGAGCCACCCGGTGTTAAGTCCTTGATGGATTCATCAATCCTATTGCCAAAGCAAGAATCGCTTAATGGTTCATCGAGTAGTGGCCCCACAAGCATGGTCCATAAAGTGTCAATCAAATGAAGCTCAATTGGACAGTCTATGAGCCAATTAACGTCTTCAATTACGTAGCTATCAAAGATGCTCTCATTGCTAATGAAACATGATTTATCATCTTCATTGAAGGGGTTCTTAAACTTCTTGGGAATGATCTTATAATCGATCTTCCCAAGTAGCTCATCAAATTTGTAGGGATCGTCACTAAGCAGCCAATCCAGCGACCGCAATTTGACTTCTAGATTCGATATTCCCACTTCACTTTCGTACTCTACCAGTCTCCTCTTCAGATACAGGTTGTATGTTTCATGGTATGCCTCAGATTTCAGCAAGTTGTAGGCTTTAACGATCAGGTCATTATTGAGTTCCATGTATCCTCATTTACTAGTTGATTGCTCACCAGCCGGGGGAATTTGATCCAGGTACTGCACCGGCTTATCGGTTTGAGCCAGGAGTTTTGCCAATTGACCTTTTGGGTCCGCATAGCCGATCACGATCTGATCGGCAAGTTCCAGGATAAGTTTATTACGGATCAGGCAGGTTTGAGGGGTGACGGCAGTAACTGATTCATCAAAAGGGCTGATGATCAGCAGATTCCCTCTATCCAGCCTGTCCTTGATCTCCGGTTGCCAACGTGTGTAAAAGCCACGAGCCAAGACTATGATCAAAGGCTGATCTCCCTTGAGCAGGAAATGCAAAACATCCTTTTCAATCCGGCTATGAAATCCACCAATCACACAAGTCCCAGCCTTTGCCTGCGCTATTGCCCAATCATAAGAACGCAAGACACTGGTGGCAGAGATCTTGCGGCTGCAAAGATAGGCAGTGCTGTGCCCAAAACTTTGACCATAAACACTATTATTAAGCGATAAAGACAACTTATCAAGCATAATGATAATGATATATTATTTGTTTCCACATATTTCGTCAAGTCCAACATCGCCCATCCTATATTTGATGTCGAAGTTAACAATGTAGTCTAGTTGTTCTGCCGTAAAACCAAAATGTGTCGCCAAGTAATCATCAAGCTTGTCAATCTCTCTCTTGATTCGGTTCATTTTTATCTCTGGAGAGATGTATCCAGGTCGTTTCTCAAAAGTAGAAGTACAGCTTTCAATTGCGCTACTCAAGCTATCTGACATCTGCATAAGATCACTCAGTTCCGCTGATGTAAGTGTTGCAACCCTAGAACTTTGAATAAACTGTTTTGTGAGATGTCTACAGTCGGTAAAGGATGTCCAGAGAAAGTAGAAAAAATTAGAGTTCAAAAATGCGAATAAATATAAATAGACTTCTGTGGGTAAGTTTACCGAGAACCACTGAGAAGGCGTTACTAGGACATTATCTCTGTATGCGATGGGTCTTTCTAGTAGAGCTTTTGTCCAATATGATTCCCCTGAATCGTGATAGTAAAGGGCACGTGAATTAGTAGATAGTAGATCTTTAATCTCCATCCCAACATATTTATATCTATCTACTATCACCCTCCCAATGGGAGAGGTTAGTTTAGGAATACAAGAAAAATCATGTAAAACATTTACATAAGACAGCCGATTGAACAATGTATCCCTTTCATTTGTAGTCCATCTCGTATATCCAGTAGTCCATGCTGCATAAGAGGCATCAGACTTCAATGCAAGAAAGATTGATATTCGCTGCATTACGTTTTTAAATAATGACTGAGGTCTAAGCGCAAAGCTACTTACCCATAGCCTACTTGATTCTCTATAAATTACACTCCTAAGGGGAGCCATACGGACAGAACTCGTTAGACTTATGGGGACGACTAGGCTGATTCTGGATACATCGTGTATCAATGTATATGATTTTTCTGTTACGTAGGCATATATATTGCCACATTTCCTTGTATCTAAGGAACTTGTAACAAATGGATATATCTTTTCTTCCACATACGGCGGATTCCCAATGATCACATCAAAGCCTTTTCTGCTATGAATAATCTCATAAAACTCAGCCACCCAATGGAAGGGCTGATGAGATTCTTTCCACTTATCAAAGGGTATGGAGCTAGAGTGCTGATGCAGCATGCGGTCCAGGCGATCGGTGAGCTCTTGCAATTGTCCATGTAATAGAGCCCTGGCCTGGCTGAAGTTAGCGAAATCATCATAACCCAGCAGCTGGATTTGTTTGTAGCGTTCATAAGCCATAGCCACTTTATCACAAAGGATGGGCAATTCTTCTCTATTCTCCGCCGCAGTAATGGCATCGCTTTCAATGTCCATGATGATCTCATCCCAATTGGCATAACCTACCAGAGTATTGCCACAACGGATGTTGAAATCAATATCCGGCAGGGGTTCCAGGCCATAGTTGATGCGATTCGGGTCGGGATCAACGCTGGCCACGAGCTTGAGAAAGAGCCTCAATTTGGCGATTTCCACCGCCTCGGGCATGATGTCCACGCCATATAGGTTATTCAGGATAATGCTCTTATAGATGAAATACTCAAGATTGGGATGCTGATCTATGTTTATGGAATCCAGTTCCTTTTTGATGTGGGAGCTGATGCGGCCCGGGCTTTCGCTTACGAACTCCTGCATTCGAATCAGGCAAACTTCATAGAGATCTTCCAGGATGTTCATGGCAGCAAAGAGGAAAGCGCCGGAACCGCAGGTGGGATCCAGGATAGTAATATTCTTAAGAGCTTTGTAAAACTGATAGACCAATTGGGTGTTATTGGTCTCATTTAGCAGATCCAAAGTGAACTGACGAATATCAAGGTTGTAAGTAATGAAATCGTTGATGGAGGTGATGTCGCCATTATCGATATGGCTTCTCAGCTCGATGTAGCGCTGACGGCGGGTGATCACTTCGCGCCAGATCTCGGTTGGTAGCGCGGCATCTGCGGGAGCAGGACGATTCCAGCAACGCCTGAGTTCTACGAGGTTTTCTTGCTCGGGATCAAGCCCGGCACGGACATCGTTGGGCAGATCGTGCCAGATATCTTCCGGATTGATTCCATGTTTCACAGCTTTGTAGATATAGAGGTCTTCACTGCTTTTCAGCTTTTGCCAGAGCTCTTCTTCAGGCTTGAAGGCTTCCGGATAATGCCTTTGAACTTCATCGAAGAGATAGGGGAGGATGGTGTTTTTGCCGATATATTCGGTGATGTCTTCCTTGGTGTAATAAGCTCCCATCTGCGCCCGGTCGTTGATGTATTTCTCGAAGATATAGCCGATCACATCCGGATTGATATCCCTGCCAGAGGCAGTTTCTGAAGTATCCAGATGCCATTGATACTCATCAAAGAAGCTAAACAGCGCGCTAAAGGCCTCATCACTGATGTTGATTTGTTCCGGATACTTCTTTTCGATCTCGTGCACAGAAAAGATGCCGCCATTCAGGTAAGGGATTTTGCCAAAAATGCCAGTCACGGATTCATCGTGTGGGCTGCCAAGCTGCCGGTGGAAAAGCTGCTGCAGGAAGTTTCGGTAGAAGGAATAGAATTGGTCCCGGCCGTGGATTAGTTTGCATTCTTGCAGCTTATCGTTGAGATAGTGGAAGTTGCCATCCAAAAAGCCCTGCTTTTGGATGAAATAGCAGAACATCAGGCGATTGAGCATTACTGACGCATACCACTTTTTCTCATCTTCTCCCACAATGCCGATTATATAGTCCAGGAACTTTGCGTGTTGTTTTTTAAAGCCATCGTAGAACTTCTTGGTGACCTTTTCAGAGTTTTTGTCGATCGCGTCGGCCATGCGTTTGATGACATCCTTCAGGGTGATGTTTCCTTCTTCATCAATCTTGAAGATTAAACCGGAGCTGCGCTGATAGAGCAAACTGGGATCCTGGTTCAGGTTGTACTCGGTGATTATTGTTTTTAGCGGTTTGCCCAGAGGTTTGTAAGAGTATTGCCAGATTTGCTTTTGCCGGGCGTCATCCGTAAAGATCAGCAGGTGCTCATAGAATCTGCGTTTGAGCTTGGATTGCAAGCTCATTCTATCGATCTTGGGCGGGATGGGAGAGCCGGAGGGCGCACAGCATTGCAGCACTTTGAAACCACTCTTATCGCAGATTATGCTGATATTGTAGCTTTGATCTTTGTGCTCCAAAGCAAAAGAGCCGGAGGCTCGATCCCATCCCATGCGGTTGAAGAGCTCTTTGAACTTGAACTCGCGTACTAAGATAGAGAATGTATTCTTATCCAATTGTATCTCCTATTTTACCATGCCTAATGAACAGATGATCTGAGGTTCATCAAAGTAGTTGCCGTCATCAGGATCGGTACAAAGCTTGGCAGCTTCCCATAGCGACTCTACCAGTTTAACCAAAGCCTCGATGGATTCTTTGGTTTTTAAGTATCTGCTGATGATGCTCTTGGCATCTTCCCGCAAGGGAAAGCGATATATGGCTTCATGTGCTTTTGCCAGATTTGCCGATACAAAGATCGTGCCTTCGTTTTCTTTGATGTATTCGTCCAGCTTGGTGTAAAGCTGTCGTTTGATGCTGCTTTTACGGCCCAGGCTACCCGAAGTATCACGTTCAGCAGTATTGATCTCCTTGATGCCTTTGGCTACAAGATCATGATGATTATGCATGCGCGGTAATGCTGCTGTATTGGCAAGGCATGCGGAAGCATCCAGGATTTTCTTTTGAGATTGGGAGATCAAATTGCCATGTGTATCCAGCCAGGCCAGAACGTCGTTTTCGTGACTTGTCCTGGCATATATGATTACACCTGAAGGGGCGTCCCCGGCAGCTTTGCTGGAATATACCACGTTTGGCAATTCAGTAATTTTCTTTTGCAGAGCTTTATCCTTGTCAGTAGCTTGCTTCCAAATCTGATAGGCATAGGATCCCAGGTCAATTTCAGCATCCTGCTCATCATCAAGGATTCCGGCTTTTTCATTGTAAAGATCAACGATGCTGGTGGGATCTCCGGCAAAGAATACTTCATCTGAACCGAAAACTTCCGCGTTTTGATTGATGCGGGTTTTGAGCCGTTCTCTCACTCTGATTATCTTTTCAATGCCCTTTTCCGGCAGGACGGTGTAACACAATATCTCTTTGGCATTTTGACCGATGCGGTCGATGCGCCCGGCTCTTTGGATCAAGCGGATGATGGCCCAGGGGAGATCATAATTCAGCATGATGTGGCTATCCTGCAAGTTTTGGCCTTCGCTGAGCACATCTGTGGCTACTAATACTCTTAGATCAGTGGCAGATGGCTTGGCATGATTGCTGGTGGGGCTGAACCTGCGGGCGAGTTCGGTGGGATTGTCGCTTGCGCCAGTGGCCACTCCGATATCGCTGATGCCCATTTCACTAAGTTGCTGATGAAGATACAATGCGGTATCGGCAAATTGTGTGAAGATTAGCACTTTCTCAGTGGCATGAGTCTTGGTAAGTAAGTCATGCAGGGCCTGCAATTGCCTATCCTGCAAGGGATCCCAGCTACAGTTTGCCGCTACTATGTTCGTTAAAAGCTTGGTGTCTTCCATTAGATCATGCAGTAAGTTTGTGGTAAACAGAGTGCTGTCTATCCAGGTGAACTTTTTCTTAACATTGGGCATAGTAAAATGCTGATAGGATTCTTCGGCTTTGGCGATGTAATAGTCCGGGTCAAACTCAAAGCTGATCACATCATTCATGATGGCATCGTCTTCAAAGTCATCGGAATCCTCGTAATCCAAAAACGAGCTGATGGTTTCTGAATAGTTTTTGCCAATGGGCAGATCGAGTTGGTTTTCGATGGCGTAGATGAAGATATAGTTTCTCTGGATGTGCCGGCACAAGGACAAGAGATAGGAATAACCACTGCTTTCAAGGCGTTTAAAGAGATTCGTCCGGCAAAAACCAATCAAGCGTTTTCCGGCTCGGGAGAGGTTTTCCACCATCTGCATTTCAGCCGGTTTCAGGCTGCTGCATTTTGCCTCATCAACGTAGCCAGCCAGCCCATAGCGAGGAAGATTAAGACCGCCAATGAGATCAATGTGTTCTTCATTGTATAGCCTGGAATACTGATCAAGCGAGGTGTCATCCGGCATCGTGTAGCCCAATCTTTTGGGAATCCGTTTGGGGAAGTATGACTTGGTGCCATTGGGGAAAAGCAGATGCAATTCGCCCTGCTCGTCCGGGATGGCATAATTATCTCGCACAAAAGTTCTGGTTCTGCGGATCATGTAAAGGCGGATGAGTTGACGCCAATCATCAGGTGAGAAGCTTTTTTCAAAAGCCCTGATGCTACGGATGGGGGTGTCCGGATGCTTCATGGCATATTGGTGATAACCACCGATCCTTTGGATATATTCTTCCGGGCTGATGCCCAAATCCAGATCATCTTGGATGAATAGCCTCAATTGATTGGAGAGGTCTTTGTATTCTTTATTGTAAGGGGTTGCAGAAAGCAGGATGACCTTACTTTCGTTTTCGCTGAGGTAGGCCTTGATTGTTTTGTAGCGCTCGCCTTTGTGATTTCTCAGGTTATGGCTTTCGTCGATTATCACCAGACGGAAGCGTTTTTTGTCAGCCAGGTTTCTTTGTACCGCACCCATTGAGAGCACTTCGGCTTTCAAATCATACTCATTGATCATATCATTCCACATATCCATCAGGTTTGCCGGACAGATGATCAGGGTGGAATAGTAATAGTCTTCTTCAAAAATCTTGGCGATGGCACAGGCAGTGATTGTTTTACCAAGCCCCACTACATCACCGATGAACACACCGCCACGGTTGTAGAGCTTTTTGGCAGCGATCAGCACAGCAGCCTGTTGAAAGGCAAAAAGCTTATTTCTGAACAACTTGGGAATCTTGAATTCGTTCAGTCCGGATCTTGCTTCCTGGGATAAATGGTATGCCATTTTCAGGTATATGTGATAAGGCGGTATCAGGCTTTCTCTGGCCCAACTGTTATCAATGATCTCCACCAGAGCTTCCGAGATATCCATGCAGTATTGATCTGTCCATCTTTCTTCAAACCAGTTTTGCAGTTTTTGGCAGGCATCCTGATCCATCACATCGATATTAAGCTCGCCTTGCTTTTCGAGGCCGGACATGGTGAGATTGCTGCTACCCAAGACACCGATGATGGGCGCGTTACTGTCCTCTTTGTGCATCAGATAGAGTTTAGCATGCAGAGGGAAAGAGAGATGTAGCTTTACAATCACTTTTTTGGCTTTTATCTGTTCTGAAAGCTTGCGCAAGGCTGCTTCATCTCTGTTTGTGGGCACTCCCACCAAAAGCTGCTCCTTAAACTGCTCAGCGCACTTCTTTTTGAGCTCAAGGGCAGTTTTATTGTCCATATAAATGCCATCTTCATTTGTCCGGAGTGCTAAACGCAATTCATCGAAGGGCATTCTTTGCATACCGACCAATATTCTAGCACATGAGCCTTCTCTGCCTTTCCACTTATCTACATTTCTATCTATACTGCTCCACCCTCTTAGATTGAAAAAGCCCACGCAAAAATCTGCTTTGTAAGAAAGATCTAAAGTGTTTAAAATATATGTGAGTAAGGTGTCTGCAATATTGTCAAATACTCTTGGCATGATTCGCTCCCCATAGGTTTAGTTCATGAGGCAAGTTCCTGCCTCGAGTGTGCTTTTTATAACAAATAAAACTCATAGATTACTCTTTGATATTTTTGCTTTTACAAAGAAATCCACTCATATATTAAGCTCATCGCTCGCCTCGATTAGTTTTTTGAAGTCCAGTCTCTAAAGGGCTTTGCCGTTGTTTGTGATAAAATTACCCATAGATACCTCTTGATAGATATATGCTCATTTTGCTTGGAGTCCCTACCTGTGTGCAGACATGAGATCTTATGGGCATTGTGACGAACCTAAGCTTTGATTCATGGTTTTCCCCTTTGATGACATCGCCCTTTTTGCGCAGAGTGCATATTCTGCATACTCTGCTTTGCAGACAATGCTCTTTGATGTTGCCATTCATTCGGATTCGCAGTATTATGTCAAGCTATTCATTGTTCAAGATACATTCCCACTCATCCGGTATGTAGAAAAAAGGTCTGCGCGGTCCGGCTTTGGGGATCGTAATCCATGGCCAGGGCAAAGATTTCCCGGATGCGCAGATAGGCCCGCTTTTCGCTGGCGCGGATATCCCGCTAATGCTACGCTGAAGAATCAAGGGAGAGTGAGGCTGCCACCCAATTCGGCAATTTTAAATACATATCTATCTATCTAAAATACCGTGCCGATGGCACTCTTTAGTGTGGAGGCGGCATTTAGCCGCCTATTGTAGACGCGTCTTCCAGACGCGTATTTAATAACAAATGTGCGGCTAAATGCCGCACCCACACCCGCTGTCTGGAGTTCAAAACCCGCGTTTACACCTACAGTACAGGCGGTTACCGTACCGCCTATGTAATATTCAGACCCATTTATGAGCGCAATGACACATGGGCGCTTCAGCGAGCGCCCCTACAGTACAGAATGCTCATACAGCTCAAATTAGCGGAATGAATGGTTAAAAGATTTATGCTGCTAACGAACCGAAAGAGAGCCTATTTTTCTGGCTACCCACCGGGTTGTAAAGAGCTCCAAAAAATCCTGGTGTATAGGGAATTCCATCATGAAAAAGCTGCGCCTATGATCGGTGTGGATAATGGGCAAGGGGGAGCCATTATCACGGAAGGTTTTTGCTATTTTAGGAATTCCGGCGCCTCTGCCTTCTGGGCTGCCAGGCTCCTGCTTGTAGAAGCAGGTTTAGCGGCTTGTCTGAAAAGCCCTGCTAATCGTTAAGCACCGTTTTAGATAGAACTTGACAAAATTGTGCCCTCATATAAGACTAAACTCATCTGGAAAAAACTATGAATTATAAGTTGAAACACACTCGGCA
>ENA-UOOH01003449-UOOH01003449.1-fermentation-metagenome-genome-assembly--contig:-NODE-3449-length-12004-cov-4.723659_pt1 | contig 12004 bp, 7 predicted proteins | sample MGYA00245778_ERZ724025 | MGnify/ENA primary metagenome ERZ724025 (study PRJEB28704, sample SAMN03018313) | fermentation metagenome | biome: anthropogenic terrestrial biome; feature: soil; material... | reverse complement strand
GGCGAAGGTTGAGCGGTCCATGAGGGCCGGGTGCCAACCAGAGCAGGAATTTCGATTCGAATTCGATTTCGATTTTGGGTATTTGCGGGAGTGAACTGGCCAGGGTCCTTGGGGTGTGGGTCACGAAGGAGGAGAGCGGAGCGGGGCAATCGAATGGCATAGTGAACTGCGGTCCTGCTCTTTACGGACGGAGTTCGGATCCTGCTTGCCTTGGCTGGGAGCTGCGGCCTAGGATGAGCTCGGCCTCGGATCGGGTTTGGAAGGGGGGGGCTGTCGGGGGGCAGTCAGATTCTGATCGAGGGCGATGACAGGTAATTCGGCGGGTTGGCCCACAGTTTTTGGGCTGAGACGACAGGGGGATAGTTGTGGTATCGGGTCAAAGTGCTCGAGTGATGCTGGTTTTACCCGATCCAGGGGAATTGGATCGTATTTGCGAGGCGATTGAACTGGAGGGGCTGACTCCGCGTGCAGCGATGGACTGGGAGCGTCTCCAGTACGATCTCCATCGCGAGGGGTGCCCTGACATTTTTGTGGTCGATCCCCGTATGGAGACCTCGACGCAGCAGCCGATCGGGCTTGAACTACGAAAGAGTCGTCACACAGGGACGGCTTTGATGGTCTTTTCTGCACAGAACGGGGAGCTCGATGGTTTGCCTGCGATCCTCGGCGAGGTTGCGGATGTTGTCCTCTCTCCGAACCGGCCGGTGGGTGGCATTCGCAAGGCGCTTCGGATGCTTGCGGCTGCGGATTCAGGCCGGGAGCGATACGCGGCGGTTTCGAAATCCCTACAGAACCTGACGCCTGTGGAGCAAAAGCTCCTCGAGGTCATGTGGAACCAATACGATCGACCTGTCAGCAGAGACCTTCTTCTCTACGCGGTGTGGGGCTATCAGCCGAATGTAATGACGAGGACAGTGGATACGCACATCAAGCGGCTTCGGAAGAAGTTGGAGGGGGCGCCCTGGCAGATCAGGACGGTGCGCGGCTTTGGCTATCATTTATCCAGAGCGGCCAGGGGAGATCGGGAGGCATGAGAGATTTTGACCCGTTGGCATGGGACTGGCTACTCCCGTTGGAGGGCACGAATGTACAGTCCGATTCGCGGTCCCGCCTGCAATCGGCCTTTGAGCTGCTGCACGGCATTCGCTGGGAACCGGAGCATGCGAAACAGGTGGCACGCCTTGCGGTCTCGGTGTTTGACCAGCTTCGGTCGGTGCACGGACTGGGAATGGAGGGGCGGGACATCCTTGCGACGGCTGCGCTGCTGCATGATGTCGGATGGGCGATTGATCGAAAGCAGCACCACAAGCACTCGATGCGACTGATTCTGAAGGATCGGCTCGACGGATTCGACCTGCGGCAGCAATTGATGGTGGCGAACGTGGCACGCTATCACCGCCGGGCGTTGCCGAGCGATGAGCATCGGCCCTATTGCATGCTTGGGCAGGAGGATCGAGAGACGGTATGTATGCTCGCGGGAATCCTACGCATTGCTGACGGCCTGGACCGGGCGCACACCCAGGACGTGGGTTCTCTTCGGGTCGAATGGGAGCAGGATGCTTGTCGGCTTGTCTTGACTCCAATGAACGGCTCCCTGAACGAGATCAACGTCCAGGGAGCCTTACAAAAGGCCGATTTGTTTGAAGCGACGTTTCGGCGGCCGGTGCGGATTGTGTGTCAGCCCGGCGGTCCGGGGTCAGGCGTCAGGGGCGAGTAATCCCTGCGCACGCTCGAGTTCCTCGGGATCCCGCACATCGATCCAGTGTCCTTTTAGCAAGAGGGTACGGACCCGTTTCCCGGTTTGGCAGAGTGCCTTCAGGGCATCGGTCAGCTCGTACTCCCCACGCGGACTCTTCTCCAGGCGTGCGGTGTAGTCGAACAGGACCGGGTCGAAGGCATACAGTCCGGCGTTGTACCAGGGCGAGGTGACGGTCCCTGGAGGTGGCTTCTCGATGATGTCGAGCATATCGCCCTTGTCGTCGATCATGACGGCGCCGCCTTTGGAGGTATCTTCGCCGCGCCAGATGGATACGACGGCTGCGCACGCTTCCTCCTCGAAGGTCTGGCGGAGGGCCTTGTAATTGGCTGGGGCGACGAGAATATCGCCATAGGAGAGGACAAACGGTCCGTCGGACAGGGCGGCTTTCGCCAATTCAGGTGCCTTGCCGGTACCATCCTGGACGGTTTGGCGCACGTACTGAATGTTCCAGCCAAAGCGGCTTCCGTCGCCGAAGTACTCCTCCACGACCTCGGCCTGAAAACCGGTGATGATGACGAAGTCCCGGATCTGGGCCGATGCGAGGCCTTCGAGGATATGAAGCAGGGTGGGCTTGCCTCGAACGGGCAGCATGGGCTTAGGCATTGCCTTGGTGAGGTCCTTCATGCGCGTGCCTTTGCCGGCCGCCAGAATGAGTGCTTTCATCGGTAATTGGGGTCCCGTGGTTTAGGATCATGCCTCGGCGGGCCGTGAAATGGCGTGTTGGGTAGGAAAGATCCGAGGCGTCGATAGTACATTTCCCTGGGGGTTGTCAGGATTGCAAAATGCCAGTAAGAGTCTGCCATCGCAAGGGCGGCTTCCGTGGTTTCCGCGTGGAGGATTCTGAATCAGGCAATTGGTCGAGGTGTGTGAGGACGAAATTGATGGGCAAGAATGTGGAGGAAATGACACCTGAAGAAATGCGGCGCTACAGTCGGCACCTACTGCTGCCAGAGGTCGGCCTGGATGGGCAAGCGGCGCTCAGGTCCGCCTCGGTTTTGCTGATTGGTGCGGGTGGGCTGGGCAGTCCTGTCGCGCTCTATCTCGCCGCAGCTGGGGTGGGCCGGATTGGGCTGGTCGATTTTGACGTTGTGGATGAAAGCAATCTGCAGCGCCAGCCGCTGCACCACACCTCGGATGTAGGGCGGTCCAAGCTGCAATCCGCGCGCGAGAAGATCCGGTCGCTCAATCCGCATGTGGAGTGCGTCTGTTTTGAGGAGCGCCTCACGGCGGCGAATGGGCTGGAGATAATCTCGGGTTTCGATCTGGTGATCGATGGCACGGACAACTTTCCGACGCGGTACCTGGTCAATGACGCCTGTGTTCTCTCGGGCAAACCGAATGTCTACGGGAGTGTCTATCGGTTTGAGGGGCAGATGACGGTCTTTGATGCGCGGAAGGGGCCCTGCTATCGGTGTCTCTATCCGGAGGCTCCGCCGCCTGGGCTGGTGCCAAGTTGTTCGGAGGCGGGTGTTCTCGGGGTCTTGCCTGGCGTGATCGGGCTGTTGCAGGCGACTGAGGCGGTGAAGCTCATCCTGGGGAGGGGGCGGTCGATGATCGGGCGGCTCCTGTTGTACGATGCGCTGGGGATGGAGTTTCGCGAGATCAGGGTGCGGAAGGCCCCGGACTGTCCGATCTGTGGGGAGCATGCCACGCGCCGGGAACTGATCGAAGAGGTGGCCGTGTGTGGAGTGGCTGGAGAGGAGGATGGGCCTTCGGACGTCCTGGAGCCGTTGCAGCTCAAGCAGCTGATGGATTCCGGGGCGGTGCAACACCTGATTGATGTGCGTGAGCCATATGAGTACACGCTCTGCCGGATCCATGGTTCTGTCTTGATCCCGCAGGGGGAGGTCCTGTCTCGGCTGTCGGAGATTCCGCGCACTGGACAGGTGGTCATCTTATGCCGATCCGGAATACGCAGCCGGCACGTGATCGAGCGGTTGAAGGCTGAGGGGTATGGTAATTTGTATAATCTCTCCGGCGGGATCCTCGCATGGGGCCGGGAGGTCGACCCCACGATCGAGCCGTACTGAGTAGCAGCCCGTCTGGAAAGGCGCGCTCTATCAGGTGATGGTTACCGGAATCGGGGGAATCGAGTTAATCGAGTTAATCGAGGGAATCGAGGGAATCGAGGGTTGCTGTCACCTGGTTTCTGCGTACGCCCATGTTTTTTCCTCCTCGATAGCGCTTGAAGCACGAACCCCCCGAAAGTCCGGACCCGCAGTGGTTCCACTCTTCACAGCGCGGTGCGCAGTGGACGGCGAGGGGGAGTGGGCATAGAGTACGCCCATTGTGTCCAAGCCAAATCTATTTTCCTATCTACCGTCCGAGCTCGAGCCGACCGACGAGGTCTTGCTGGAGCGTTTCGTTGCCTACGTCGAGGATTGTGGTCTCTCGCTCTATCCCGTCCAGGAAGAGGCCATTTTCGAACTGTACGCAGGCCTGAATGTCATCCTGAACACACCGACCGGGTCGGGTAAATCACTGGTCGCCTCCGCCCTGCATTTTCATTCCTTGGCGAACGGACGGCGCTCCGTGTACACGTGTCCGATCAAGGCGTTGGTGAATGAAAAATGGATGGCGCTCTGCCGTGAATTCGGGGCTGATCAGGTCGGATTGAGCACTGGTGATGCGACGGTCAATCGCGACGCGCCGATCCTCTGTTGCACTGCGGAGGTCCTGGCGAACATCGCCTTACGCGAGGGGGACTGGGCGCCGGTGGATGATGTCGTGATGGACGAGTTTCACTGGTATGCCGACCGTGATCGTGGCGTGGCGTGGCAGGTCCCGTTGCTGACCCTGCCGTACACGCGCTTTTTGCTGATGTCGGCCACGCTGGGCGATACACGATTTTTCGAGGAGCGCCTGACGGAGCTCAACCGCCGTCAGAGTGTGACGATTCAATCCGCGGATCGCCCGGTACCGCTGGAATACACCTATTCAGAGATCCCGGTCGCACCGGCTCTGGAGAAACTGGTGGAGGAGCAGAAGACGCCTGTTTATGTCGTGCATTTCACGCAGGCGGACGCGGCCAAGAGTGCTCAGGATTTTACGAGCATCAACGTTTGCACGAAGGAAGAGAAGCAGGCGATTGCGGAATCGATTTCGGATGTGCGGTTCAACAGCCCCTTTGGTCCGAGCATCCGCAACTGGCTACGGCATGGGATTGGGATCCATCATGCGGGGCTGCTCCCCAAGTATCGCGTGTTGGTCGAGCAGCTTGCCCAGAAAGGCTTGTTAAAGATCATCTGTGGCACGGACACGCTCGGGGTGGGGATCAACGTCCCCATCAGGACGGTTTTGTTCACACGGCTTTGCAAGTTCGACGGGCGAAAGACCCGGATTTTAAGCGCTCGTGATTTCCATCAGATCAGTGGACGTGCGGGGAGGAAGGGCTTTGACGACAAGGGCTGGGTGGTCGTGCAGGCGCCGGAGCATGTCATTGAGAACATGCGCACGCGGGCCAAGGCCCAGCAGCGAGGGGGGAAGAAGGCGGTCATGCGCAAGCCGCCGGAGCGCAATTTTGCGAACTGGGACAGCAAGACCTTCGATCGTCTGGTGGCCGCCCAGCCGGAGCAATTGAAGTCTCGGTTCCAGGTCTCGCATGGCATGCTGCTCAACCTCCTGAGCCGGGTGGATGACGGTTGTCGAGCGATGCGGCGTTTGATAGCGGACTGCCACGATCCCGAGCATCAGAAGCGCGCTCATAAATTGCGGGCGTTTCAGCTGTTCCGCTCGTTGGTCGAGAGCGGGGTGATTGAGATCATTCCCCCGGCCAAGCGCGTCTTGGAGGTTCCGGAGGGGTGGGCGGAGGGAGCGGAGCCGATACGGCCTGCGAAGGTGCGTGTCGACGTCGAGTTGCAGGATGATTTCTCGATGGATCAGACGCTATCGCTCTATCTACTGGAGACGATCCCTTTACTCGATCCGGAGACTCCCACGTATCCGTATGTTTTGCTGACCCTGGTGGAGTCGATCCTGGAGGATCCGATCCAGATCCTTCGGCGTCAGTTGGACAAGGTCAAGGGGGATGCGATCGCGGAGATGAAGGCTGACGGGCTGGATTACGACCAGCGGATGGAGGAACTCGCCCTTCTCGAGCATCCCCAGCCTGACCTCCCGTTTATCGAGGAGACCTTCCGTGCGTTTTCCGCCAAGCACCCTTGGGTCGGTCAGGAGGACATCCGCCCCAAATCGATCGCGCGCGAGATGTTCGAGGAGTTTCGCTCGTTCTCGGAGTATGTGCGGGACTATGAGCTCCAGCGCGTGGAGGGGCTTCTTCTGCGCCACCTGCACAATGTTTACAAGGTTTTGGCGCAGACGGTGCCGGACGGCGCCAAGACCGAGGAGGTCTGGGAGATGGAGACCTATTTGCGGGAGATGATCCGGCAGGTCGACTCCAGCCTCATGGACGAATGGGAGAAGATGCGCGATCCGACCCGGCAATTGAGTCCGGAGGCGGACGAATTGCGACCGCCCGGTGCGGTTGATGCCGCCGCGGACATCACCCGCGACGAGAAGGGTTTCACGGCCACGATCCGCACGCTCGTCTTCACCTTTTTACGTGCGATCGCCATGGGTGATGAGGAGGCCGCCCTAGGAGCGATCAGTTCCACGGCCGTTGCCGGCAGTCTCGAGGAGACGGAGGAGTGGACCGTGGATCGATTGCGTACGGTCTTCGACGACTATTTCGAAGAGCATGAACGGCTGATGCTCGATCCGGAGGCGCGGAACAAGCGGCACACCTACGTCATGTCCGACAAGGAACTCGGCATCTGGCGGGTGCAACAGATGCTCATCGATCCGGAGGGCAAGAACGACTGGGTGGCGGAGTTCCACGTGGACCTGGCCCGCTCCCGCTCGGAAGGTCAGCCATGGATCACGCTGGCCCGCGTGGGAGGGTTGGTGCCGTGGGGCGCGGGGAATGATGCGGAGTAGTGGGCGGAGAACGCGGTGGCGTTTTCGACCTGGTTGCGGGGGTGGGTAGGGTCCATGCCCGGCCAACCGCCAAGAGCGCCAAGGGGAGGGGATTGAACCGCCAAGCCGCCAAGAGCGCCAAGGGGGAAGGGCGTCTTGGCGGTTCACCGCCCATTGCTGCTATGGTTCGTCTGCGAAGTGGGCGCGTTTGGTTATGAAGTGTTGGTATTTGGCCTGTTCTTCTGCGGACCATGCGTGGGCTTCGGTATAGTTGCCGCAAAAGGGGACGCACAGGTCGATCCACGCGGCCAGTTTCTGCATTTCTTGGGTGGTCATGTGCACATCCTCGTGACCGGAATCGAGCAGATCCACGAGGCGGCTGCGGTTGGATCCGACGGCCAGGGCCGGTTGAATGGGGGGGGCGGACTGTGCACTGGTCCAATTGAGCATTGGATGGTCTGGATCCCCCCGCCACCGGGCGGCGATCGCGGGATCATCGGGGCGCGCGTGGGTCAACTCGAGGTAGGCCCGGCTCCATCGCCGCTGTGCGATCGGATCAAGGACTTCGTGGTTCCGCAGGTCGTAGGGGACCTCGGGGTTGCCGTTGTGGCAGCTGATGCAATGCCGATCCAGGATGGGCTGGATTTCGCGTGGGAAGCTGAAGCCTCTGGGCGGACCATTGAACGGTTTCAGGGCTGTCGGCGGGCGACGCAAGGCTTGAGTGCGGACGAGGCTTGCGATCGGGACCTCGTTTTTGGATTCATGGCAGCCGACGCAGGAGGCGTTCTCGCCCTGCTGTAGGGTTGTCCAGCTGCGCATGGTCTGGACCATCCGGCCTTGAGCGTCGAGGAGTTGGAAGTAGAACGGGGTACGGGCAGGCGCGCGGAAGAAGGCGGATCCATCCTCGTGCACGGGTGTGTCGCCGAGGATGATCTTGGGATCCCAGCTTCCGTTGCCGATGGCGACCGGTGTGCTGACCAGTGCGCCGCCGCCGGGCCCGCCGTTCTCGTTATGGCCGATCCCTGCCGCTCGGTAGTCGAGGGCGATGACCCGCAGGGACTTGACAGTGCCTCGGGGGACACCCTCCAGGCCGGGGCCGACGTAGACATCCTGGACGTAGCAGGTGCCCTCCTGCGCGGAGGTGTTGATACGATTGGGCTGGATGGGGATCTCGGTGCGCGGGCGCACTGGAACGGGCTGACTGGAGGGCAGGCGGTGATCGAGCACGAGCCGCTCGCGGCGTCCGTCGCGGAAGAAGGCATAGATCCCGAATCGCGGCCCGTTGGCCTCCTCGGCCCAGCGCCAGCCGATCGGGTGGTAGGTGACGAGGCTGACCTCTTCGGAGAGTGGGTATGGGTATTGGAAGAGATCTCCTTCTTGCCCGTAGGCATCGACCTGGACAGCGGGCGTGGCACGTTCCGGCGCGATCAACTGAACGCCTTCGTTCTCCTGGCGGCCGCGCGAGGGATCGATCAGGATCAGCTTACCGGTCTGCATCGTATGGTGTCCGGTTGCGATCGCGATCACCTTACCGCTGCGCGGAACGCTACGCGCATGGAGGATGGTCGTTGGAAACCAGGAGTTGGCCCCATAGAACTCGGCCTGACTGGTCCCGTCGGGGTTCATCTGGAAGAGTGGCTGCGGATAGATCTGGCCGCGGTCGTTGTATTCCCAGCGGGTATAGAGCACGCGGCCGTCCTGAGTGACGGTTGGATAGTTATCGTGGACCTGATCGAAGGTGATGCGTCGGATCGCACCGCCGTCCGGGTCACAGGTATAGAGGTTGCTCACTTCGGTCCACCAGCAATCGACGATTTGGACGCAACGGGTGGAATTGAAGAGGATGTCGCCACCCGGCAGGTAGGCGCCTTCGTAATCGGCGACGCCGAGTCCGCGGGTCAGTTGTCGTACCTCGCCGGTGGCCAGGTGGTATTCATACAGGTGGAAGTCGTCCTCGAAATCCGATTGTTTCCACGCAAAGAGAACGCGCGTGCCGTCGAAGGCGACATCCGGGTCACGAATCACGCCGTCGGAGTCTTCGAGCAGGGTCTCAACTTGGAAGTCGGCCCCGTCCCATCGGGCTATGCAGAGGGCGGAATCGGGGATGAAGTGGCGTTCGTTTTGGGCGTCGGACTGGCCTTCGGTGTAGGCATAGTGCGATCCGCCAAGGGTGGCATGTCGGGTGAAGACAAAGTTGGGTGTCTCGGCCGTGACCGGTGCGAGTCGAAGTTGTCGGCGAAGGGCGCATGACTCGGAGTAGAGCTCGAGCCACTTGGGATCATCGGGTGTGGCTGAGGTGGAAACGAGCGTGGCCATGCGTTTTGCGAGGGCGTCTCCGGCTGGGCCGATCTCGGCCAGTACCCTTTGCAGCATCCGGATCTCCCCGGCGGCATCGCGATCGGATTGAAAGTACCAGGCAAACTGGGCCATTGTGTCGAAAACGCCCTCGGATGAAAACCGGTACGGTTCTTGATCCTGCAGAAACCAGTCTGTCTCCGGAAATTCGTTCCAAAGGCGGTAGAGCAGGTCTTCGTAGATCTGTTCCGGCCACAGGTGTGTGGCGGGCATATCGAAGAGGAACCCAGCCCTGCCGTTCGGACTAAACAACTTGAGGGTCAATCGGTGGACGCCCTCTGTCAGGTTCAGGTGCAGTTCATGTTCCGAGGACGGGTTTGCATCGATGAGCAGGCTGGTGTCGTCGAGGAGGACTTGGAACGGGCTCATGCTTTGGAGCTGCAGGAGGACGGGTCCGTCCTGGCGGGCCGTGATATCCCTGGAGAGGAATCGGATGGTGCCGCGGGGCAGGATAAGGGGATGCAATTCCCCGTCGTCCCAACCTTCCATCCGGCTCAGGGACGTGGTGCGCTTGGGGGCGGTTGGGTCTTCGGGAGGCTCGGCAAAAGGTTGATTGGGCGCAGGAAGTGGGGGGCCGGCGAACCAATCACCGAGGGTGGGTGTGCTCAGCGGCAGGGTATTGATGAAGCTGCGGGTGGCGGTCATTGTGGCCGCCCAGGTTGATCGCATTTGGAGGACATCGCGCTGACCGCGGGCGATCTCGGCGAGGCTTTGTTCCGGGGCGGTGGTGGCTTGACCAGCGGCGCGGTCAAGAGAGGAAACGGATAGGTGCAGGACAAAGACTGCGCGGAGAATCGAGCTGGCTATGTGGTGGTACGAAGTGGGCATGTCGTCAGGGGCCTTACTCGGGCGACAAAGGCGGGTCGGCGGGGGGAAATCGGATATTGCAGTCGGCTGATGCAGAGCCTATACACCGTTTCACAGGTCCCGGCACAGTCCAAAAGTGCAAGGGTATGGATCCGGGGCCATTATTTTGGGACGGCTACTCTGTTGCACAGGATGGTATGGTGCGACTTGGTGGGACCGGTCTTCAACGAAATTCAGCCATGACGAAGCATATCATGAAATTACGCGCACGAACCAACAAGCCGCTTGCCTTCTGCATTCTCGTTGCGGGCCTGACCGCGTTGACAGGACTCCGCGCAGCGGAGGCAGAGGGGTGGACTCCACTTTTTGACGGGCAGACGCTCGAGGGCTGGACCAATCCGTATGATTGGGGTGAGGCGTGGGTCGAGGAGGGGGAGATCCGGCTGCGTGCGGACAAGAAGTTCTTTCTGGTCTACGACAAGGTCTTGAGTGATTTCGTCTTTGAGGCGGAGATCAAGATGCCGGAGGGCGATTCGAACTCGGGCTTCATGTTCCGGGCGCACCAGGCGCCCAACCGCGTCTTCGGCTATCAGGCGGAGGTAGATCCTTCGGATCGGCAATGGTCGGGCGGACTCTATGACGAGGGGCGTCGGGCCTGGCTGCATCCCGCGCCGAACGACTCGGCCGCCGCCGCGGCGTTTGTCGAGGCGACCAAGGGTGCGTTTCAGCGCTCGGCCTGGAACCACTATCGCATCGAGTGCCGTGGGGATCGGCTTCAGATCTGGGTCAACGGTGTACAGACGACTGACTACCGGGATGCTATGGATGCGGAGGGTTACTTGGCGATCCAGCACCATGGTGAGTCGGGCAAGGTATATCGGTTTCGGAATCTGCGTGTGAAGGAGCTGAAACCGGCCCCGTTCAGCCTGCGCCAGGAAACCGGGTCCGTGTTGGATACGATGGGGCTGCCGGCGCCTGAGGGAGCGACGGTGTTGCTGGACGCCTCCGGTGATCTCTCGGCATGGGAGATGGAGGGTCAGGCGGGGAGCAAGGCGGTTTGGCCGGTTGAGGATGGTGTGATCACGGTGGTCCCGAATGCGGGCAGTCTGGTGACCAAGCAGGATTTCAGGGACTTTGCGCTGCACTTGGAGTTCAACGTTCCGGAGCGGGGCGATGGCAACAGCGGGATTTACATTCAGCGTCGGTACGAAGTGCAGATCATGAACACCGCCGGCAAGCGGCGGGTGGGCAATTCCGATTCGGGGGCGATATACCAGCAGAAGGCACCGGACGGCGAAAATGCGGCATTACCGGGCGGGCAGTGGCAGACCTACGACATCGTATTTCGCGGGGCGCGTTGGGACGAGGCGGGTAAGAAGCTGGAAAACGCCCGCATCAGTGTCCGGTTAAACGGCAGGCTTGTGCATCACGATTACGCGATCACCAACAAGACCGGAGCCGGCCTTGAGGAGGGTCCTTCGGACGGCCCGATCAAGCTGCAGGACCATGGCGCGAGGGTCCAATTCCGCAATATTTGGGTTCAGCCGCTGTAGGTGGGGGCGTTGGATCCGCAGATGGTGGAATAGGAAATCGGGGTCGGTATCGATGGCAAGCGTGACTCGGCGTGGATTGTTCGCGATCAAAACGTCCACAGCTTCGGTATCGCAGCAACGCCTACGGGCCAGTAGATAGGGCGTCTAACGACAACTGGCCCTCGGCTTTCTCCTACTCCTACTCGTACTCGTACTCGTACTCGCCGTGTCATCGTGTACGTGTACGTGTACCGCTTCGCTGTGTACGTGTACGATTCGGGGCCGAGCCAGCCCGCCTCGGTCTTGTGAGATTGGGGCACAGCCCGGGGGAATCCCATTCGGAGATTGGATCCGCAGATTCCGCAGATGACCGCAGATTGGGAGGGAATCGGGGTCGGTATCGGAATCGGTATCGATGGCACGCGTGACTCGGCGTGGATTGTTCGCGATCGAAACGTCCACAGCTTCGGTATCGCAGCAACGCCTACGGGCCGTTAGACAGGGCGTCTAACGACAACTGGCCCTCGGCTTCCTCCTACTCGTACTCGTACTCCTACTCGCCGTGTCATCGTGTACGTGTACGTGTACGTGTACGATTCGGGGCCGAGCCAGCCCGCCTCGGTCTTGTGAGATTGGG
>ENA-UOOH01003446-UOOH01003446.1-fermentation-metagenome-genome-assembly--contig:-NODE-3446-length-12011-cov-5.882068_pt1 | contig 12011 bp, 11 predicted proteins | sample MGYA00245778_ERZ724025 | MGnify/ENA primary metagenome ERZ724025 (study PRJEB28704, sample SAMN03018313) | fermentation metagenome | biome: anthropogenic terrestrial biome; feature: soil; material... | reverse complement strand
TCCGGATGGGGAGGTCAGGTTGAGAATGCGGCTACCTTTTCGGACGGGCTCTTGCTAGGCGCTATCCGAAAAGGCCAATGGAGAAGCAAGATCGGGGTCGGGGTCGCTATCGGTCTCGGTATCGAAAGGAGGGAGCATGGGATTCGGACAGGAGAAACCGGGTGCCGCAACCGTATTGTTTCGATTCTGACACAACTTGGCAGCGAAGTTTGAGCGGTCCGTGAGGACCAGGAGCCAACCAGGACAGGAATCGATTCCGATCCCGATTCCGACCCCGACCCCGATTCAGACTATGATCGGACTGATTGGCCACACTTTTCTGAAAGTGGTGCCGGAAGGAACGAACCTTTTCGGACGGACTCTTGCTACCGGTGGGCACGGAGGCCCAGGGACGGCCTATTCATGCGTAAAATGGCTGGAGTTGCCGCCTCGTATGGGCTAAGGAAGGTCCTGGTAGCAGTCGTTGTTGGACCGCTTGCACATTGTTGTGCCAAACTCCGCAGAGGACAGGGCCTTTCATGATGACCTTCGCCACGACCATCACGAGTTTTGTCGATTTTTTCCAAGACGCTCAGACGGGCGCGGATGCTCAGGTATTGAGCAACCTCGAGATCTTGGTGCGGCTGTCCATGGCGACGATCATGGGGCTGATTATCGGGTCGATGTACCGGTGGACATTTACCGGAAAACCCAAGAGTTTTCGGCCCTCGATGGTGCATACTCAAGTCCTTTTGTGCCTGGGTGGTGCTTTGATTTGGGTGATCGTCGGAAACAACCTGGCGCGGGCATTCGGATTAGGGGGCGCCCTGAGTCTCATACGATTTCGTACACCGGTGCGAGACCCCAAGGATACCGTCGTCGTTTTTTACAGTATTATCATCGGCATGGCCTGTGGCCTGGGAAACTATGCGACAGCGGTGATCGGAACCGGTGTCTTGGGACTTGTTTTGACTTTCATGCGGCGCGCCCATTTCGGAAGGATGCCGAACGACCTGATCATGGCCCAGGAGGAGAAAAGGCAGGCCAAGCGATCAGCCAAGGTCGCGAAGAAGGCGTCGAAGCGGAAGAAGAGTTCGGATGGGGCGGTGGAATCGAAGTCGGAGGGGGCTCCCGAGGCCTGATTTCGCCCGGGATCTTCTATCGTGGTGGCATTGACATGTCGGGTTCGGCCGTTATGGTCGGTTGCTTGAAATGTCCTGCACCAACGGCCTGCTGGAAAGGAACACGTTATGGCCAATACCATTCTGATCGGTGCCCAATGGGGCGATGAGGGCAAGGGAAAGATCATCGATGTACTGACCGAGTCAGCGGACCTGGTGGTGCGTTACCAAGGCGGGAACAACGCCGGGCATACGGTGGAACTCCCTTCCGGCAAATACATCTTGCACCTGGTGCCCTCCGGGATTTTGCGTCCGGGGTGTCGGTGTGTCATCGGCAACGGTGTCGTGGTCGATCCGGTGGCCTTGGTCGAGGAGTTACAGGGACTTGAGCGTGTGGGCATTGATGTTGCCGGCCGGTTCTTCATCAGTGATCGCGCCCACATGGTGTTGCCCTACCACAAGCAGCTGGATGAGTTGCGCGAGGATCTCAAGGGTGTCGGCAAGATCGGAACGACCAAGCGTGGGATTGGGCCTGCTTACGGGGACAAGGCTGCGCGGGTCGGGATTCGAATGGGAGACCTACTGAACCCCGCTCTCTTTCGTGCCCGCTTGAAGGACCGGTTGGTGGAAATCAACGACATCTTCCGCGCACACGGTTGGGAGGAGATCTCTGATCGGAAGCTGGCCGACGAGATGTTGGAGGCGACCGAGTCGCTGCTGCCCATGATCACCGATACGGTTGCGATTGTTCAGAAGGCGTTAAGCGATCGGTCCGGCATTCTTTTGGAGGGAGCCCAAGGGACCCTGCTCGACATCGATATGGGGACCTATCCTTTCGTGACCAGTTCGAACACCACTTCGGCGGGGGCCTGTTCGGGGGCGGGATTGCCGCCGCACCGGATCGACGATGTGATTGGCGTGATGAAGGCCTACACCACGCGTGTCGGCGAGGGGCCGTTTCCCACTGAGGACCAGGATTTATCCGCGCACTTTCACGGGATGGGCCGGGAATTCGGCGCGACGACCGGTCGGCCTCGAAGGTGCGGTTGGTTGGACAGTGTGGCCTTACGGTTTTCCTCGCAGGTGAACGGACTCGATCGAATCGCACTGACCAATCTGGACGGTTTGGACACGCTCGAGACGATCAAGATCGCGACCTGCTATGAGGTGAATGGTCGAAGGATCGATCAATTTCCGGCTGACATCGACACATTGCGGCAATGCGTGCCGGTATATGAGGAGCTCCCCGGGTGGGGGGAGGATACCTCTGGATGCGACGATTGGAACGCGCTCCCGGAGAATGCGCGTGCGTATCTTGCCAGAATAGAGGAGATCACGGGGGCCCGAGTGACGATCGTATCCGTAGGGCCGCGCCGCGATCAGACGATGTTTCGATGAGCACGGAAGCAATAGCGATACCAAAGTTTACGGTGCTGCCACGCCATGTCGCGGTGATTATGGACGGCAATGGGCGGTGGGCGCGTCAACGGGGCAAGCCGCGCATTGAGGGGCATCGAGCCGGTATAGAGGCTGTGCGGGAGACGGTCCAGGCCTGTTCCGAGGTGGGGGTTGAGTTTTTGACCTTGTACGCCTTCTCGGTCGAGAACTGGAAGCGACCGAAGGAGGAGGTCTCCACCCTGATGGCGATCCTGCATCAGTTTCTTTTGGAGCAGAGGTCCAAGTTGATGGAGGAGCAGGTGCGCCTCTTTGTGATTGGTCGGTTGGAGGATCTGCCGGAGCCAGTACGCGGCCTCTTGCTGGAGACGATGGAGCTGACCCGTGACCATCGGCGGATGACATTGACCTTGGCACTCAGCTATGGTGGGCGTGCGGAGTTGGTCCATGCGGTGCAGGCGATCTCCAGGAAGGTCGCCATTGGGGAGCTGGCTCCGGACCAAATCACGGAGGAGACGGTCTCTGCGCACCTGTATCAGCCGGAGCTGCCGGACCCCGACCTATTGATCCGCACGAGTGGAGAGATGCGGCTGAGCAACTTCCTGCTCTGGCAAATATCTTACACGGAGCTATGGGTGACCGATGTGTTCTGGCCGGACTTTCGCAAGGAGCATTTCTGGCAGGCGCTCACCTCATATAGTGGTCGGAACCGGAGATTTGGAGACGTGACTGAGACTCCACCCGGATGATAAGATTGCATTCATCCGTCTCGGGCAGGTTTTCATTCCTTACGGGTCCGACTGGTCGGGGGGGGATGAGGAGCTTGAATTGAGGGGCGGCAACGAGGAAAGCAGGAGGGGAAGAGGCTATGTGGGGAAAGCGCTTGTTTTCTTCGTTTCTGTTGTGGGGCACTCTCTTACTGATCCTTTTCGTCCCTGATTCGACGGGGCCATGGTCCTGTTTGATGATCTGCTTTTTTGCCTTGCCGACGGTCTGGGAGATCGGACGGATATCCTCCCAACGGAAGGCGGTCATGCCGGTATTGATGGTTGGGTCCGTCCTTTTGATTGTGGGGACGTACGCGGTCTTGAAGGATGGTCAGAATCCTGACCTGGCCCATTGGATCGAGAAGGCGAGTGCGCTGTTTGTTCTGATCGGCTCTGCGGTTGTGATCATGTGCCGAGGGGAACTTTCGGGGGGATTGGAAGACCTCGGGGTCACGATGCTGGCCTTTCTTTTAGGGGCCTGGACGGTCAATCACCTGAACTTGCTGAATTTTTTCTTCTCGGGCGGACCGCTCGGGCGACAGGTCATTCTTTGGATCATCATCGTCACGAAGTTTATGGATGCGGGGGCCTTCGCGGTGGGAAGCCTGATCGGCAGGCACAAAATCGTCCCTCGGATCAGTCCCAAGAAGACTTGGGAGGGGACGATCGGTGGTGTGGTGGCGTCGACGCTGACCGGAGCTTTGATGTATCTTGCCTTTCGTCCGTCGATGCAGGGTGCAGGGATCGGTTGGGGGCATGTCCTGGCGGTCGCTCCAATTTTGGGAATGGTAGGATTCTGGGGAGACCTGGCCGGCTCGCTGGTCAAGCGTAGTGCTGGGGTCAAAGATTCCGGACAGATTTTCCCTGGCATTGGTGGGATGCTCGACCTCATGGACAGTCTCCTGTTCACATTGCCGCTTTCGTATTTGCTTTTGAAGTTGCTGTAAAAGGTTGCTGTATTGGTTATGATCGGACGAGGCTCGACCCAGGTAGGGATCAGGGGAAAGGGATGGATGCGTGAGGCACGGTAAAAGGGTGGTACTGCTGGGTGCGACCGGTTCTGTAGGTCGGAGCACGGTGCAGGTGATCCGCGAGATGGAAGGCGGGTTAGTGCTTCAGGGGCTGGCCGCACATTCCAACGTGGATGCGATGTTCAAGCTGATCCAGGAATTCCATCCCCCCGCCGTCTGCATGGTCGCGCCTGAGGCGGCAAGGGCCTTACGTGATCGCATGCAGGATGCCGGGGTGGAAGGCTCGCGTGTCTTGGATGGGCCGGAAGGCCTGGTGGAATTGGCCGCCTTACCGGAGGCTGATATTGTCCTCTGCGCGATAGTCGGGATCGGCGGACTGCCTGCGGTTTTGAGTGCGGTGGACGCCGGCAAGGACGTGGCCTTGGCGAGCAAGGAGGTATTGGTTTGCGCGGGCGACTTGGTGATGCGGGCGGTCGCGGCCCGCGGCGTGCGAATCATTCCCGTGGACAGTGAGCACAGTGCGGTCTTTCAGTGTATTCAGCACCGAGGGGAATCCGAAATTCGAAAGATCTACCTCACGGCCTCAGGCGGTCCGTTTCGGACGATGAGCGGAGAGCGGATGCGTCAGGTGACGGTAGAGGATGCCTTACGGCACCCCTCTTGGAATATGGGTCCAAAGATCACGATTGACTCGGCAACGCTGATGAACAAGGGCTTGGAAGTGATTGAGGCCCATCACCTGTTCCGGTTGCCATTCGATCGAATCGGGGTCATTGTGCATCCGCAAAGCGTCATCCACTCGCTTGTCGAGCTGGTGGATGGGGCGGTGCTAGCTCAACTCGGGGTGCCGGACATGCGGCATCCCATACAATATGCCTTGACCTATCCCCATCGCCACCCCGCGAGCCTACCGGCCTTGGATTTGGCCTCCATCGGGGCCTTGGAATTCGAGCCTCCCGATATAGAGCGCTTTCCCTGTCTGGGTGCTGCTTACCAGGCAGGACGCGCCGGAGGGACCGCCCCTGCGGTCCTCAATGCGGCCAACGAGGTTGCCGTTGGGGCATTTCTGGGATCGAGGATTACTTTTGCAGGAATCCCGCAAATTGTGGATCGAGTCATGCAAGCGCACGAGGTCACAACCGGTCCCAACCTTGAAGAGATTCTGAGAGCGGATGATTGGGCGCGAAAGGAAGCAACGAAATGGTTGTTGAAGGATTAATCCTGATAGCTGCGATCGTAGGCACGATCCTACTTTTTGGGCTCAGCATTTTCGTGCATGAGCTCGGGCACTTCCTCGTTGCACGTCGCAACGGGATGAAGGTCGAGAGATTCAGCATCGGGTTCGGCAAGACGCTTTGGAAGAAGACGGTCGACGGGGTGGAGTATCGAGTCGGCCTTATTCCGGCCGGCGGCTACGTGATGCTTCCCCAGATGGAGCCGATTCCGCTCGAGGGTTCTTCTTCAACAGAGGACGAACAGGAGCCGCTCCCTCCAGCGCACCCATGGGTCAAGATCAAGGTCGCTTTTGCCGGGGCCTTCTTTAACCTCCTCTTTGTCCTTTTCTTGACGACATTGGTATGGGGCTTAGGCCGACCGGTTGAAAAATCGGATCTATCGACGCGAATCGGGTTCATCGCCCCGGAATCTCCGGCGGCCAAGTCGGAATTGCGGCTTGGTGACACGATTCTCGAGGTGGCTGGGCGACCTGTGAAGGACTACGAGGAACTGAGCACGGTCATTGCCCTCAGCCCTGTTGGAGAGATTGAGTTGAAGGTCTTACGGGGTGAGCAGACGCTCGCTGTCCCGGTCTTTCTGGAAAATGACAAGGATCTCAAGCTCCCTGTCTTGGGTGTGAGTGGGGCAGGAGTTCCCATCGTGGAGCGAGTTTCTCCCGGCGACCCTGCGGAAGCCGCAGGAGTGCAGGCTGGTGACCACATTCTCGAGGTCAACGGCACGGCGATCTTCAGTCGCCGCCAGGTACAGAGCCTGATCCGCGAATGGGGCACCGATCAACCGCTTGAATTGGTCCTCGACCGAAAGGGTGAGCGGGTGGTTGTCGAGGTGGTGCCAGTGATGAGCACCGAGTTCAAGATTCCGGTCATCGGGATTCAATTCACCGAGCAGATGGTTTCGACCCATCCGACACCGATCGCCCAGATCAAGAGTTTCCTCATCCAGATGCGTGACACACTCGGAGCACTGTTCAGCAAAAAATCGGAGGTTGGGGTCAAGGATCTCTCGGGGCCGATCGGGATCTTTAGTGCATTGCAGCGGATGTTGGTGGTCGACTTCCGGATCGCCCTATGGTTCACGGCCTTCCTGAACCTGAACCTGGCGATTCTCAATCTGCTGCCCTTCCCGGTCTTGGACGGGGGACATATTCTGTTCTCGACCTATGAGTTGATCATGCGTCGTCCCATCCATCCAAAGCTCATCTACGCCTTGCACACGGTCTTCACGGTCCTTTTGATCACCCTGTTTTTGGTGGTCACCTCCCACGACATTCGTCGGACGAAGGAGATGCATTCGAACAATCGATCATCTTCGGAATCTGAGGAGCCGGGGGAAGCGCCTGCGGATGGGGTGCAACCGGCCGCTGAGCCTGTGACTCCGTAGGACCGTCTAACGAACCTCCCGAGATCTTTTAAGCGGCGGGAATCAGGAGATGCGACCTCTGTGACGAAGCGAGAGAAGCTCAGATTGGGTGCCCATGTGTCGATCACCGGTGGTGTCGACCTCGCGCCGGAGCGTGGGCAAAAGGCGACGTGTGAAGTCATCCAGATTTTCACCAAGAACAACATGCAATGGACGGCCAAACCGTTGCCGCCTGAAACGGGGCCGGCCTTTCGAAATGCATGTGCAGATCACGGGATTGCGGTTGCCTTTGGCCACACCTCATATCTGATCAATCTCGGGGCGGTTGAGGAGCCGACCATTGAGCGATCCATTCAGGCCCTGATTGACGAGATCGAGCGAGCGGACCTTTTGGGGCTGCCGTTTTTGGTCCTCCACCCCGGCGGCCACATGGGCGAGGGGGAGGAGAAGGGGCTTGCCACGATTGCGTCCAGGCTGGACGAGGTTCTCGCTGGGACGAAGGGTAGTCCTGTAAAGATCGCCTTGGAGATCACTGCGGGGCAGGGCACCCAACTGGGGTATCGATTTGAGCATCTAGCGGAGTTGATCGAGCGGGTCGATGCTGCCGACCGTTTGGGGATCTGTCTGGATACAGCCCATTTATTTGCTGCGGGCTACGACCTGAGGACGGGTGCCGGGTACGATTCCACGGTTGCCGCCTTGGAGGCCCTGATCCCATTGGACCGCCTGTGTGCCTGGCATCTGAACGATTCCAAGAGTGGTCTGGGCAGCCGCGTGGACAGGCATGATCACATCGGCAAGGGGCAGATCGGGTTGGAGCTGTTCCGCCGCATTGTCAATGATCCACGATGGAGGGCGGTCCCGATGGTCCTCGAGACGCCCAAGGGCAAGGATATGGCCGAGGATATCGAGAACCTGGCTCTCCTGCGTTCGTTGGTCACCGACCATTGACAGTGGCATCAGGGGAAAGCAAAGGGGCGATCTTGTCTGAAGATCGCCCCTTTTCGATGGGTAACGATTATTCCGTCGGTTTGACCAGGCGGAATCCGTATTCACCCCGTCGATAGAGGTAGAACAGAGCGCCTTTGTCGGGATCGGACTCTTCGAGAAGTCGAGTGAGGTCATCGACATCGGTTACTTTATTGTAATCGATCTCGAGGACGACGTCCCCGGCGCTCAACCCCGCACGATCGGCCGGGCTCTTGCTCTTCACCTCGGTGATGATCAAACCGTGATCCTCTTCGAGTTCGAGCTGAGTGCGGATTTCCTCGGAAAGCGCGTCGACGGTGAGGCCCCATTTCTCGATGGTAGCTTGTCCCCGAACGCTATTTCGTGGCGTGCTGGAGCCGGCTATTTGGGTGAGGGAATCGGGCACTTCGGTGAGCGTGATGGTGGCCTTTTTGCGCTCGCCCTTGTGCAGGAATTCGATTTCGACCTGATCACCGGGTTGCCGGGCCAAGACCAGTTTCTTCAAATCGATGGGAGTGTTGGTTGGTTGGCCGTCCAGGGATAGGATGACGTCTCCACGTTCGAGACCATGGGTTTTTGCCGGACTATCGTCGCTGATATTGAAGACAAAGACTCCGCTTTCGACGCCGTGGTAGTTCTTCTCGTCCTGGCTCAGCTCCTGCATGACGATGCCGATCCACGGGCGAACCATGCGTCCATTCTTCTTGATCGAGTCGGCGACACGTTTGGCGATGTTAATGGGCACGGCGAACCCGTAGTAGCCGTATTGACCGGAGATCAGGGTGTTGATGCCGATGACCTCTCCCCGGGTGTTGAGGAGGGGGCCTCCGCTGTTACCAGGATTGATGAGGGCGTCAACCTGGATGTACTCCTGTTCGGTGTACTGCACACGCGCTGCTGGAAGCGGAAGAGTGCGACCCTTCGCGCTGACGATGCCGCGAGTGAAGGTGTAATCGAAGTGCAAGGGCGCACCGACGGCGAGGGCCCACTGACCGATTTTGACCTGATCGGAGTCGCCCAATTCGAAATAGGTCACGTCCTCCAGATCGACCTTGATGAGGGCGATATCGGAGGGTGGGTCGGTCCCGACGACCTCAGCAATCGCTTCCCGTCCATCCTGCATACGGACCAGGATCTCATCTGCCCCTTCAATGACGTGGCTGTTGGTGAGGATATAGCCGTCAGGGGAGATGAAGAAGCCGGATCCGAGCGATTCAAGTGGTCTGGAGCGTGGTTGGCGCGGTTGGCTGGGCGGGGTTCCGGGTCCTGGAAGGTTATGCCACCGGAAGAACTGTTCGAAGAGGTCTTCCATTTCGTTGGGCATCTGCCGTGAGGGGGTGATCTCCCGGCTGCTGGTGATCACGACCGTTGCTGGGAAGGCCTTCTCCGCAACCTGGACGAAGACACGTTCCATCCGATCGACGATCTCCATATCCTGTTCCGAGACCTCCGCCCGCCCGATTGTGAGTGTGGCCAGGGCCAAGGCTGTGGGCATGAGGATTCGTGAAAAAACAGAGAGCGGTTTTGTCATATCTTGATCCTTTGCTTTGGTATACGGGTGGCAAATCGGTTTCCTTCGTTCAGGTGATTTAGACGACCCCTTTCGCATTCCGTTCAAAAATGGGCATCATCCGCAGATGATGGCGGGAGAGGATCATCCGCAGATGAGGGTAAAAAGGAGAATCGGGGTCGGAATCGGGGTCGGGGTCGATGGCCAACGTGATTCGGCGTGGAATGGTCGTGTGCAAACGTACACAACACCCTCACCGCCCCAACGCTCGATTGCTCACACTCCCACAGCCCAAGCTCCAGTCACAGCGAACCTCCGACCTCCGACTTCTTCCCGCGCATGAAATCGAAATCGAAATCGGTATCGAAATCGAAACCGGTATCGAAATCGGTATCCGTATCGATGGCAACCGTGATTGGGCGTGGAGCGACCGCACGCAAAACGTTCACCAGAGTGTCACCGCCCCAACGCTCGATTGCTCACATTCCTACAGCCCGAGCTCCAGCCACAGTGGACCCTCGACATCCGTCGGCTTGAGCCTCCGGCCTCCGGGCTGGGATCAGCGTATTTGATCGGTGTGGTAGGGCATCGCGGCGTAATGTGTCAGAACGCTGGCGCCACGGGCTTTGAGGAGGGCGGCCTTGGCGACATGGTAGGTGTACTGGGCGAAGACTACGTTGGTTTTGGCCTCGGTGAGGGCGACCTGTGCGTCCAGCACCTCGAGCTGTGTCCCGACTCCGGAGGTGTACCGGACCTGAGAGAGGCGGACGCTTTCCTCTGCGGTCGAGACATTTTGGATGGAGGCATCGAGCAGTTCGATTGCGCGTTGCAGGTCGGCATGGGCTGCACGGACCTCAAGTTCGATCTGTCGACGGTTGTCTTCCAGGGCGATCTTGGCCTTCTCCAGCTGGGCTCGGGCCTGCTCGACCTTGCCACGGGTTTTGAATCCATCAAAGATGTCCCAGCTGGCCTGAAAGCCCGCTGCCCAGCCGTGATAGACATCGTCATTGATCTGGCCTGCCTGCCAGGTGTAGTTGGCGAAGGCCCCGACTTTAGGCATGTAGCCGCCGCGTGCGATGATCAGGTTCTGTTTTTGGATATCGATCTGCCGCTCCATGGCCAAGATTTCCGGCCGAGTTCCGAGGGCGTCCTGAATGGCGGCATCGAGCTCCTCGTGTTCGATGGGCAAAGAGAACTCCCCGACCACGTTGAGGGAGCGTTCGGCCGAGCCGCGACCGCGTTCTTCCACACCGATAGCCAGCAGGTTTGCGAGGCGGTCGTGTGCGAGGATGTAATCGTTTCGGGCCTGAATGAGCGGCGGTTTGGCATTGGCCAGCTCGACGTCTGCTCGGAGGAGGTCGAACCGTGGGGAGGAGCCTGCCTGCACCCGCTCCTGAGTGGTTCTGCGCTGTTCCTCCAGCAGCTCGATGGTCTGTTCACGCACGGCGATATTGGCACGCGCAAGCAGTACATCGTAGTAGGCGGTCTTGACCTGAAGCAGGGTATCGGCCACGACGCGCTCGTATTCGGAAATCGCGACATCATCGAGCATGCCAGCAACTCGAACTGCGGCCCGTACCTGACCACCGGAGTAGAGCACCTGTGTGATACTGGGGCCGGCCCTCCATGACTCTTCCTGACCGAAGGTGACAGGCCCCATGGGGGAGTCGAACGATTCAAAGGAGGAGTCGTCGAGTCGTGTCCACTGACCTTCCGCGGCGATCTGGGGCAAGGCATTGGCCTGGGTTTCTTTACCGGCGCCGATGGCTTCGAGGACCGACTGTTCGGCCTGCCGGATTTGGGGGTTGAAGGCCAGCGCGCGATCGATGCATTGGACTAATGTGATCGCGTCTCTGTCTGCAGGTTGATCGGCTGAAGATGGGGGAACGGGTGACGATTCCGAGTCTTGCCCCCAAGCTGCGGCGAGTCCGAAAAGGGTGATTGCACAGGCGCAGCAGAACCTGGGCAAGAAGCCGGTGCTTCGTGCGGCGGGTGTTCCGGATCGGTGCAAAGGAGGGCAGACCATTGAGGTGGCGGTGAGGTGGTGCGTCTCGGCCATGGGATCTCCAAGCGTCGTTGAAAAATTTGCCCCGATGTGATCTCCGAAATTGACGATCCTTGGACTGCACGACTGAAAACGAAAGTCCCCTGAGATATGGGAGACTCGCGGTGATCGGTCTTGGTGCCGGAGGCGGGACTCGAACCCGCACGGGTTGCCCCACTGGATTTTAAGTCCAGCGTGTCTGCCCATTCCACCACTCCGGCAGGGAGCGTCAAAGCCTGATTTTCAGATAACTATAGCGAAATCCTGCGACAGTTCGAGTAGAAGAGTTGCCTGAACCGCATTATTTCTGCTCCGCATGGGAATTGAACCGCCAAGACGCCAAGAACGCCAAGGGGGAGGGAATTCAACCGCCAAGACGCCAAGAACGCCAAGGGGGAAGGGAATTGAACCGCCAAGACGCCAAGAGCGCCAAGGGGGGAGGGAATTGAACCGCCAAGACGCCAAGGGGGAGAATGATACGATTGGAGATGACCTGAGCGGTATCGATGGGGGCGAGCGCATCAGTGGGCTTCAGTTCCCTGATGAGTCTGACGACTGCCAGCAAATCCAATCGAGTTTTCGGACGGGCGCGCGGGCTAGAGCCTGTCCGAAAAGGTCTCCGGATCCGGATGGGGAGGTATCCCGCAGAGATCGCAGAGG
>ENA-UOOH01003445-UOOH01003445.1-fermentation-metagenome-genome-assembly--contig:-NODE-3445-length-12011-cov-10.705085_pt1 | contig 12011 bp, 12 predicted proteins | sample MGYA00245778_ERZ724025 | MGnify/ENA primary metagenome ERZ724025 (study PRJEB28704, sample SAMN03018313) | fermentation metagenome | biome: anthropogenic terrestrial biome; feature: soil... | reverse complement strand
TAATGCTTGACCACTTGAATCTTTGTATATTGCCGTAAATGTTTTTGAACTCCCAAAATCCACCGTGAAGGCATTATCAGGACTTGTAATAGTTACAGAACCAGTTTCAGATGGAACGACAGGGGTATCAGAAATATAATCAGCGATTAGTAAATCTGTTCTATCTTTATCTCCAATTGTACTTGCATTACATGTAAATTTGAGTAAACCATGTTCTCCATTCATATAAGTAACTCTATCAATTTGAGTAATCTCGTATACCGATGGATGCGGACACGGCCTATCAATATATAAATGCTTTCCAATTTCTATTTTTGAGGTATTATCATTATACTGTACAAATACATTTAGAAGATGACTTGGCACAGTAATAAGATTACCTTGATTCTGACCTATTGTAGTTTCCTGTGGATTATCAACAATACATGGTTCTTGCAAGATTGTTGACGAGTTTAACTGATAGGGGAGAGTATAATTACATTCTTGAATTTGAGCATTACAATAAATTTGGCTATCAGAATCTACTTCTGTAACCAACCAATAATGTTCATTCCATTGATATAATTCTCCCATATCAATTTTTTCATCAGGTCTTGATTTAATCGTTTTTTTATTTTTATCTTTTTGATGTACAATAATTAATTCTTGTTTCGTTTTGTCTGATTTATTAACAATATGATAATCAATCGTATCTGCAAATCCATCATTAATTTGTTGTTTCAGATTATATAAATCCGAATCAGAATAATTAGTTGTGTTGTTTAAATTATTAATTTTCTGAAAATAAGATAATTGCATATCAATCACCATTTATATCAAAATACTTTGCATAATTAATAGTTTTTAATTGATTGGTCAATCTATCTCTTGAAATATAATTATCCAACATACTTTGGCTTTCCAATTTTACTTTATCATACATTTCGATAAACGTTTTTCTTTCATTTGCAGGACTAAATGTATTCAAATCAGATGGAGAATACTGTAATTTAAAAGCTCTTAGTTTAACAAAATCACGATTAAAATACTGTTCATACATTAACTGCGCCAATAACGCAATTTCATTTTTAGTTAAATCAAAATTAAATGTTCCAGAACTATTTCCATTTTCATCAACTGAAGCAGTGTAATTAGTAAAATCTATATCAGTGCTATAACTCATACTAATTTTAGAAATACTTTCTATTAAATATCCATAAGCGCGTTCAGATGCCAACGCCATTGCTTCAGTAGCATCAATATTATAATAATTAAAAAATGATTTATCATTTTCGATTCGTCTAAAAAATGCTTGTATTGGCACTGTAAAAGACGTTGACATATATATCACTTCCTATTATTTTGTTGCCTTTGGCGGTCTTCCTGCACGTTTAGCAGGTTTCTTAACAGAATATTTATCAGTAACATCATCAGATGTTTTTTCTGTTGAATTATCTTGTTTAGCAAGCATTTCTGACATCATTTTCTGCATATTTGCAATCTGTTTCTTTAATGCATTTACATCATCAGATGTAGAATTTGGTTTAATAGTCCGTTCCTGCAAAACAATTTGAGTAGTATAAATTCCACGATGTAATTCTTTACGCCTTGCCTCAATTACTTTAATAACTCGACTAGATAAATCATACCCATTAGAATTTTTAAGATGTACCAAAATACTGTAGATACGATTAAAAGTAGGGTCATCTTTAACATCAATAAGTCTCTGCAATCCATCAAGAGTAGGGGATAGAAGAATATTTTCAATGGCTTGATTAGTCAAAATATCCTTCCAATCAAAAATTGATAAATCTTTATATATTTCTTCCTGTTTATCCTTTTCAAAGAATACTGTTCCGTTTCTGAATACATCCGAATGACTATTCATATATTCAACATCAGAATGAGAAACATTAATCAACTTGGGAATGTTATAGTCATAACATGGGTCAAGAACATAAGTCCTTGTTTCTGATGGAATAATGACAGTAAAAGGATTGTAATTCAGCAATGTAATTTTATTGTCTTTAAGAGCCACTAAAAATATCTTCCTTTCCTAAATCAAAGTTCAAACTAAATAATATCTAGTTTTAATTAAGCACCAAATGTAATCTTTGCGACTTTCTCCGGTTTTGTAATGCAAGTACCATATTCAAATCCAGTAACCTTGATATTAAACTTTTCATGATTATCATCAGGGTCAACATATACACGAAGATTACCACGCATGTCAAGCTCACCAATTTTTCCGGCGATGCCGAAAATTCTTTTCCTTTATGTTTAAGCTAATTTGTTAATTTTAAACAAATAATATGGACGCTACTCCATGCTTGTTATATTTATAACCTCATATTTTCATATGAGAGCAGACTATATCTTCACCCTACATTCAGTAGAGGCACACCACTTCGGCTACCAATCGCTTGTAACCTACTCCCTTTCGGGATAGTCGTTGAGGATTCCTTTATTCAAGGCTTTCCTGCTGATTGCCGATTTTAAAAGCGTTTAGGATTCAACCTTGCGCTATATATTTGATTTTTTCTACTTTCGTAACTATTCCGTTTGAGCATATTTCATCTCTCCGTTTTAGTTCAAATATCTTTACGGTTTTCCAGCATTTAAATGTGTATTTATTCATATGGTTCACACCATACGCAGACTATTATTTTTGTAAATAAAAATATTTAATCTGGAACCAGAAGTTCGCCAGTAGCAGTTTTCTTTGCACCGGAAATACCGGAAATTGCAAGACCACCATAGAAATTCACAAGGCCATAACGATTAAAATTATCTTTCATGGAATCGCTCATAAAAGAAGTATATCCAGCCATATTTGCAATTGCCTGTGCATATTTGTTCAAAGAAAAGGTAAACGGTGCATCATTGTTTTCCACTTCATCAAGAATATACAAAGAAAGTTTATCCATTGCCACCTTTGTCAAAGTACCATCTGCAATTGCAGTCATCTGATCTCCACCCGTTACAGCAGCGTCTACCTGATTAAATACATCAGAAATCATTGCGTTCATCAAAGATTCCTGTGCAAAAGTCGTCAAATTTGCGATAGTTTTATAACCACCACGGCGCAATTCAGAATATCGAACAGACGTTTCAATCTGCTTGTGCTTCCATGTCGGTTTAAAATTATTAACGTCCAGATAGCTCTTAGGAACATTACCACCCTTTGCCGCATCATATGCTTTTAGAGTATTCTTTGGGTCTTCATCAATCTCATAGTCATCAAACTCTCCAACGCTACCACGGTTAAACATAGTAGAAAGCAAAGCATCTGGCTTATCATAAACTTCCGGAGTAATGGTCTTAATCATATAGTTTGCAATCTCACGATTATCATCTCTACCAGTAGTCCCAATATCTTTTGCCCATGCATCTACAACAGTAGAAATTTCCTTTTCTTCAGGTGTAAGATTTTTCTTGTATGTAATTTTGGAAGCCCAATCGTACATTGTGCCATCCCTTTTAATCAGTTCTGCAATTTCAGTATTAACAGACATAATATTCCTCCTTTAATATTTTAATTTTAAGCAACGGTATGAGCATCTACAAATTCAATTTTGGTAAGAGTATGCCCATTGTCATCATAAGTACCACGACTAATCATATAAGCTACATTACCAGTAGTAGCCGCAATCAATTTACCATCTGTACCAACAACAGCATAAGTGCCATCTGCAATAGTTCCAGTTACTTGATCAACAGCAATCTGCTCACCAGCAGAATACTTAATAAGTTTTACATGATCTTCTGCTGCAATTTTCTCAAAAGTATCGTCGTAATCAGAAATATCGCCACGAACAGTATCAAGACCAGTTGGAATAGGCTCTTTATCTACAAAGAAAATATCTTCACCTGTTGCAGCGGCAGGGAGAATAGCTTCACCATTAGATTTCTGTACTGCCATACCACGAACCAGTGCAACACTAGCAGTATAAGTTGCATCGGCAATCTTACCTGTATTTGTCATAAGTTCTCTAATCATATTTTTTCCTCCTATTATTTTTAATATTTTAATCAGCAAAAATAGAGTGCATAATGTTCTTACCATCAACTGGCTCTGTTTCATTATTAATTAAATTTAATTTAGCAGAAGCACTCTCTTTCTTAATGTCTGTTTTAGAAGATGTCTGAATTTTTTCTTTTTCTTCCGGTTTATTCAGAGAAGCAATAAAACGCTCAGAAATAATATTATCCAAATCCTTTTTAGAAACGCTACTAATACTAGCTTTAATATCTTCATTAGATTCAAACTCAGATTCTACAATAAATCCACTCTTAATAGCATACTGTTTAAGTTCTTCACGCTTTGTAGCAGTTTCAGCTTCAATGCGTTCTTTTTCAGCTTTATCTGCAGCTTCTTTATAGGGAGTAAGTGTTGCAATCTGTGTATTTAATTCTTTTACTTTAGAACTTGCATTAACAAGCGCAGAATTCTTTTCTTCAATAGTCTTATTAAGTTCTGCAACCGTTGTGTTAATTTCAGTTACAGATACAGTAAGTTTTGCGTTAGTGGGTTCACTAACTGTAACTACATCATCTTCCACAGAGTATGTAAATACAATAACATCTAAGTCACTTGCATTTTCATCATCCAATCTCTGTACCCAAACAGTATTACTAGTAACGATATTTGCAATAATACTAATATAGTAATAGGGGACACCAAGCTTTTCTGCGATTGCATCATACAACTGTTCTCGTATATCATGGTCTGTCAATTCAGATTTCTCTACTTTTGCAGGAGTTGGAGCTTCTTTCTTGTCAGAAGTATTGGTCTTATCTTCTGTATCTTTAATTTCATTCTTGTTTACTTCTGTTTCACTAGAAGTTTCCTTTTTAGACAAACTATCACCATCTTTCTTTTCATTTTCTATATTTAAATTTTTAAACGATTTTACATCTCGTTTAAATGCCTCAGACAATTCATTGTTAAAAGAATCTTTGTTCTCCTGTTTTGCAGCAACCGTCAAAAGTTCGCTTTCAGGATAAGCTGGAGGAACTTCTTTACCTAATAAACAATGTCCAAGAAATTCACCATCATCAATCACCTCAACCATTTGCCCATCTATAAACTGATTATGTGATTTTTTGATAAGCACTTCCCATGATGTACTGATATTTCCACTTTCCATACGCTTCTTTATAACAGCACAAATATCAGGAAATCTTTTCCATATTTTTGCATTAGCAATAATATATTCTTTACCACTGATTGATTGAATACTAACATCCGTAAACACACCGATAGCAGATGTATCAAATTTAATATCCTGATATGGATTTCCATTTTCATCTGTTCTCGTTACAAAATTAGCATTATGTGATGTAAAATCTGCATCACCATTATCAGATACAATATCTATTTTTCCAACTACAGGCTGTCCAACTAAAGTGTTTATCCATCCTGTAATCGTTTGACGATTAAGCATAACACCATTCAAATTAGGATTAAAATCACATACTACAAATTGTGCTAATAAATATGTATCATGTTCTTGCACATCACTAAAAACAACATTATTATTTGAAACTACAACATTTTTCTGCATTTATTACCATTTTCACCTTCTTTCAATGAACCAAAAACTATACGTTTTGATTTATGTTCACAATAAGATTTAATATCTAAAATATTAAAATTATCATCTAAAACAATTTCAATATTAGATTTACAATTAGGACAAGGAACAGTAATTTTATGTTGCATTATGTATCACTCTTTGCGTCACCGCGAGTCTTATCATAAATTTGTTTATTCGTTTCGTCACCTTTTGGTCTACCACCAATATTATTATCTGGATTCGATTTATCCGCTGAATCAGAAATATTAAATGAAGTCGGATGAGGCATAAACACATCTGAATAATTCTTTGCATTTTCATCTGTACGTTTTTGAAATTCATCATTAATATTAACACCCATAACTGAAAAGGCAGTTTCATAGCTTGCACCAAGTTTACAGAATAAAAATTCTGCCAATTGTTTCTTAATTTCCAAGCTCAATTCTTCGCTACTACTAATCGTAATTGTGGGAGCATATTCAATTGGAATACCATTATCTTGTAAAACAACTCTATACCACTTGTTTAGCACATCCGAAATTTGCTCAGTAATTTTATCAATAGTTTTAATAAGTTCTTTGATAGAAATATTTGCAGTGGTAACAGTTTGTCCTTTATCACTTGCTAAAAACGTAATTCCAAGTGCAATCATTTCTCTACTTCTATATTGATTAATCGTTTCTGTGCTAGTATTTTCAGTAGAAGGTTCAACGTAAGAAATATCTTCAACAAATGGGGGAGCAGTAACAATTACCGTTGGCGTTTTCCATGCTTGCATAAAATTTTCATGAGCATAGGCCATTCCTTCCAATCCTTTTTTATCTCCATTTGACCCCATTAATTCAGAACGTAATTTCTGAAAAATAATTTTCTTTGCTTTTGCCTTTGAATTTACTAAATCCGTATGGTCAAATGTTTCAAGCATCAAAGCTGATTTTAAAGCACGAAATATTGGTGTTAATCCATATTTTCGATTCATATTTTCAGTACGAATTATTCCAGAATAACGAATATCTAATTTAGAATATCTATTTCTATTTTGATAGGCTTCATAAACCTCAGCAGGATAATTACTTTTAATTTCATCGTCTACCGAATCAAAAAATAATGATTTTCCTTTTCTATCAGTCATTCTATCTTTTAACAATTTACTTGATAATTCAGCAATATCCATAATCAGATATGGCTCACCGTTTAATTCATAATCACTAACCAACACAACACCCAAAGGATAATAGTCAACACTATAATTATTCTTATCATCATGTCTTAAATACATACAATAATTTCCTTCTGAATAAGCAGTAGGAACAATATTACGTATTAATTTTTTGACATTGATTTGAGCGTTAAAATTATTAATTACACCTTTTGCTCGTTCTAACATTTTATTTTGATTACGATGAGTGGAAAAATCATTGTAAGATAATTTAAAAGCAGTATTTACATTTCCTTCAATAGTTTCATATGTTTTACCGATAATATCGTCTTTATTAATGTATTGCCTTACAATACTGTTAATTGTTTGAATATCTTGAAGATTAGATTGTGGATTTATTGCTAATTTATTTAATGAATCAATAGAAACAGTAGAAGGACAATCTCCAAAATCTTTTAAATAAGTCGAATATATCTTATTTGACGGATTATAATTTTGCAAAGCCTGTGTCAAAACTTTATTTGCACGTTCATCAGAAGTGACAACAGTCGTTTCGTTTCCATCTTCATCTTTTAAATCAGAAGAAATAATAACATCAAAATCTTCCGTACCTTTTTTTTTATTTTGACTCGTAATCTCACCACCTTTTCTTTAAAATTCAATAGCTGAAGCACAATACGGAGCATTATCAAAACCAAGGTCTTTATTATTAGGAGTTGTTAAATCTTCTCTACGCAACAAAGCCAAAGCATATGCCGCTTCTGCCAAAACATATGCTCTATCATCATGCATCTTATGTCTTCTATCTTTTGACAATTCGTATTGCACACCACCATTTGGTGTATCATATCTACACATATAAACTACTTCATTTTTAGCTAAATTACATTGAATTAATGAATTTTGTTCATCAAGAGATAATGAATATTCATAAGATTCACCTTTATCATTTGTCATTAATAAATAATCTTTGTTATCATATTGAGGAAATTCAATCAAATCTAATTTTGTCATTTTTTCCAAAGCATTATAAATAATTTTCTTATAACCCTCTGGGTTAATCAAATGAATAATGGGAGCTGCATTGACATATTTTTCTCTGGAAGTTTCATATTGCTTATGTACTGGGTCAATTAATCCCTTATGTTTTTCTCCAGATTCATCTTCCCAATCAGCCATTAATTGATCGGCAACAGCAGAAATACCGCCACCACCACTACCAGCATCAATATAAAAATCAATATTTTCCCATTCGGCGCATCTTTCACCTTTATAATTAAGCAATTGTTTTTTAATTATTTTTAGCTGCTCTGGCATTGGTAGAGGTGTCTTATTTTTAGTTCCTGTGTCAACCATAGAGATCATATTTACTAATCTCAATTTATAACCAATTTCCGTATCATTTATTACTTTGAAAATGCCCAAAATACTACCATCAAAATTCCGAGCAGGATCATAGCAAAAAATATAATGACTTTTATCTTTATTGTATAATTCAGGCACATATACATATGAATTTTTAATAATCGTTTCCATACGAACAACAGCATTTTGTCCTGCTCCATGCTGAAATTTATTATAAAGTTCTCTTTCTGCAGCATCAGGGTCATCCTCAATTAATTTATCAATTTGTTCTTTAGTTAAATGAGATTGAATCTTTTCACCATTAACAGTAGAATAATTATAGATAGCATCAACATTTAAATCTGCAACGAAATAATTACTATCACCTTCAATCATTTTCGTGCTATACGTCCTATATCTTTCATAAAATGGAAATGTGACATCTCCAGCGGAAGAAGCATAAAGCAATTGTAGCGGCATTTGGATAGGGTCATAATGTTTAATCTTACTAACACCCAAACCAAAATTAGTATCAACGTTTGCAAAGTTTTCCGTAACAGCCATTTGTTCTTTTGTTTGCCAAGCTGTCTCATCATAAAGCACAGAACCACGTTTACCACGTAATGCATTAAGATTTGTTGACAAAGTAAGCAATTCTGAGTTATTATATAACTTAAAAGTATGACCGGCGGGATTATGTAAAAAGCCAGTGTCACTAGTCGATTTATCTACTTCATTGGCAAAAATATCTGTAACAGTTTTAAATGATGGAATTCGTTGTAAAGCTAAATCTTCTATTTTGCCAAACACTTCAAAACTCTGCGCTGACGAGTTTGTAGATATATATACTTTATAATTTGGAATTAATAGCATTTTAGCTTGAAGAAATACTGCCGACAGCGTGGTTTTACCAGCACCTCGACAACATAACCAAACTACATATGGCTTAGTCCAACTTTGCATAAAACACCATTTCTGATAGTCCATTAATTCAATGCCGAAAAATTCTTCGGTGAACCAAATAGGATTTTGTCTACCAAGATTAACAATCTTTGAAAGTTTAGCATATTCTTCACACTTACGTTGACTCAACTCATTCTTTGTCATAGGTGTATATATTTCCAATTAACACACCTACTTTCTTTTGTTTTCCAAACTAGAAATTTTATTTTTAAGTAATCGATTTTCTTCTTGAACTGTATCTAGTTTAGATTTTGTATTGCGAATCATTTCACGTTGATCTTTTATCATTTCAGTATAATCATTAGCATCAAAATTAAGCTGTTCCATAATACTTTTATTACTTAAATCAGCCACTTGCTTCATTGCATCAGATGTATTAATATCAAAAAGATTGACTTTCATATCTTCATATCCATCTTTTGTCAGTTGCTTAATTTTTTCAGATAATGTATTGTGTCCAGCTTTTGAACCATCATTATAATTTGAAGATAAATTATTATCCTTTGCTACTTTTGTAATACTATCAATAAGCTGCGTTTTAGTTGCAGTCAAATTTTTAATTCTATTTTCATTAGGACAAGTTGCTAACAATTCTGCATTAATCATTTCGTCAAGTTTTCTACATTGTAATTGAGACTGTGTTATCTGAATAACACTTTGAATTTTATGTCCATCCTCTTGAATACCTTCTGTATCACAATAACCAGCAAGAATATTGAAACAATATTTTCTATCGTTATCTGTCATACCACAATCATCAAAGGGGTCATAACCAATAACAGATATAGCAAATTTCATATTTTGCTTATCAGATTTACTCCATTTGGCTTCAACTTCTTCTTTTACTTCATCTGCCGACTTGGATAACTGATTTTCAACAATAGTTGCAGCTCCGCACTTGTATTGCCAGACACGCCCGTTGAGAAGACGAATATACAAACCAATACTGAATATTGAATTATTCATAATTATGCTTCTATAAGTAGATGGATTAAATGGCATATCCAATAAAGCTAAACATATAGCTAATGCAGTTTCTTCACCATACCTTGCTGTATATTCAGACATTAATTTATTAATACATTCCTTACAAAAGAGAACGTGTTTATTAGACATATTCCAAACTTTTGTCCATTTGCTTTTATAAAATTGGTCTTCGTTTTTTTCAACACCACAGGTCTGACAAACATATTTATTCTTTTCTATTTTGGGTTTTGGCATATCTTTTGATTTATTAGGTATAACAAGCACGCCCCTTTCTGCATAAATTAAGCACTCAACTTTTTATCAGATTGAGTGCTTTCTAAATATTCGTCATAATACATCCATTTTAATTTTTTATTAGTTGCCTTATCAGTACCGCAATAATTTCTTTCACCTCTGCAACATCCACCAATATGTGAAGTAGATTCAATTCCAAAATATTTACTGGCGGCTTTGATAGAATCAAAAACATCTCCGGTTGTTAAACATATTACTTTCTTATATTTTTCACCATTTCCAGAATATTTACACAAATTTAATTCATTTCCTATGTGCAAATAAGAATCCACTGTAACAGTTGATAAATGAAGTTGGCTACAAATATCAGGAGTCCTATATCCTTTGTTCCATAAATTAACCACATTGACAACTAAAGAATTCTGAGATAATTTAAAACACTCATTCCAATCGACTTGAGAAAAATCAAAAAATTTTATTAAGTTACTATGTAAAATATTATTTTTCATATATGATAATTCTGATTTTCTTGCGTCAATAATAATATAATGATTGTCATCAATTCCGTTTTGCTGAGCAATCATTTTTTTTAAATTTATCATTTTCTTGCTCTTCTCCTAATGTCCTTCCTCCAATTGTTTCAAAACCGCAACCATTATGTTGTAAACCATTCATTTCAATAATGCAATTCACATCTGGAATATAAATATCATATCTTCTGTTTTGACTCCATATAAAAGATTTTTCAGTTTCAAATATTATATTCAAACTGTCCAAAACGTTTGCTATAAATTTATTTGGTATGCTTCTGCCATCTGAACATCTATCACATCGTAAACCTTGCTGTGTAATATTACTTATTATTCTCTTATGTACGATACTTCCGCATTGTGGACATTTCCAATCTACTTTCTTTGCGCTATATTGACTATACTTATATCCATCTTCGGGATTAGCAAGCAACCTTGCAACATCTGGATTAGTTGTCCATAAATCATTTCTACCTTTAACAACCACTTCTCCAGCACAAGCAGGACATCCATATCCACTCAAAACATTGTTTGGCTTAATATACCATTCATACCCGCATTTACAACATTTATGTTTAATTTTTATATCTGTTGCCTTATATTTTTCCAGTGGAATAATGTTAGTAATATTTCGTTCTTCAAGCTTTTGCAAATAATCTTCATGAGTATTCGTTCTTTTTCTTCTTTTATGTTCGCAATTTGGGCAACCATAAGCTAAACGTGCCAATTTAGTCCAAATATAACCGCACTTTTTACAATGCAAAGTTATTGGATTTTCCATTGCTATATATTTACTGACTACTTCAACATTTGGGTGCTTACTTATATAATCCCTAACAAATTCTTCATGTGTTTTTCTTCTACCCATTTTATCATCCTCTCAATCTTCACTTATAATTAACCATTATTTAATTCTCGATAAAACTGTGCAAGCAATTTAAATAATGTTTCATTCTTTTCGTATTTATAGGTAGAAACATTATCTATTAATTTTACAAAAGTGTACCTTACTCCATGTTGACTCAAATACTCTTTTTCCTTAATCCATTGGGTCGAATATTCATGGTCATATTTTCTCTGCATATCCTCACTCCTAAATCTTTTAAATTTCTATTTTGCAGTCACCAAGTCATTACCTCAATCACCGCATATAAAAGAACGCTAGACTATTGTCTAACGCTCTTATAATTTTAGACCACGAGGACGAATCACATCGCAGTACAAACCATATTAAAA
>ENA-UOOH01003441-UOOH01003441.1-fermentation-metagenome-genome-assembly--contig:-NODE-3441-length-12024-cov-72.938508_pt1 | contig 12024 bp, 12 predicted proteins | sample MGYA00245778_ERZ724025 | MGnify/ENA primary metagenome ERZ724025 (study PRJEB28704, sample SAMN03018313) | fermentation metagenome | biome: anthropogenic terrestrial biome; feature: soil... | reverse complement strand
ATGAATATATGCTCGAAATCCTGAAGGATCCTGAACATGAAGAATATGAAGATACCGTGGAATGGCTTGGAGAAGATTTTGATCCTGAATACTTTGACCCAAAAGACATTTCTTTCTGAACTGGAAAAGTTGGAAACTGGGGAATGTATCCCAAACTACCGCAAAAACGTAGATTTAAACTTTTTTTAACAGATAGAGTTTGAAAACGCCTTCAAAGCATTTCTTTGCTGAAATAAACAGCGTAGATTTTTTCAACTCTAGCTGGACGCCGAATGGTAAAACAGCATATGCCATGAAAACAAGAATTGAAGATGAATTTATACATTCCCTGATTGAGGACTGGCTTAAAAAAGGCTCTAATATAATTTTTTGGGAAATCTTCCAGAACAGGGCTGCTCCTGGGCGGAATTATCTCTTCTCTTCTTTTATATTTTTATCTCAACCAGTTGACAACCACTGGGCCGAAATAGGGCTCAAGAGCGTTGAAGGAAACTCAATTGAGCACCTTGTTCGTTTTGCATATTATTTCGTGATTTTTTCAAAGGAATGGATAAATCCTGACAGAGTTGAGGCGGTTTTGGCTGCACTGGGCCTCAAATTAAACAAATATGGATTACGCGGTTGTGCTTGAAAGAATTGAGCAGAGTTTCAATAAAAAGATCCAATAGTTTATTTAAATATATATAATGTTTTTAGATATACAGAAACCCTTCATTAAAAATATCCAAATGTATTTATGCTAAAACTAAGATAAATAAAATTGAAAAAGATATTTTTTAAAAATCTCTATATTTCTCATGACTCCTGAAAATATTAAACTCAAAACCCTTGAAATGACCTTCGAACCTGATCTGAAATTTTAAGAAAAATAGTTATCAGTTGGGGAATTTATGTCAAATAAAGTTATCAGTAAATTATTAAACACAAATGAACTGAATGTTCCTTTTTTGATGTGGTCAATGTTATTTGCAATTTTTATAAATATCCTTTCTAATATTTTGAGCTATTATGTAGGTAATCTTCAAGGCCTTCTAGTTATTGTTTTTTCAATCCTTTGTTTAATTCTCGTGTCTGTCGCTTTTGAGAGGAGAAGTGAGAGAAAACTGAGAAAATTAATAGACAGCTCGGTCGAAAGTAGAAAATTACGAGGTGAGTATAAAGGATTAATAGCTTTCGTCAGTGACAATAAAGAAAAGCGACAGGGAAAAAGCGCGTACCTGGAAAAAAGCAAAAAAGATATTCTGAGCTATAAAGAAACAAGTAATGTCGAAAGCATTGCTGGTATTCGTGGGATCGGGCAAACTTTCAGGGCTCTGGATTATCATATAAAAACCGGGAAACTAAGGCACTGCTGGTTGATTTATTCAGACCAATCTGGTGTAAATGTAGATATTATTAAAAGTTTTTTTGAAATAGTTACCGGAAGCGCAATAAAGCCAAATTTTGTGAAAATTGAATATCCAAATGAGAGCAAACACGTAAAAGAAATTATAGATGAGATCTATAAAGATTTGCCTGCTGACTTGAAGGAAACGGATGTTATTGCTGATATTACTGCTGGGAATAAACCAATGACAGCTGCAATGGTTTTATCCTGTTTAAACTCTGATCGTAATATTGAGTATATAGAACAAAGTGAAAAAAATGAGTTAATTGAGGTGCACATTTCCCCCAAGTTTACAGGAATTGAACTATAAGGATTAGTTTGAAAATTTTTGATTGAAGGATTGTAAATTTTTAGGAAATTACAGAATTTCATGAAATTTTGGGATTTATAGGGTTGGTAGTTTATGAGCGGTCTTTATGCAGTTTTATTGGAAGTTTCTTCCATACAACAATATGTCTTTGCCAGCAATAAATTAAAGGAAAACTTAGGTGCCTCCTACCTAGTTGAGAATATTTTTGAAAAGAATTTGAGGACTGTCCTAGAAGCTTTTGATAAAAAATGTGAGTTTGAAAGATGGAAGACAGATCCTCAAGAAATTTATATCTGTAGTCAAGATTTCGAATCGGAGATTGGATACATAGGGGGAGGAAATGCACTTATTTTTTTCAAAAATCGAGATACTGCGGTGAATCTTGGACGAAAATGGTCTCAGAACCTACTAATAAATGCTCCGGGATTAAGGCCCTCTATAGCGATTGATGAAGTCGATTGCAGCGTACTTGCTGATAAGGAAAAGTTTCCGGTATCTATAGGGGAGTTATTTGATAAGTTACGCGAGAACAAATTAAGTTATCAGCCTCAAACTACTTTTCCCAGGCATGGAATAACAGCAGAATGTCAACATACTGGATTGTCCGCAGAATTTTTTGACAAAAAAAGTGACAGCTACGTCTCTTCTGTTGCAATGGAAAAAATGAAGAGCTCGCAGGCTGCAACAGATGAATTACACGAGAAATTCAGTTCGGTTTTAAAGGGGTACCGCTTCCCTACTGAATTAAATGAACTGGGGCAAACAGAAGGTGACAGTCACATATCAATAGTCCATATTGATGGAAATAGAATGGGCTCAAGGTTTCAGGAATGTAAAACACTTGAAGAAATAAGGCTCCTTTCAATAAGTGTAAAAAAAGCCACTGAAGATTCATTTGCAAATCTCCTAAAGTTAATTGTACAAAAAATAGAGCAAGATAACAACATTTTTGATTACTTCGATTTCAACGGAATTCTCCTGCCCATAAGACCGATTATCCTGGGTGGAGATGATATAACATTTGTATCACCCGGAAAACTGGGAATTTATTTTGCGGAAATCTTCATGAAAGAATTCTCTGAAAAAGAGGTGAATGATGGGGAAAAACTATCTTCCTGTGCCGGAGTTGCCATAACAAAGACCAAATATCCATTCTACCGGGGTTACCAACTGGCAGAAGGACTCTGCAGCAACGCCAAGAAAGAATCCAGAAAAAAGACGGAAAAAGATTCTTCCTGGATTGACTTTCATATTGCATACGGCGGTTTTTCCGGATCAAGCGAAGATATCCGCGAAAATAACTATACAGGGTCATATGGGAACCTTTGTCTGAGGCCTTATAGAGTAACAGGAAAAGTCGATTATTGCAGTTTAAGTGAATGTATCAGGGGAATTAACCAGCTGAGTGGGCTTAAATTCGATCCTGCAGAAAAAACTTGGGTTGATTTTGGTGAAATTAAATGGCCGAGGTCCAAGTTAAAAGAATTAAGGGAAGTTTTGACAATGGGAGCCCCAGTTTCCAAGAGATTTATACAGGAAATGGAATACCGGCACAGGACTCTACCAGAAGTGACAGAGTATCCTGAATGCAAAAATACTGGATGGATACCGGACAGACGCAAAATCGGAAGCAAAGTTACACCCTATTTCGATATGCTTGAGTTAATGGAAATCTATCCTCTAAAATTACTCGTCGGGGAGGAGGATGTCTAATGTCAGTTTTTAAACTTAACCTGGAACTCCTGTCAGATACCTTGATCGGATCTGGGGAAGGATGGGGCGCAATAATCGATAATGATATTGTTTTTGACGATTTTGGGCTTCCTTACATCCCTGCAAGGAGAGTAAAAGGCTGCCTGAGAGAATCAGCTTTTGAAGTTATGGAAATGTTTGAGCAGTCTGGAATAGGTTTTGCTTCAAGGGGGGATATCGGTACTCTTTTCGGCAAACCCGGTCAAAGTGAATCAGGAGCACTTTCATTTTCAAATTGTTATCTGGGGGACTATTCATTGAATAAGCAGTGGATAGAATGGTTAATTTCTGAATATCCAGACATATTCTCCAAAGATGCGATCCTTGATACATTTACTTCGATAAGACAGCAAACAGCGGTAAACAAAAATGAAGATCAGGACTCATCTACTAAAAAGGGAGTTGCAGAAAAGGCATCATTAAGGACTTCGAGAGTATTGGACAAAGGCATTAAGTTTTCAGGAAGTATCGAGTCTTCTTTTGAACTTGAAAACAGGTTATTTGATTTCCTTGTTTTCGCTGCCCGAAATTTAAGGTATATGGGGACAAATCGTAACAGAGGACTTGGCTCTGTGCTGTGTACTTTAACAGATGAAAGTAGATACACATGTGATGAGTCTCTGAAAAATCTGGAACTCAAAGTAACGGAGGGCTAAGGATGAAGCATCAGTTGAGATACAGGATTAAGACAGTATCTCCAATAATTTTGCCGCAGATTTCTGGGGATACTAATATGGTATCAACGATGGATTACATCCCAGGTTCCGTAATTCTTGGAATTTTTGCAAATAAATATGTCAAAGAGAATAAACTCGGATCAGATGCCCATAAAGACCGAAACTTCCATAGTTGGTTCTTGAATTCAAATCTTTGTTTTACAAATGCATATCTATCCAAAATGGATGGAGCAGCCGTTGCTGAATATTATCCAGTTCCTTTTTCCATCAATTATCTGAAAACTGATGAAAATCAAATTTTTGATTTGATGTTTAAGGAAATTGGAAAAGAAAATGATAATGAAATTGACAAGCAAACAAAATATCCCGGCAGCTACTGCTACATAGAAAATAATAATATAAGGTTTGCCAATGTCAACAGATCCATCAATTTCCACAATGCCAGAAAGAATAGGTTAAAGGGGCGCAGTGATGACGGAGCAATATTCAACTATGAATCAATTGATCAGAACCAAGAATTTACGGGAAGAATCATTGGAACTGAAAAGGAACTTGAATCATTTTTAGGGAAATTTGAATCTGAAATGAAAGTAAGAACTGGAAGATCAAAGAACACTCAATATGGTCAAGTAGTTCTTACATTGCTCTCGAATGAACCTGAAATTTTTGTTTCTGAAATTCCTTTGTTTAAGCCTGAAGAAGTAAATAACACTTTTACTCTCACATTTCTATCATCTACGATTATATACGATAGAAATGGATTCCCTTCAACATCCCTGATGGATCTGAAATTGTATCTGGCTGAGAACCTGAAGGTCAACCTGAAAAATATCAAAATAGCAAAGGCTTTTACGAAAAGTGAAATTGTTGAGACTTTTGTCTCAAAGTGGCTTTTGAAGAAACCCAGTGAAACTGCCATCAAAGCTGGCTCATGTTTCCTTATAAATGTTGAAGGTTTTGATGACAATACGAAAAATTCGCTATTAGAACTTTTAGAAATAGGAATTGGTGAGCGAACAGGAGAAGGCTTTGGGCGTTTTGCCATAAACCTACAGGAACCTAAAGAATACAGCCAGCCAAAAACAAGGAAACAAAACTTAGTGAAACCCAAAAAGCCTGATGTTGAAATTCCCGATACAATTCGTGATTTAATGAAAAACGCCATACTTAATTCCTATGATACTTTGATCGAGAGCAGGGCGCTTTCTCGATGCAAGGGTTTTTGCGAAAACAAAAATCGTATTCCATCCAATTCCTTGCTTGGAAAACTGGAATTAATGATAAAAGATTCCAGCAATTCTGAAGAGCTTGTTAAAAAAATGGATGAATTACCGGGTCTTACAAAGGAAAAATTAGAAAGATGCCGGGATAAAAGTGTTAATTTATTTAATTTTATAAAAAGTAGGGAAGGCGGAATTTTAGAAGATTTGAATCCTGAATCTGATTTGAAAGGAGCAGGCGCTCTCATCGATATGAATCTTGAAAATGACAATGAATTAAGGTTCAAAATGTATTCTCATTACTGGTTAACATTTCTGGCAAGTATGCGAAAAGAGATTAAAATGAGAAATGAAGGAGGGGATTGAAATGGAAGACGCAACGATCACGGGTAAAACAGTCGTAATAGCAAAACTGGAGCTTAAATCCCCTCTTGTGATTGGAAGTGGACAGGATGAGTTTGCAGATATAGAGGTGATGAAGGATAAAAAAGGAGATCCTTTCATCCCTGCTACATCGCTTACAGGAGTGCTGAGACATTATTTTGAAGAGAATATCTCGGACAAAAATAATCCTAATTTTGAGTGCTTCTGGGGAACACCCAAAAAAACGAGCAATGATGAAGAGGAAAAAGAAGAATTTCAAAGTTCATTCATTTGCCGCGATCTTCACACCGATCCTTACACTGATGATGCAAAAATAAGAATCAGAGACGGTGTAAAAATCGATCCCAGGACCCAGACTGCCTTGGACAAGGCTAAATACGATTTTGAAATCATAGAAAAAGGAGCGAAATTTAATTTATTCTGGGAAGTTACGCTCAGGAAAAATAATTCTAAAGAAACCTATGACCGGATACTTGCAAGCCTTATTAAAGCTCTGGCAGACGGAACTATCCCCATAGGGGCTAAGACAAACAGCGGTTTTGGAAAATGTAAGCTTACTAACCTCCAGATTTTTGACTTTGATTTCTCAAGAAAAGAAGACGTTTTGGAGTGGTTGAAACAGGATTTCAAAGGCGGAAAATCCAAACTCAATGCCGAACCTTTCCAGCTCCTAAACGATGTCTTTACCATTGATGCCAAATTTGCGATCAAGAATTCAATCATAATCAGGGCCTATTCTGAAAAAGTGGATATGCCAGATGCTACAAGCCTATCTTCTGCAGGTAAGTTTGTGCTTCCAGGAACTTCGCTAAAAGGAACAATCCGCCACAGGTCACTGAAAATCCTCAAAACTCTATGTCCGGCTGATCTCCTTAAAGTAGAAATTCCTGAAAGGAAGATCGATGAGCTTTTTGGAACTGCAGGGAAAGATAAAGAACCGATTAAAGGCCGTGTTCGGGTGGAAGAAAAGGAAATTAATTACATTGAACCGGTTCTCCAGAATCGAATCAAAATTGACCGTTTCACAGGGGGGACTATAAAAACAGCTCTTTTTGACAGTATGCCTCTTTGGCCAAAAAAGGATGATTCCGAATCAGTAGAAGTTTCAATCAAAATATTTGATTATAAGCCATGGGAAGCGGGTCTTATGATGCAGGTTTTAAAGGATCTCTGGTGTGAAGACCTTGCAGTTGGTGGAGAGAAAAGTATAGGAAGAGGAGTTCTAAATGGACTCTATGCCAGGATAAAATGGAAAGATAAAGAGCTTGTGATTACACCTTCTGAAAAAGGATTAAACTTTTCAGATGAATCTGCTGCATCAGAATTGAATGATTTTGCAAAGAAGGTTAGAGAGGAGCTGGTAGCATGAAAATAAAAAATGAGATCGAGCTTCATTCGGTAAAATCTCATGCCGAAAATTCTATGGGAGATAAATTGGAATTATCTGATTTTGCCTCCTTGAAATCTTATATAAATACCAAATTCCCTCATAAAGGTTTTTGTGTTTCTTACCTTGACAATGAGGTTGTTATCGGCAAATACGATGGAAACGAGCTCAAGTTTTATCAGAATAAGTTACCAGAACCCCAATTCATAAAAAAACTAAGACTATTTAATGAAACTCAAGAACTGCTTTTGTGGCGAAAAAAATGGAAGGATACGTATGGGGAATTCGCTTTTAGATTAAGGGTAGATGAGGATGGAAGTGAAACCGACGTAATTGATGTAAAGCAGGTTCTATGGGGAACAACAGCAAAAAAATTGGACGAGGAATTTACGGAAATCTCAGAAATAAGAGGTATGAAAGTTATTCTTCCATTCAGTGACATCGAAGTTGACGACAAAGATAGAAGAGTGTTCATTCTCACCCGAAATTACATTTCATATGATACTAATGATTCTTCATACCAACAGGCAGGGTACGTTGATTGCAGATTTGTTAAGTTTACCGATGAGAATGGGAATATTTTGGGTGGTGAGCTAGATGGATAAAAATAATTTCAATGCAACTGCTGCAACTGCTCCATACAATTTTGTTCCTCTAAATAGCACCGTAATATCTGATAATAATCCATTGGTAATTACTGGAATCCATGATAGATACGATCATTTACGAAGGTCGACCGGTTATATAGAATGCAAACTGAAGACCCTGACCCCGATGTATATAAGAAGCGGCTTAACGGAAGAAGAAATCAGAGCAAAGAAAGAAGCTAAAGATAACTCTAACTTCTTTTCACCGGCAGGTCAGATTCGCATACCGGGAAGTAGTCTCCGGGGAATGATAAGAACCCTGGTAGAAATCGCAAGCTGGAGCAAATTTGGATTCTTTGAAGACAGAAATCTTTATTTCAGAGGTTTTGCGGATAAATGCAAGAATTTGAGTGAAGACTATAACAGTCAGATGAAGCCTTATGACAGGACATCCAAAGGTTCTATTTATAAAATGTCGGCAGGTTATATGTTGAAAGAGGGTTTCAAGTACTTTATATGTCCTGCTGAAAAAACAGATTCTAAAAACAAACAATTTTACGGTATCACAAAAGCAGAGTCTTTTAATGAAATAAAAAATATTGGGGAAAAACGATCTGATTTTACATATTATAAGCTAGAGGATGGTAGATCTATAGTTGTTTCGGGCCCAATGTCAAACAAGAAGCATGATTGGATCATAAATAAAATAGATAAAAATATCCAAAACAGAATTGAAATTCCCGAAACTGATATTCAAAATTATGACCGGGACGAAAGCAGAGATGACAAAGTACCGGATCTTTTGAAGCAATGCTATAATGATGAAGAAGTTCCTTGTTTTTATGTTGAATGGATAGATGGTGAAGGCAATAACAGAGTTTCATTTGGAAATACTGCGCTTTTCAGGATATCCTACCAAAAATCTATTGGGGACCATATCCCAATAAATGGTAAGAAAAACAAAGAAAAAATCGATTTCTCAAATGCTATTTTCGGAAACACTTTTGAAGGGGAGAAAGACCCGTATGTAAATCCAATTGCCGGAAGAGTTTTTTTTGAAGATGCAAAACTCGTAAATCCCAATGAAAAATGTCTGATGGATGAGGAAAGTCCTGGTATACTGCTTGGACCAAAACCAACGTCATTTCAACTTTACCTTGAACAGGATTCGAATATAGTAAATGAACTCAAGCACTATAATTCTGGAACAAGGATTAGAGGAAATAAGTTCTACTGGCACAAATCAGGTGAAAAGTGGGAGCATAAATACCAGAATTCGGATAACTTGAATGAAAAAATAAAAACCAGAATTCAACCTGTAAAGCCCGACACAGAGTTTAAATTCCGTATAAGGTATGAAAACCTTTCAGATAGCGAACTTGGTGCATTACTTTTTGCACTGAAACTACCAGAGGAATGCGCACATAAAATAGGGATGGGGAAACCTTATGGATTGGGAAGTGTAAAAATCACTCCAGAACTTTACATTTCTAAAAGATATAAAAGATATTTGACTCTTTTTAATAACGATGGTTGGGAACTGGCCGAAACTGAGCAAGGTGATGGGGCAATAGACGAAATAATTTCTGATTTTGAAAATCATATTTTACAAAAAATGATTGCTTCGGATAAAGGGGAAGCTTCGTCCTTATGGGAAACTCATCGTTTGAGACAACTTAAAACATTACTAGATGTCGAAAAAGGCAAAGAACTTGAGAGTAAAGAAAAAACAGAGTACATGGATATTAAACAATTTAAAAATAGAGGTGTTTTGCCACTTCCAGAAGATGTATAAAACACCGATATTTGTGTTGATTTAAGTCCTCTGGTTTTGTAATTATACCATGGTCACTTAAATCAAAGTAGGACTTACGCTGTTGAACAAAAAACAAGTAGCATGAAGTGCCAAACTGTCTAAAGCACAATATTCCTAGCAAGCCCTCATGTGCTTGGTTTTTCTTCTCAAGTGCGTAATTCCTATCAAAGTTAACATTTTTGCGAACATAAAATAGAATTCCTTTTACACATCCATGAAACTCAAAATCCTTGAAATGACATTTGAATCCACTCAAGAATTTACAGAAGATGTTTCCTGTATTAGAGGATTCTTTGCAACAAAGTTTAATGATTTAATCCTGCTCCACAATCACAATACTGACAAGTTTGTCTACGAATATCCTTTGGTTCAGTACAAATCAATCGATGGTAAACCTCTTTTAATAGGCATTAATGAAGGAACTGAGATATTAAAGGAAATATTCGACAAATTTGACAAAATTACGTTGAACCATAAAGATTACGAAATTATCGAAAGGACAATGAAAATTAAAAATCAAGAGTTTGGCTTAACAAAAGAATTCTACTTTTATGAATTTGTAACTCCCTGGCTTGCCCTTAGTCAGAAAAATAATGAAAAGTACCTGCTAACTCAAAATAATGACGAAAAAGCAATACTTTTGAGGAAAATACTGACCGGAAACCTGCTTTCCATGTCAAAAACTTTTGGATATACAGTTCCCAATGAAATAAAATGCGATATAGATTTGGTTCCCACAAAATCACGGTATAAAGATAATAATCTTACTTCATTTTGTGGAGGCTTCATTGTCAATTTTTATATACCAGATTATCTGGGAATAGGAAAATCTGTCTCAAAAGGATACGGTACAGTTAGAAAGATTCCTTATTAAATTCCCTCTGGGAGAAATAAGGAGGAAATAGAAATGGGTAACGTAAAATTTACTGTAAATGAAGAAAAGGAATTTACTCTCATTTCTTTCGAAATGAGTGACATACTCGTTCCCGAAGACCTAGCTACAATCACACCCCCAGAAGTCAATGGAGCAAAAGGTGTAGTCCTTAGCGGAAGAGGTCCCATATGGCTCTACTGTTTCCTGACTCACTTTTACCATCCAACGAAATTCATAGCAACATATGATCCTCGGCTGGAAGGGGCTGTAATCATAGAGTCACATGCTTTAACTTACCAAATTGGCTCAGTTTTTAAATACTGACTTCTAATAAGGTATTAGAATGAGAGGAATTAACAATCGATATAAGAGGATATCTAGAATGTATCCGATTTACAATACTATCTGTAATTTTTTTATAGGTAGTGTATTTGGAGGCTTACTCTGTAGTTTCTTAACATCAGATATTAATTTTAATATTCTCTTTAAATGGGGATTAATGATTCTCTTAATTGTTATTTTGACCCATATCATAGGTAACCTTCATTTTAGTTTCTAGGAGAAAAATAAAATTGAAGTACCTAACGCTCCAAAGACCAGCAAAAAATACAGAGGTCTCCTAGTTTCTATAAGTACGGCAGATAAAAAAGATAAAGAAGCTCTGATAATGGAAATAGATTCTTTATATGAAAGAGTAAAAAAAGATATGGCACCTGAAAAATTACTACATAATTTCTTTAAGGATACAATTGGAATAGGTCAGACATTCAGTGCTATTTACTACCATCGTGAAAATCTAGAGATATGCTGGCTTTTATATACGGATAAATCAAGTGAAGCTAAAGAAATTGTTAAATATTTTATTGCAAAATTCGTCCCAACTGTAACTTCTGTAGAAATTCTTATAGAAGATGCCTCTGATTTTAAAGGAATTCAGGACACAGTTAGTCGAATATATCCAAAAGAATTTGAAAAATATGATCTGAAAGAGAAGGATATTATTTCAGATATTACGGGTGGAACAAAGATAATGAGCGGAGCAATTATAATTGAATGTAATACTAAGGGAAACAGAGTTATGCAGTACACAAAACAAGGTGAAGATCCTGAGTTGATTGAAATTAAACGCTCCTGAAAACGATAAAAAAGGCCCGTAACTTACTCCAAAAAAATCCAAACCTAAAATAACCCCCACAGTCATTACTCAACAGGGTGAAAAATTATGACCACCGAAACTCAACCTCCTGAATGCTGCCCCCGCTTTGACCCCGCCCCCTGGGATGGAAAACTCTTTGAATGGAACAATAAAAGGTTCATCAAAGATTTCGTTACCACTCAGAATTACATGCCTCTGAATTTTGGAGAGGTAATAACAAGGATAAACGAAAAAGTCGCCAGGGCAGGTGCAGAAATGCCGGACTGGCTCTGCTTGTCGGACCATACCTCAGAAAGCAACATGGATCTTTACCTGGCTGTTGATAAAGAAGTGGACGGCGCCGAAAACGTCACACTCAGTGGGAAATTTCTGAGCAAAGTCTACGAGGGAAGTTTCGAAAATACAGGAGAATGGTGCCAGGACTTTGAAGCCTACGCAAAAAGCCAGGGCCTGGAAGTCAAGAAATGGTATATG
>ENA-UOOH01003440-UOOH01003440.1-fermentation-metagenome-genome-assembly--contig:-NODE-3440-length-12027-cov-2.840879_pt1 | contig 12027 bp, 9 predicted proteins | sample MGYA00245778_ERZ724025 | MGnify/ENA primary metagenome ERZ724025 (study PRJEB28704, sample SAMN03018313) | fermentation metagenome | biome: anthropogenic terrestrial biome; feature: soil; material... | reverse complement strand
GAATCCGCCCCTTGCCTAATCTCGAAGCAAAGTTTGTAGCAGCAAATGCCCTAATTGGATTAGACAAGCAAGGCTCATTATCCGAAACAAATGAAGTTCGCAAAGAGCAAGAGACACTAAAGCATATACGTCACAAGATTTTTAGTGCTCGCCGTCCTGAAACTAAACGAAAGTTGAGGCAACGAGATAAAGAAACAAGAGAAAAGATTGCCAAATTATTAAAAAGTTCAGGCTTTTTAGACAGTAATTCTGCCAATAAAATGGCAAAATGGGATCCCTATGACCAAAATACAAGTGCTCCTTTTTTTGATACTGAGTGGATGTTTGGGGAAGAAAAAGGGTTTGATATAGTGATAGGTAACCCGCCGTATGGTGTTTCCATTAAAGGTGAATATCGAAAACAAGTTGGAAAATATTTGGGTAAAGTACCCGATTATGAAATATATTATTACTTTATAGAAATTGCAAAAAAGATTGTATCTGATACCGGAATAATGTCATACATCATTCCCAACACATATCTATTCAATACATTTGCAGATAAATACAGAAAATCTATTTTGGATAATTGGAATATAATAGAGATTCTTGATTGTACCAAATTTCCTGTATTTGATGCTACCGTACTAAATACAATAAACATTTGGCAAAAAGGGAAGTCTCAATTCGTAGGATATAGGAATACTTCAAAATCACATAGTTTTGAAGAACTGATCACTGAACCAAGAGAGAGTATCGAAAAATCAGACTTATTGTCAATGAATCAAAACTGGGGATTAGCATTTTTTCTTAAACCCAATGTAATTGCAGTTATTAATAAAATAAATCATAACAGGAAAAAATTAGAAGAATTCTTCCCTCAAATAAGTCAAGGTCTTATTGCTTACGACAAATATAAAGGTCAGGATAAAACAATAATTGAAAACAGGGCATACCATCACTCAACGTATCAAGATGGTTATAAAAAATGGTTATGGGGAGAAGATGTGTCAAGATATTCTATTAATTGGAATGGCAAAGAATATATTGATTATTGTGAAGGTATTGCCAATCCCAGAAATCCCATTTTTTTCACAAATAAAAGAATCTTAGTTAGAGAGATAACCAACCCATCAATATTCGCAGCCATTACCTCAGAAGAACTTTATAATGATCCTGCAATAATTAATATTCTTGATAGCGGACTATATTCCATAAAAGTAACTCTGGCTATTTTAAATTCAAAATTGGCTACATTCTATCATTTTAATCATTCACCAAAAGCAACCAAAGGAGCCTTTCCTAAAATTTTAGTTCAAGATATTAAAGATTTCCCATTACCTGAAATTAACAATAATGCAAAATATGTGATCGAATCTTTGGTTGGTTATTTACTGTTTCTAAATGACAAATCAAAATTTATTGATTTGGGAATAACCTCTAAAAGATTATTTGTGGTAAATATATTTGATAAAGTTATTGATGCTTGCATTTATGAATTATATTTCACTGATGAAATCCAACCTCAACAGGTAGATGTAATTGAATTAGTTGCACACAATTTAAAGCAGATAGAATCACAATCAATCGAAGAACAGATTACGCATCTGTTTAATGAATGGAATGATTATAAAAATGAAGTCCGCAACCGGATTATCTTACAAGAGACTCGCAGTAAAAGTGTATCTGAAATAATCCAATCAATTCAATAATGAAAAAAATAAATAAAATCACTATCCAAAATTTTAAAGCTTTCCCTGATTTACAAACATTTGGGCTTAACGGGAAAAATTTACTAGTACATGGAAATAATGGTTCTGGGAAATCATCTCTTTATTGGGCGTTATATACTTTCTTGCAATGCAGTGAAAAGGATACTGATGAAATTAATAAATACTTCGTTCCGTTCAATGATGCAATTGAGGATACTTATCAAAGTCTTCGCAACATTTATCGTCCTGAAGATGATGATTCGTTTATAAAAATCGAGTTGCAAGGGGAGTCTCCTATAAAACTGGCATATGATAATTTTTTGGATGTACAATCATCAGATATCCAGGAAGCGAATAAAGCTAGTGATTTTATTAATTACAAATTACTGCATAATTTCTATAATAATACACATAAGAAACATCTTAATGTGTGGAACGTATTCAGAAGAGATTTCTACCCATATCTTCAATATAGAAGCAAAAGCTATCATGATTGGCTTGGAGAAATATATCATGATTTACCTAAATATCCCGAATCTGACGGGGGTAGATATTATAGAAGAAATTCATGGATGTATGCTTCGTTTAAAGACAAAATCAACAACTTTAATAATGAAATAATAAATCTATTAAATTCTATAAATCATCAAGCAAATAAAGTTTTAAAGGACAAATTTAGAATAAATGACATTGAGATTTTTTTAGAATATATTAAAGTTCTTACATGGGATGAGGATTGGGATAGATCATTTAACAGCCCAGAAATCAAGCTTTCCATTAAATATCAAAAAGATGGGAATATTCACACAAATCATCGTCCTCAATCATTTTTAAATGAAGCAAGTTTAACGCGTATTGCTATTTCAATACGGCTAGGTGCATTATTAACCCGATTAGCAACTAGTGAATGGAAAATACTTGTGTTAGATGATATGCTGATCAGTTTGGATATGTCTAATAGAATGATTGTTTCGGAAATCATCTTAAACGATGAAGACTTAAGAGATTTTCAAAAAATAATGATAAAAGTTTCTTTGATATACTTAGAAACAAGACTGATTCTACAGAATGGAATTATTTAGAGTTTCAAAAAGATGAAAAGAATAACAGTAGCAGGCCTATCATAAAGCCTAACAAAACATACCTAGAGAAAGCTAAGGAGTTCTTTGAAGAGAAGGAATTCGATGCGTGTGCAAATTATTTAAGAAAAGAATCAGAAAGTATTCTCAGAAAATACTTGAACAAGGATCTTACAGGAATAGAGAGTGATTTTGAATCTTTAAGTAATCTGATAAACCAAGCAAAAACGCAAGTAGAACATGAACAATTATACCGATTTCAAAAAATCCTTCATAAAAAGGGATTGCCCTTTGATAAGCTAAATGAAGATTTTGAATCCGATGGCAGCATCGACGCAAACATAAAAGGGAGATTGCGTGGATTAAAAAAGGATCTAATTCAATTTGCAATTCAAGAAAATAAAAGAAACACCAAAGCTGAACATATTCTAAACGAATTAAATAGCATTAAGAAGAGAATTCTTAATCCCGGGTCACATGGGAACTCTATGCCCTATTACGAGCAAGAATTAAAAGAAGCGATTGAAATAGTAGAAAAGATGTATATTTTGTTAAATCCAAATGAAATAGGCACATGAATTGCATTTTCTGTCATCAGCCATCAGATAACTCAAAAAGTATCGAACATATTGTCCCTGAGTCATTAGGAAACAAAAAAACAGTACTTTGGAGAGGGGCAATATGTGATAAATGCAATAACTATTTTGCAACGAAGATTGAAAAAACACTCTTAGATCAACCATATTTTATTAGTCTTAGAAATAGAAATTTTATTAAAACTAAAAAAAACAGGTTTGTTCCTCAAAAAGTTTTAGTTACATTAAAAGATGATAGGTATACTCATGCATGGATGAATCCTGATGATATCAATATGCATATCCACTTAGATCAAGAAGTCTTTAATTCGATCATTGCAAAAAAAGGCCAAATCTTGATACCATTACTTATTGAACCCGAAAAAGATAATTATATTCTTTCGCGCTTCTTAGCAAAATGCGCTTTTGAATACCTTGTGTTTCGCACTAAAGAGCAGAATTTCATTGAATTTTCTGAATATTTAAGAGACAAACAATTCGAACCGTTACGGAAGTATGCCCGATATGGAGAAGGATGTAAATTTTGGCCGTACCATCAACGTAGAATTTATGGCGAAGGTGATATGTTTGTTGGCTTTGAAGGAGAAAAAGAATATGAGATATTGAATGAGATGGATTTGTTGAGTATAGAATTGGAAAGAAAAACTATTGAAGGAGAGGAACACGTTATGATTGAACTCTATTTTATCTTAGTTATAATGGGAATTGAATATACAATTCATCTTGCCGCACCAGAAATTGACGGTTATGAAATTTGGCTGAAAAACAAGAACAATCTATCTCCAGTAGAAAGATATGGAGAAACAAGAACTCCGAATACGAGAACAGATATACCATTGATTACAGAAGAGTTGGTCAGAAAGATGAACCACAAAAAGAATAACCGTTGACTTATGCGAACTGAATATATCAATCATCATCACCACTTTTTCCCTGAAGTAATTGCTCTCGGGAATAAACATTCCTCTACATTGGGATTCATGCCTGATGGTGGATTTTTAGACCATGCACAAAAAGAGTGTATTATTCTTGCCCATAATGGGCAAGAACTTGCTGGTTACTTAATGTTCCGGGAAGCCCCACGACAACAAAGAATATCTATTGTACATTTATGTGTTAAAGAGGGCTTTAGAGGTAAGAATATAACAAGATTACTACTTGACACCTTAAGAGACAAGTATAAATACGCCTATAACGGTATCTCGTTAAGTTGCAGAACTGACTATGTGCATGCGACAGAAGTATGGAAAAGATATGGTTTTGTATGCAAACACTGTAGGCGTAGTAGAAGTCTTGAGGAGAACTATTTAAATATCTGGTGGTATGATTTCAACAGACCAGATTTGTTCAGTATTGCTAACCAATCATCTCTTAAAGTCAAAGCACTTTTGGACGCTAACATTATTATCAAACTGAGGGATGAGGAGGAAGAGTATGAACCATCACAAGACCCTAGAGCACTTCTTGCAGACTGGTTATTTGAGGAGGTTGATTATTACTATGCCCCGGAAGTTTTAAATGAGATAGCAAGAGATAAAAATCAAAAAAGAGCACAAAAAACACGCAACTTTCTTAATAATTTTATAGAAGCGAAATTTAATGTTGAGGAATGTAAGAGCTTTGCAACAGAATTAGGAAAATATATTCCGGGGACAATAGAAAATGACAGATCTGACAGAATTCAGTTAGCTTCTGCCATCGCTTCCGAAACATCTTATTTCATAACATTGGACACTGGGATATTGGAAAAGAGAAACGAGGTTGAAGATAAATTCGATGTCCAAATTTTCACCCCACAAGAATTTGTTTTAGAGATAGACCAACTACTCAATAAAGAAGAATATTCACCTGAAAGACTTGCAGGAGTTACACTTCATACAGTATCCAAAGTATCTAACTCTGAATTGGATTCTTATATAAACCATTTCTTGGCTAAATCACATTCTGAGAAAAAGACTTCATTTCAAAATATAGTACTTGCAGAAACAGCCAATATTCAGACGTCTAAAGTAAAAATAGTAAAAACAAATCAACGACCAATTGCCTTTTTAGGGTATAGATACACTGAAAGCACACTAATTATTTCGTTCCTACGCTTGGCAGATACCGAGCAAAAACAAACTTTATTTATGCAACTTGTTTCGGATTTCATAAGTAAAGCTGTAAAAAAGGAGATAAATCAAATACAGATAAAAGAAGCCTTTTTAACTGACAATCAGGAGGCAACATTAAATCGCATGGGATTTGATAAAATTGATGACATATGGACAAAAGTTGTTTCTAACATGATGATTGGCTGTTCTGAAATTGAGAGAATTAATAGCCGATTTATCAATTACTCTTTGATTGAAGATTTAAAGACAATTGGGAATGTTGAAAAAATACGATTATTCTTAGAAATAGAGCGTAAACAGTTTCCTTTAAAATTTTCTGACTTAGATATACCATGCTATATTATCCCTATTAAACCTTATTGGGCAGGACAGTTATTTGATCCATATATTTCCGGTGCCACACTATTTGGTGCAGATGAAAAGCGAATGTGGAATTATGAGAATGTGTATTACAGAAGTACAAGGCCAATTACAGAGATTGCTCCGGCAAGAATACTTTGGTATGCAAGTACAGATAAAAAAATATCGCGCAAACAAGCCATTATAGCCTCTTCTTATTTAGACGAAGTAATGACAGATAAACCCAAGGTATTATTTCAGAAGAATAAGCACTATGGGATTTATGAGTGGCAAAATATTTATGATTTATGCAATAAAAACATCGAAACTCCTATACGGGCTTTACGCTTTAGTGGAACAGAAGTGTTTATAAATCCAGTAAAACTATCATCCGTTCGGGAAATATTTATGGCAAACAGATCGGAAGAGCACACGCCTGTACGGATCAACTATCAAATTTTCAACCAAATTTATCAATTAGGAATACGTGATAACAGATAATATAAAGAAATATTTATTCATTTCTGTAAAACCTGAATTTGCAGATAAGATTGTAAGACGAGAGAAAAGTATTGAATTAAGAAAAATAAAGCCACATGTAAATCCTGGTGATTATATCATTATATATGCATCTTCTCCTGTTAAATCAGTAGTTGGATTCGGCATAATTAAAAATATTATTGAAAAAACTCCACGAACGATGTGGCAGGAACATTCAGGATCTCTAGGTATTGATAAAAAAAGATTTGACGAATATTATGCTGGTAAAAAAAGAGCTATAGGAATAGAAATATATAATATAAAAAAAATAAAGCCTATACCTTTAGGTAAATTAAGAATGATTGATTCAAGTTTTCATCCTCCTCAAATCTATAGATATATTTCAAATTTCAATATTAATCGAACAATATTAGAATTTTTGTAAGATAAAAACGTGATCTTTGAAGGTAAATATCAACAAGTTCTATTACAGATATAACATAAGACACTTTAACAATAATAATTATGTGCTAAAACAAGAATATTTACCTGTACAACAAAACATAGAATACAAGTTCTCATGGCATGACAATTATCTGAAATGGATATACGGCTTTGTCAATGCACAAGGTGGACGGTCTATAGGAAGTAGCAGGCCTGTTAGTCGCAAAAAGGATTTAAAGAAATAAAAAAGATAGAAGACCAATGGAACAGCAAATAACCCACAATTATTCAAGCGCTATTCAAATAATAAAGAGAGGCATACTCAAAAGCCCTTATCGAGCCGCATCGTTGGCGAATAAAGAACTGCTATCTCTTTATTTTGGGATTGGGAAATATATTTCGGAAAATAGCCGGAATCATTTTTGGGGAACCAATGCCATTGAAACAATTTCACTGCAATTACAACAAGAATTGCCCGAATTACGAGGATTTTCAATTAGTAACCTCAAAAATATGCGTCAGTTTTATGAAGATTGGGAACATATTTTTATAAATCGCCAGCCAGTAGCTGGCGAAATGGGTATTTCGTTTCAAGAGATAGATATAAAATTTTTTACCACGAATTGCCAACCGGCAGCTGGCGATTTAACACCGGAACAAATAAAGTCATTTCTGAGTATTGGTTTTACACACCATTGTGAAATCATTGCAAAAGCTAAATCATCAGAAGAACGAATATTCTATATAGAACTTTGCGCTACAGAGTTTTGGAGTAAAGACTCATTGTGGTACAACTGGTATTGATAAATAAGAAACTAAAATAATTAATTATGCTAAATCAGTCATTTACGGCAGATAATTTTGAGAATATCTATGATATTGAGAATCGAAAGAGCACTATCACAGAATATTTGGGAACGGAATACAAAGATATTCTTGCCCAAATTAAATCGTTACAGGATGAAAATTCGCAAATTAAACGTAAAAAATTGAGTGACAGGACTGATGATGAGAAGCAGATACTTATAGACAACAAACAGAAAAAGGATGAATTAGCAGTAAAGAAAAAGGAAATACGACATAATGAGTTATATAGAATAAGCAAGGAGGTCAATAGTAATCATTTCAAATTTGACTTACGACCAACAGGTGATAACATTTTTGTAATTCAGGACACAAGAGAGGCATTTTTCACAATAAAGCAGCTACAATATAATGTTCGTAAAACTTTTAAAGTAAAGCAAAGCAGCCGGCATTTGATTTTATCTCAGATAAAGTTATTACTTAATGATAGTAGTCCTAAATATGTGATTCGCTCTGATGTATCGAAATTTTTTGAATCAATTCCACAAGACAAGTTATTCAAAAAAATCAATAATAACACACTATTAAACACACAATCAAAGAAATTTATCAAGCAAATCATAGAGGATTACAATAGCAAAAAAGATACAACGAAAATTGGTGTTGACAAAGGAGTTCCCCGAGGTGTTGGGATTAGTTCTTATCTATCGGAGTTGTATATGAAAGATATTGATAATCAAATTTGTAATATGCAGGATGTTATTTATTACGCTCGCTATGTTGATGATATATTTATTATTATTTCACCAAAGTTACCAAGAAAGAATATAGATAATTATTTCACCAAAATAAAAGAGATTGTCAACAAAGAAGATTTATCATTAAAAGATATAGGTGATGATAAATGCAATTTATTCGATTTATCTGTAACAAATATGAGTGAGAAAATTATCACATATTTAGGCTATGCGTTACACATAAAAAGGCAAAGCAATAATACAAGTGTGTTATTTGGATTGTCGGAAGCAAAGAAAGAAAAAATAAAAAATAGGATAACGAAGTGTTTTCAGAACTTCAACAATATCAATAAATACGGAATCAAAGATGCAAAAAATGAGCTTCTACTATCCTTGCGTTTTTTATGCTCAAATACAAAATTAAGCGGTGCAAAAAGCCGAGTTAAAACAGGAATTTTTTATTCAAATTGTTTATTGGACAACGAGTATTATAATGATATATTGGAACTTGATGATTTTGTGAGAACACAACAATTATCTCTTCATGACAAACTGTTTTCAAATGAAAGAACACAACAACTATGCGAAGAGAGAATAAAGGATTTTATAATCAGAAACGTGATTTTCGCAAAAGGTTTTACCGACAGAACGTACCATAGTTTCTCGAAAGATGAATTGAAAACCATAAAAAAGATCTTGCAATGAAACGAAAAAAGATTGAACTGAAATACAAAAAAGAAAGGGTTATCTTTTCAGATGTACTACCATACGAAACGCCTTTGATATTTTCAAATCGTCACTTTTATCGTTTTCTCGTAAAATATAAAATCAAAACAGAAGACAATAAACTTTATTGGGATACGCGTATGCCTGATGGAGCCTTTGAATCGTTAAAATTATTATTCGGAATTTCTGCAAATAAAACAGATGGTTCTGTAAGTATAGATAGACAAAAAATTAAAGCTCCTTTTTCTTATCGAATTGCCCATAAGCAAGGCAAATTCAGGGAATTGACTATCATACACCCACTCAATCAACTTCAAATGGTTGAGTTTTATGAAAAATATAAATACTTGATTTTACATCATTGTAATCAAAGCAACTTTTCAATTCGTCGTCCGGACAAGGTTGCTTGTTATTTTTATTACAAAGATAGATTGCACGAGCAATTACTTGGTAAAAAGGTAGATAGCAAAGAAGAATACATGAATGAATACGAAAACTTAAAATCTTATTTCAGCTATCAGAAATACAGTAATATCTACAAATTCTACGAAGATTACCGTTATCAACGGGCGGAAAAGAAGTTTAACAAGTTAGTAAAATTTGACATTCAAGATTGCTTTAATAGTATTTACACACACTCTATTGTTTGGGCTACGTTGGGGGGAATAGCACAAGGCAAAAACGCTTGGCACAACAACCAAATCAAAGACACCTTTGGAAATGAATTTGATGATTTGATGCAGAAAATGAATTTTGGGGAAACAAACGGAATTGTCATTGGCCCTGAATTTTCAAGAATTTTTGCGGAGATCATTTTGCAAAGAGTGGATAAAGATGTTGAAAATAGAATGATTTCAAAAGGAAAATATCTCAATAAAGATTATGAATGCTATCGTTATGTTGATGATTATTTTCTATTTTACGATGATGAAGAAATTAAAGATCAGATTTTAGAACAGTTTTCCTTACATTTGCGAGAATATAAATTAACAATAAGTGATTCCAAAACAAAGCTCTTTGAAAAACCCTTTGTTACAGATATTACTATCGCAAAACAAAAAATAGATTATCTATTCGCCGAAAATTTAAAAATTAAAATTCAAGATGAAATAGTTTCTGAAAATTCGGATGAAGAGGAAAAAGATATAGTTGATACAAATGAGAAGGATGAAAATAATTTTAAAATTGAAAAACTGCGGGAGTTTCTATCTGAAAAGAGAAGCCTGTATATAAACCCGAATGTTTTTAATGCCAAATACAAAGTAATTATCAAAGAATCAGGGGCTGAGTATAAAAGCGTAATCAACTATTCACTGGCAAAAGTTTGTTCAAGACTTGAAACATTACTCAAGAAATTTGACAGCCGATTCAAGTATCTCTCCTATTTTACAAAACATCCTGAAAAGTTATCTGATGATGAAAGAGAAAAGTGTATTAAACTTAGGAAGCAAGATGAAAAGAATCTAACAAGTTTTATGGTTAATGTTTTAGATGTTGTTTTCTTTCTATATTCGAATAACAAACGTATTAATACAACTCTCAAAGTATTATCAATACTTAATGTGATAATACTCTATTTCAAAAACAATTATCATTTGAAAAAGGAAAAAGTTATTCGTTTTGACAATTCAAACATAGAAATCGTATTTAAGAAAATTCAAGACGAAATCAATTTAGTAATGCAGACAACACCATTTAACCAAAGTACTCAATTAGAGGCTTTTTATCTTTTACTTGCCCTCAAGGAAATGGGAGATGAATATGCAATTTCGGACGATATAATCAATAAGTATTTATGTGTAGAAAAAGATTCAAGACAAGCAAAAGAACATACGTTTTGGAATATGCTATTAATTTCAGTACTTTTGTACTACTATTCTGATAATACGGAATATACAGATAGTTTAGATTTTTTGAAAGACGTTATATTTGAGAAAATTAAAGGCATAGATAAACAACAAAGAAAGATTTCAGCCGAATTAACTCTTCTGAAAATGGATATTTTGGCTTGTCCACACTTAAATGATGACTACAAGAAAGAAGTTTTAATTCTATTTGGAGTTACAGATAATCTAAAACAAGAAGAGATAATAAAATATGCCATAAAACAAAAATCATGGTTTATAAAGTGGAAAGGTTTTAATCTGAATTATGAAATAAATGCCAAAGTTTCTCAAGAGGTTTATTCATAAATGAAGATATAGTGTTCCGCAACAAACTTCAAACACTTTACACACATAGCGGGCATTTTCCTTCTTTTGAGAAGGTACAAAAAAAATACCTTTGAAGTTTGGGGTATTTTTACCTATCTTTCAGATATCCATATTAGGGCATTTATACTTAAGTCCGTAAATGATAAGAAGAATGAATAAACAGAGATAGCTTGGAATTTTAGGATCACTCATTACTAACAAGATTGCATTATGAGTTTGGATTTATATTTTTTCAAAAAAGATGTCGATTTTCAGGATATTAGAAATAAGATTGACGATCTACATAACAAGCTTCGAGATATTCAAGATGAGATAGAACGACACGAAGACAAGTATGATAACGCATTACTATCCTCGATCAATATCACCCATAATCTCCATGTAATGGCAAAAGAGGTAGGATTGTATGAAGTCTTATGGCATCCTGAAAGAAAAGAGATTACTTCCGCTTCCCAAATGGTTACTCCACTCGAAAAAGGAATTGAGAAGTTGGAAGCAAACCCAGATAAATACAAAACTTTTAACCCTCCTAACGGATGGGGTAATTACGAGTATTTTGTTAGCTTTTGCAAATCGGTATTACAGAAATGTCATGAATATCCTGATGCAGTAGTTGAATCTGCTGGATAAAAAAGAATCATTTGTATCATAAATTTTTGATTGACATTCAGTTTCAGTAATCTTTAAGAGAAAAAATAGAGATAACAATGAGCAATAACACAAAAATATCCATTCGCTTTTTCGACGACCGAGAAGTTCGTGCTGTTTGGGATGAAGAGAACAATAAATGGAGGTTTTCCGTTT
>ENA-UOOH01003436-UOOH01003436.1-fermentation-metagenome-genome-assembly--contig:-NODE-3436-length-12034-cov-12.064697_pt1 | contig 12034 bp, 10 predicted proteins | sample MGYA00245778_ERZ724025 | MGnify/ENA primary metagenome ERZ724025 (study PRJEB28704, sample SAMN03018313) | fermentation metagenome | biome: anthropogenic terrestrial biome; feature: soil... | reverse complement strand
TGGAATAATTAAATTGAAATCAAGTTTTAAAAAATTAAAACCTCGTTTTAGTAAATTAAAACGAAGAAAGAATAAATTAAAACGAAGATTCAGTAAAAGGGTCAATTGTTCTATGTTTAGATTTTTTAGTATCTTTGAAGATTAAATTTTTTATATATTTATGTGTAATTGCGTTATATAGATGTTGTTAGATGAATTGAACAGGGAGCAAAAGCTCGCTTGTATGAATATTGATGGTCCTAATTTGATTATTGCTGGTGCTGGAAGTGGGAAAACTAGGGTATTGACCTATAAGATTGCTTATTTGATTCAACAAAATATTAATCCTCAAAATATTCTTGCTTTGACCTTTACCAACAAGGCTGCTGAGGAAATGAAAGAGAGAATAATAAATTTGGTAGGGGATAAGGCTAAATATATTCTAATGGGAACCTTCCATTCCATTTTTTCCAAAATTCTTCGCATAGAGGCTGATAGGTTAGGTTATCTGAGTTCTTTTACCATTTATGATAGTGATAATTCTAAGTCGGTTATAAAAGCAATTGTTAAGGATTTTAATCTTGATGAAAAACTATATAATAAATCATATTTATCCAATAGGATTTCTGCTGCAAAGAGTAGGTTGATTTCTCCTCAGACATATCAAGATAGTGAGCAGTTGATGTTGGAAGATAGGATGAATTCAAGACCATATATTGCTAAGATTTATCAGGAGTATAATTATCGTTTGAAGAGAAATATGGCTATGGATTTTGATGATTTGCTTTTTAATATGAATGTATTACTTAGGGATAATAATGATTTGCTTTTGAAATATCAAGAAAGGTTTAGGTATATTTTGGTTGATGAGTATCAGGATACTAATTTTGCTCAATACTATATTGTTAAGAAATTAGCTGCTCGACATAGGAACATTAGCGTTGTGGGTGATGATGCACAATCAATTTATGCTTTTCGTGGAGCCGATATTTCAAATATATTAGATTTTCAAAAGGATTATTCTGATGCCAAGCTCTTTAAGCTCGAACAAAACTACCGCTCAACCAATAATATTGTTAATGCAGCAAATAATGTTATAAGTCAAAATAAGGGTAGGATTGAAAAAAATGTATGGACAAATAATGGAGATGGGAGAAAGATAAATTTTTGTAGAAGTGATTCGGATAAGGAAGAGGCTAAATGGATTTGTAATATAATTAAGGATAGGAAAAGAGCCGAAGGAGTAGAATATAAGGATTTTGCAATACTTTATCGCACCAACCAACAATCTCGTGTTATTGAGGAAAATCTTAGGTTCTTAAATATCCCATATAGGATTTATAGTGGTATTTCTTTTTATGGCAGAAAGGAGATAAAGGATATTATGGCTTATTTTAGCTTGGTTGTTAATCCTTCTGACGATGAAGCTTTTTTGAGAGTTATTAACTATCCAGCACGTTCCATTGGCGATACTTCAATAAATAAACTAAAAATACTTGCCAATGAAGAAAAAGTATCTTTGTTTAGTGCAGCATTAAACCATTTAGATAAGGTTTCTCTCACACCAAAAACCAAACAAAGTATTTTGGACTTTGTTTTGATGATTCATGCCTTTTCTATTGAGAAAGATAAGACTGATGCATACGATTTAGGGATAAGGATAATTGAGAAATCATTCATTATCCCCAACTTAAAGAAAGATAACGACCCCTCAGTTGAAGATAAATTAGGAAATATAGATGAACTAATTGGAGCCCTGCAAGCCTTCGTAGAATCGGAAGATGAGTTGATTCTTGATGAACTTACGGGCGAGGAGATTGCTCTTAGCAATAAAACTTTGGATGTTTTTGTTCAACAAACCAGTCTTTTGAGTGAAACGGATAGGGGTGATAAGAATGATGATAACAAGGTGTCGCTGATGACCATTCATTCTGCAAAGGGATTAGAATTTTCCTATGTTTTTGTTGCTGGAATGGAAGAAAATCTATTTCCAGGAGTTCTAAGCATAGGTTCTCAGGTTGAACTCGAAGAAGAAAGACGTCTTTTTTATGTAGCCATGACTCGTGCCAAAACAGAATTGGCTCTATCTTGTGCACAGATGAGATTTAGGAATGGCTCTATGACCTTTAATGAGGAAAGTCGTTTCTTGTCGGAAATTGATAAAGAATACCTTGTTGAGAGCTATAATAATCATAAAGATAAGACAAGACAAAGAACAATTTCCTCCAATTCGGACTTTGTGAGCATAAATAGGAACTTGAAAAAATTGGACACCTTGCCTAATCCAATTGGGGGAACACCCGTAACTGATATGAATGCTTTTAGAGAGGGAATGGAAGTTTTTCATGATAAGTTTGGTAGGGGTAAAATCCTTTCTCTGGAAGGAAAAGGTGATGATACAAAAGCAGAAGTACAGTTTGATGGTTTTGGAATTAAAAAATTAGTTCTTAGATTTGCAAAATTAAAATTGAAGTAATTTTTTCATTTGTCTGAATCAGGATTTACAGGATTTAAGGATTTACATGATTGGTAAAAAATCCTACTAATCCCAAAATCAAGCAAATCCTGATTCTGACAAAAAATCATAGTAAATCAGACGAATCACAATTCAAGACAAAATAATAAGATAGTAAACAAAATAAATATATGGAATATAATACAGAAAGAGAGGACTTGAAAATCCCTGAATATGGAAGGAATGTTCAAAAGATGGTTGATTATGCTTTAACCATTGAGGATAGAGAAATGCGAAATGCTTATGTTAAATTGATTATAACTGCAATGTATAATGTAAATCCCGATGCAAAAAATATTGTTGATTACAAGCATAAACTATGGGATCATCTTTTTATTATTTCTGATTTTAAATTAGACGTAGATTCTCCTTATCCAATGCCAACAATACAAGAAAGTATGGCTCCACCACAACCTTTAAGTTATAAGAATAGTGATATTAAGTTTGGTCCTTATGGTAAGGTTTTGGAGAATATGATTGAGAAGGTTATTGAAATGGAAGAAGGACAAGAGAAGAAGGTATTGATTGCACTAATTGCACAGCAGTTAAAGAAGTCCTATTTGCAGTGGAATAGGGATTCGGTTGAAGATGAACTAATCCTCAAACATTTTGAAGAATTATCGAAAGGTCAATTGAAATTGCATGATGACTTTAAGCTAAATACTACAAAGAACATTTTAAGTGGAAATAAGAAAAAGTTTGTAAATCAAAAGAATCATAAAAACGGGAAGAATTTTTCTCACGTAAATGGTAAACGTAATCATAATCCTAAATAATAAATAAATATGAGTAAGTTTGAAATTATTGGAGGGAATAAACTCAAAGGAGAGATTATTCCTCAGGGAGCTAAGAATGAAGCTCTTCAAGTTATTTGTGCAGTTTTGCTAACCAGTGAAGAGGTTATAATTGACAATATTCCAAACATAAGAGATATCAATAAGCTTATTGAACTATTAGCATATATTGGGGTAGAGGTAAAGAAACTTAGTGAGGAAAAATACTCTTTTAGAGCTGAGAATATTAACCTTGATTTAATTCAAACACCAGAATACTGTAAATTAGCCTCAGGACTTAGGGGAAGTATTATGATTGTTGGACCAATGTTGGCACGTTTCAATAGAGCATCAAACCCAATTCCTGGTGGAGACAAGATTGGTAGAAGACGTTTGGATACTCACTATATTGGATTTCAAAAACTTGGTGCAGAGGTTAGCTTCAATGAAAATGTATCTTCTTACGAAATTACTGCCAAGAAACTAAAAGGAGCCTATATGCTTTTGGATGAAGCATCAGTCACCGGAACAGCAAATATTATTATGAGTGCTGTTATGGCAGAAGGGAAGACAACTATATTTAATGCCGCTTGTGAGCCATATCTTTTTCAGCTTTGTTCAATGCTAAACCGAATGGGAGCAAATATTTCAGGAGTTGGTTCAAATCTTCTCGTTATTGAAGGGGTAAAAGAGATGAAAGGAACAACTCACAGGATGCTCCCAGATATGATTGAGGTTGGTTCATTCATTGGACTTGCTGCAATGACAAGCTCCGATATAACCATTAAGGATGTAAATTACCAACAATTAGGAATTATTCCAGACGTATTTCGCCGACTTGGAATTAAGATAGAACATATTGGAGATGACATACATATCCCTTCACAAGAAGTTTATGAGGTGGAACGATTTATGGATGGTTCAATTATGACAATTGCCGATGCACCATGGCCTGGATTCACTCCTGACCTTATTTCAATAGCTCTTGTTGTTGCAACGCAAGCCAAAGGAAGTGTCCTAATCCATCAAAAGATGTTTGAAAGTCGTCTATTCTTTGTTGATAAGTTAATTGATATGGGAGCTCAAATAATTCTATGTGACCCTCATAGAGCAACAGTTATTGGACTTGAAAAACGCTATCCTCTAAGAGGAGTAAATATGGTTTCACCCGATATTAGAGCAGGAGTAGCCCTATTGATAGCTGCCCTTTCAGCACAAGGAAAGAGTGTGATTGATAATATTGAACAAATAGATAGGGGATATCAGAACATTGACACACGCCTAAGAGCAATTGGAGCTCAAATTCAACGAATTTAATCTAAGGAGTTACTGAGTTACGAAAATAATCATATACTATTTTGGCTTTTGATTCGCCCACTGCTTTTGTGAGGTCTTCAAGGCTGGCTTGGGATATTTTCTTTACTGATTTAAACTTCAATAAAAGATTTTTTGATGTTACTTCTCCTATCCCCTCTATTTCAGTTAGCTGGGTCTTGAAAGTGTTTTTGGAACGTTTGTTGCGATGATGTGTTATCCCAAAACGGTGTGCCTCATCCCTAATCTGTTGTAAGACTTTCAGGGTTTCACTTCTTCGGTCTAAGTATAGGGGTAGTGGGTCATCGGGGAAATAAATCTCTTCTAAGCGTTCTGCTATACTGATAATTTTTATCTTCCCCAATAAATCCAATGCTTTTAGAGCTTGTTGTGCTACTCCTAACTGTCCCTTTCCCCCATCTATAACTATTAGCTGAGGTAGTGGCTTATCCTCTGCCTTTAATCTTGAATAGCGTCTATATACTACCTCTTGCATTGATGCGTAATCGTCAGCTCCTGTAACAGTTTTTATATTATAATGTTTATAATCACGATTGGATGGTTTGGCATTGCGAAAAACTACACAGGCTGCAACAGGATTTGTTCCTTGCGTGTTGGAATTATCAAAACATTCAATATGTCGAGGTAAAACATCCATTCTTAAATCCTTTTGCATAATCTCCATTATTCTCTTAGAATGCCTTTCTGGGTCGAGCAACATTGCTTTTTTAGATTTTTCTAATTTATGGAATTTTGCATTATGGAGCGAAAGGTCAAGGAGTTTCTTTTTATCGCCTAATTGTGGGGTAGTTTGTATAACATAATCCTCAGGCAAATCTAACCTAATTGGAACAATAATTTCTCTATCATTCCAATCGAGTTTATCCCTACTTTGAACAATGGCAGAGGTAAAAACTTCCTCAAAGGTTTCGTCAAGTTTTCTTTGAACTTCTATGCTATAAGATGAAATTACGTATCCATTAACAACCTTCATCATATTGAAATGTATGGAGTTTTCTTCCTCAACATAAGCAAAAACTTCAACATTCTTAATTGTGGAGCTTACAACTGTGCTTTTTGACTGATAGTTTTCCAATAACATAATACGCTCTTTAATGGCTTGTGCTTGCTCGAATTCTTGTTTTTTGGCTAATTCCATCATCTCATGCTTTAACTCTTTTAGGAGCGAGCTGAAATCCCCTTTAAGCATATTTTTAATGGTAGTTATGGTTTTGTTATATTCTTCCTTAGTTTGAAGTCCTTCACAGGGAGCATCGCAAAGTTTGATTTGATAGTTTAAACATGCTTTGAATTTGTTTTGGTTTATGTTTTCTTCTGTCAAATTGAGGTTGCAGGTGCGATAACGAAACATTATACGGATTATATCCATTAGCTCTTTGAGTGCTCTGTTGTTGGCATAGGGTCCATAGTAGAGCGAACCATCACGAACAAGATTCCGAGTTTTGAATATGCGTGCAAATGGCTCATTGGTTATTCGCACCCAAGGGAAACTTTTGTCGTCTTTTAGGAGGATATTATACTTGGGTTTATATTTCTTAATTAGATTGCACTCTAACAAAAGAGCTTCTGTTTCTGTGCTTAGATGGATTAATTCAATGTTGAATATTTTCTTAACCAAGAGCTTGGTTTTGGAATTTAGGCTCGATTGGTTATGAAAATAGGACAATACTCTATTTTTAAGGTTCTTAGCCTTGCCAATATAGATTATTGTTCCCTTATTATCAAAATATTGATACACCCCAGGTGAGGTGGGAAGGGTTTGGAGAAAGGGGAGGAGTTTATCGTAGTGTGGATTAAGATTGGTTGACATATGTTCATGCCTTTTTTATTTCTCAACATTATAGTCCAAAACAGATTTCTTTACCTCTATTCCAATATTTCTCAGACCCTTAATCTGGAATTTTGAACTATAATTTGAAATAATAAATTTATATTCTCCTTTTTCTGTGAAGGTATAATACTGTTTGATAGGTTCCTTAATCTCAATAACTTCACCCATATCACTACCTACAAATTTTTCGTTATCCCTATTCTTTAACGCAATGGTGTGAATGGACTCTTTTTTTACTCCTGAGGGTGATTCAATCCTAAGAATAACACTGATTTCATCAACATTTATATCCTTTGTGTGGTTGAAAGAAAGATTTATATCATAGATATCTTTGAGGTTGGTAATATTTATTTTTTCAAAGCTAACATCCTTACCACTTTCTATTCTATCCCATGTTTGATTAGGAAATTCTTTGATTTCTGAGTATTGAGGTTTATCATTACAAGAGATAAAGAAAATACTTACCAAACTCAGAATTAGAGAAATACAAAAAAATCTTTTCATAATTATTGTGTTTTATTTTTGAAAACTAAGCCATTTTGAAATATTGGTTTCTATTCTTTTTGATAAATCGTTTGTTTGATTTCTTTGGAACTTCTCCCCAATTATGTTCTCATATAGCTCTATGTAGCGTTCGGAGATTTGATTAATGATTTCGGGAGTCATTTCGGGTACACTTTGTCCTTCTTGTCCTTGGAAACCATTCTCCATCAACCACTCCCTCACAAATTCCTTAGAAAGCTGTCTTTGAGCTTGCGAGTTATTTTGGCGTTCTTGATAGCCCTCCAAATAGAAATAGCGTGATGAGTCAGGAGTGTGAATCTCGTCAATCAAATATATCTTACCATCCTTTTTACCAAACTCATATTTCGTATCAACCAAAATTAAGCCTCTTTCCTTAGCTAATTCTTGCCCTCTTTCAAATAGAGCATAGGTATATTTTTCCAATTCCTCATAATCTTCCTTTGAAACCAAACCATGTTTTATTATATCTTCCTTAGAAATATCCTCATCGTGCCCGATTGATTCCTTTGTGGTTGGGGTAATGATTGGGTTAGGAAACTTATCATTCTCCTTCATTCCCTCAGGTAAAACAACTCCACATAGAGTTCTCTTTCCTTGTTTATATTCCCTCCAAGCATGTCCTGAAAGATAGCCCCTTACAACCATTTCCACCTTAAAAGGCTCACACAAATGACCTATGGTTACCATTGGGTCAGGGCTTGCAATTTTCCAGTTGGGGACAATATCGCTTGTTGCATCCAAAAACCTTTCAGCTATTTGATTCAATACCTGCCCCTTGAAAGGGATACCCTTTGGCAATACAACATCGAAGGCCGAAATCCTGTCCGAAACAACCATTACCAAAAAATTATTATCAATATTATATACATCCCTTACTTTTCCAATGTATAAGTCCTTTTGTTTTTCAAATTTAAAATCTGTTTTAACTAATGCGTTCATAAAATTATCGTTTTTTTATGATGCAAAGATAATTTATTTTAGCCTTTTTTGATGAAAAATTACTTTTTTTAAGAAATTTCTATCCTATTTCTATTCATATCTCAAATAAATATAGTATGTTTGCAGTGCAATTAAATCATTCTTTTTATGAAGAAGAAATTATTTTTAACCTTAATGCTGTCTCTTACAATCATTGTGGGAGCCTATGCACAACCCAGAACAACTAAGACCAACAAAGGGAAGAAACCTATTCCAAAACCTCAAATCTTAGAAACTCCACTTCCAGCAAGAAGTGCCGATTGTTTTTTTGCTGCACCTTTGCAAGTTGATATTCCCTTTGGACCAACTGAACCTCCTCGTGGATATGGATTCGTTAGTGAAATAAGTCCAGATGCAAAAACAAAGAATGTTTTCTCTCAGGAACATAACACCGTATGGTATATTCTTTCAATACCTTATGATGGGAAGCTTTGTATTGATATTACTCCAAAAGCCATAGCTGACGATTATGATATGCTGGTTTATAAGTACACTAATAAATATTTCTGCAACAGAATAATTGGAAACAAGGTAACCCCAATTCGTTCTGTGCTTTCACCAGGGAATACTGAAAATGGTGGTAAGACAGGAATTGGACTTAAAGGAAAACTTGCACATATACCTAAGACCTCAACCGCTACCTATGGGATGTATATTGATGCTAAGGCAGGAGAACGATATGTTATTGTTGTTGATAATCTTGCAAGCGGAGGTTTAGGACACACCATATTAGCCACAGTAAACACTGATTTCGCACCACTAACTGTTCTTCCAATAGATTCCATTAAGAGAGAAAGAACAACAGCTAACTTTACTCTTAAAGATAAGGAAAGTGATAATGTGATAATGGAGAAACAAGATGCAGGAGCACAGCTTGTTAAGATTCTTCCACTAAAAAATTATACAATCTTGCTTCGTAAGGAAGGGTATTTTAACTACCAAAGAGATATTTCGCATGCACAAGCCGTTAAGGATTCAATCCTTACAGCACGTTTAGTACAAATTAAGGCAGGTTCTAAGCTCCCAATTAATGGATATTTGTATTTTGATGTGGATGAGTTAAATAATGTTACTCTATTACCAGATAGCTATAATGCACTCGACGATGCAGTTAAGACTCTTCAAGAATACCCTCATATAATTGTTGAAATAATAGGGAGAATACCAACAGAAGGTTTTAGTTTAAGGAAAGATGCCGAAAATTCACTCCTAAGAGCAGAAGCCATTAAGAAATATATGATTGGAAGAGGTATTCCAGAAACAAATCTCAAAACAAGAGGCTCCTATATAAAAGAATTAGAAGCTCAATTATCTACACAAAAGAAAAGTAAGTCAGGAAGTGTTTTAACTCCAAATTGCGAGATTAAGATTTTAAAAACTCAATAAAGTTAGGGGTTTGTTGAGGTGTTGAGACGTTTGTTGTCTGAACCTTGATTTATCTGATTGATTGATTTACTATGATTTTCTTTTTATCTGAATCAGGATTTTCTTGATTTAGGGATTCTTGCTAAGGCAAGCGGCAAGCCGATTATTCTTGATTATTATGTTTTGATTTTATTAAATCCTATTAATCTTATAATCCTACAAATCCTGATTCAGACAACATTAATCATTAATAAACTTCTGAGTTACTTTTAAGAGAATATTGGTTTTTGTGGTTTTTGGGCTAATAGACCTATTGAAACTGAGGTTTTTCCATTATTATCTTTTGAGTAGGTTAGTTCAAATCTATCTAAATCATCTAAATGAGAAAACATAAAAAATGAAGTTTGCTCATCATATTCTGGGGAATCTTGTTCGGAATAAATAAGTACTTTTAAATATGTTTTTAAAACTTCTGTAATCATTTCAACACTCTTATCTGAATTAAGAGCTACTTGTTTAAGTAAATGACCTGCATTAATAGTAAAACTTTGATTGTTTTGAAGCATATCATATATCTTTTGCATTACATCACGTTTTTCAAAATCAATTTTATCATTTTCCATAATAAGACATTTTTTAAATTTATACTATAACAACAACGATAAAACATAAATTATTATTTCATTAATTGGAACAAAAAAAAGGGAGAAGAAATTAATCAACTCCCTTATTGGTTGTTTCAAAAATTAGATAAAATTATTAACATTGAAAAACCAACATTAAAAATCAAAATCAAAATTATTATTTAACTCATTCAAATCTATTTCCCTAACCTACTCTCAACTTCTTGTTTTGAAAGCTTTTTTGTGCAGAAGAACCAATCATAACACTTAACATCCTCATCCTTACTTTCCATTCTCTCCTTAGCAACTCCACATGAACCAGCTGTTGGAACAATTACTTCATCTCCTGGACGCCAATCTGCGGGAAGTGCAACTGAAAAATTATCTGCTGTTTGCAATCCTATCAAAACTCTCTTCAACTCGTCAAAATTTCTTCCTAATGATAGGGGATAGTAAATTATTGTACGAATAATATCTTGTGGGTCAATGAAGAACACCGCTCTAACTGCTTTTGTTGTTGCCTCACCTGGTTGAATCATACCATATTTATTAGCAACCTCCATTGTAATGTCCTCAATTAAAGGGAACTTAACCTCAATATCCTTCATTCCCTTATATTCAATTTTTTCTTTAATTGTTCTCAACCATGCAATATGGCTATAAAGTCCATCAACCGATAGACCTACTAATTGTGTATTTAGCGCTTCAAATTCTGGTGCCATCTTGGCAAAGGTCATAAACTCAGAAGTACAAACTGGCGTAAAGTCAGCTGGATGTGAGAATAAGATTTTCCATTTTCCTGAATAGTCCTCAGGGAAATTAATATTTCCTTGTGTTGTAACTGCCTTAAATGAAGGAGCTTTGTCGCCAATTCTTGGCATTGAATTTACTGAATTAGTTTCCATTTTTCTTGTGTTTTTTTATTATATATTATTATTAATATTTTCTACTTGCAAAAATATAGTCAATTTTTATATCTACCAAACAGATTTTTTCTATCTTTGCATAGATAAAAACGATTAAACATGACAATTCAACAATTAGAATACGTTGTGGCTGTTGACAAATACAGACATTTCATTAATGCAGCAAAGGCATGTGGCATTACACAATCAACCCTAAGTTCCATGATTCAAAAATTAGAAAATGAATTAGATGTAATAATTTTTGATAGAAATTCTCACCCAATTGTTCCAACAAACATTGGAGAGAAAATAATTAATCAAGCTAAGATTATAATCTATAACTCTTCTCAACTGACAGAAATGGTTATGGGAGAGAGAACTAAAAGCGAAGGACAGATTAAATTAGGAATAATACCAACAGTAGCAACCTATATCTTACCCAACCTTTTTAAAGAAATTTTAAATAATTACCCCAACATAAAACTAAATGTTACTGAGACCCAAACCTCAAATATTATAACACAACTACAACGTGCTGAATTAGATATGGCAATTTTGGCAACCCCAATTGATAATGATGATTTACTCGAAATACCAATTTACTACGAAAGATTTTTAGCCTATATCTCGCCACTGGAAGAAATTTACAAACAAAAAGAAATTAAATCCTCAACAATGAACATTGATAATATGTGGATTCTGAAAGAAGGACATTGTTTTCGTAATCAGATTTTGAATTTCTGCAATCAAAACTCCAATTTTAAACCATTTTATGAGGCAGGCAATATTGACACATTAGTTAAAATAGTTGATAAGAACAAAGGTTATACAATAATTCCAGAACTACATATTGAGCTTTTGAACTCCGAGCAAAAGAAAAACGTACGACCACTTGTTTCTCCACAAATTGTAAGAGAAATATCAATAGTTGTAAGGAGGGACTATGTTAGAGAAACCCTACTAAATCACTTAGCTGAAATCCTAAAAACCATAATTCCAGAACATATGATAGATGAAAGATTAAAGAAATTTGCTATTAGATTATAACAGAGTAATTAATGGTTAATTGTTAATGGTTAATTGTTAATGGTTAATTGTTAATTGTTAATGGTTGATGCATTTCCGTCATTGCGAGCTAAAAGCGAAGCTAATCGGCTTGCCGCTTGCCTAAGCAAGAATTCGTGGATAAAAAAAAGGAGCAAGTA
>ENA-UOOH01003432-UOOH01003432.1-fermentation-metagenome-genome-assembly--contig:-NODE-3432-length-12043-cov-5.419670_pt1 | contig 12043 bp, 15 predicted proteins | sample MGYA00245778_ERZ724025 | MGnify/ENA primary metagenome ERZ724025 (study PRJEB28704, sample SAMN03018313) | fermentation metagenome | biome: anthropogenic terrestrial biome; feature: soil; material... | reverse complement strand
GAAAATGATATATATGCCGAATCTGCGGTTTTTCTGGAAAATTGCAAATATGACATCCCAGCGAAAATTACAGTCAAAGATGATAAGGTTCTGACCATCTTTGAGAAAAACGAGAAATTCCGGGAAGTCGTTAAGAGTCTGGGGTATGAGTGGAGCGGTACCAGATGGGTAAAAGAAATCCGTGAGACCACCGGCACCGCCGCTGAAAGAGCCGCCGAATTGGGGAATAAGTTACTGAACGCCGGGTTTCCGATATCCATCCTGGATAAAGACATCCGGGAGAATGCCATAAATGCCGATTATGAGCCGGAGCATACCCGGTGGATCTACAGGCGTGTCAATGGCGATTACCAAGATTGGCTTGCCATCACCTGGGAGGAGGACAACGAAAAGCTGTATCAGGACGCCCGGCATATTACCGGTTCTCGGTGGTCCAAACCGTCAGTGGTTGTTAAACCGGATTATTACGTCCAGGTGGAGGACTTCGCTAATCTGTACGGATTCCGGTTTACTAAAGCCGCTCAAAGATTACTGGATAAGGCCAAAATGGCCAGAGAGACGGCTGTCATCGTAAAACCGGCAGGTCCCAAAGAGGAGGCGAAAAAGGACGGCCTGAAGGATATTTTGAATTCCAGTGCCGATGTACTGCCGGACCTGGTGGACGATTAAGCAAATGTGTTTACAATGTTAACACGATATGGTACAATATCATTATGGGGAGGTGAGAGTGTGATAAGTAAAATATGCACAAAATGTAATCAGCTTAAAAGTTTGAGCGAGTTCTATAAAAGCAAAAACGGTAAATACGGAAGACATAGTATATGTAAAATGTGCGCGAATGAAGCAAAGAAAGCAAGAAACAGCAAGAAAAAGAAAAATATTATATTAAATAGAGTTCCTGATTTGGTTGGTGAGATTTGGAAAGATATATCAGATTATGAAGGAAAGTACCAAGTAAGTAATTTTGGCAGAGTAAAGGGACTGAACAGATATAGGACTACCAAGCATATAGACGGAAAGCAGATCGGGTACATTCAAAAGGAATCCTTAAAGAGTCAAAAAAAGTTGAAACCAAAAAGAACCCGAAATGACGACTCGTGTTATTTGCAAGTAACATTATGTAAAGACGGAAAAGTAAGAACACTGTCAGTGCATAGATTGGTTGCAGAAGAATTTTTGCCGAATCCCGATAACAAGCCATATGTTAATCACAAAGACGGCAACAGGGCAAACAACAATGTTAAGAATTTAGAATGGACGACAAATAGCGAAAATCAGGAACACGCGGTATTTAATATCAACAACGGATTAAACCCAAAGCCAATTATAGCCTATGACAAGAAGACAATGAACGTAGAATCAGAACATCCGAGCATGACCATTGCCGCAAAATGGCTATTGGCTAATGGGCGAACAAAGGATAAAACGTGCTTAACGGGAATAATAAAATGCTGCAAAGGCACTATACCATCATATCTGGGGTATGTATGGCGATATAAGGAGGTGGTTAAATGAAATGTACAACAAACCTATACGCGCATCAAAAAGCGGCGGTAGAAAAATTATCAAAGTTAAAAATAGGTGCGTTGTACCTTTGACCCGAGATGGGAACAGGCAAAACTCGTACGGCCATAGAGCTGATAGCCCAAAGATATAATACCGGTAAGGTAAATCACATCCTATGGCTGTGCCCATGTGCCGTGCGCACTACTATCCGTAGGGAGCTCGCAAAACATATCGACGGGGATGTATCGATGTTTTCAGTGTACGGCATAGAGAGCTTATCCAGCAGCGATAGACTGTATCTACAATTACTGGATATGGCCCAAAAATACAGGCTTTTCCTCATAGTAGACGAATCTAACCTTGTAAAAAACCCCATGGCAATCCGGACTGAGAGGATAACCGAAATTGCAAAGCTCTGCAAATATAAGCTCATCCTCAATGGTACGCCGATCAGCAGGTGCGAAGCCGATCTATTCGCTCAATGGTACATATTGGATTGGCGCATACTGGGATACCAGTCTTATTGGTCCTTTGCGGCCAATCATCTTGAGTATGACGAAAAGATCCCCGGCCGGATCCGTAGAGTCTTGGACGTGGGCTATTTGGTCAAAAAGATATCGCCATACACATTCCAGGTAAAGAAATCGGAATGCTTGGATCTCCCCGAAAAGACATATGGCGAGTGGAATTTTTACATGACACGAGAACAGGATGAGGAATACGAACTTACTAAAATGAGGTACCTGATGGATCTGGATGAGATGAAACCGGAGACCGTCTACAAGCTCTTTACCGCTCTCCAGCATGTGGCGGCCGGCCGGAGGGTTCTTACCAGGCCAGATCAGCGGATGCGCACCGAACCGATGTTTAAAAATCCGGAGGACAACCCGAGAATTGAAACCCTAATGCGGATTTTAAAGCAGTTGGAAGGCCATAAAGCAATAATCTGGTGTCGGTATACCCACGAGATAAAGGACGTATCAGCGGTTTTGCGGAAGGAGTATGGCGAGGATTCGGTAGTGGAATTTTACGGAGAGGTGTCAAAAAAACAGAGGGAGATCAACGCCAAAAAATTTTCTGAAAACGCAACATATTTTGTTGCAAATAAGACTTGCGCTGGATATGGGCTTAACCTCCAGTTCTGCAACAGCATGATCTTTTATAGCAACGACTGGGATTGGGCAACACGATCCCAAGCAGAGGACCGGATCCATCGGATAGGGCAAACCGGCAGTGTGGGTATAATAGATATATATGCATACGGCACCATTGACGGCAGAATAATAAACTGCCTGCAACGCAAAGAAAACCTTGTAGAGTGGTTCAAAAAAGAAATCAAGGACAAGCAAAAAGAGGAAATAGGAAGGTGGTTAGGTGGTAAGGATCGGACTAAGGGAAAAGGAAAAGCGAGCGGTAATAAAAAAATATCTTGAATCCCACAACATCAGAAAGGTTTTTGTTTTGTATTTCAAGAAATTCAAGCCTGATTTCAAGATTTCCGTTGATCATGAATATGTCGAATATAGCGATATCATCATGTATAAGTTTTTTTACCGCTTGCTTGAGGAGATCGACAAAGACTGCCTTGTTGTGGTAGATGAGTGCATGAGGACGCAAAACAGGAGCGACCTGACGTACAATTGCGCTCATCATTACCTTAACCAGACCGAGCACAGGATCATTTTCGAATATTTCCCATTTATCGAGGACAAGGATGACTTCATGATCCTTCTTAATTTTTTGAACAAAGGGAAATACAAAGGGAAGGGATTCGATTGGTACTATTTGGAATCCGAGGACATACGGGCGAAGCCGCAGAGGATCAAGTTTGACGTGGAGAAGGCAGACCTTCCGGACGGTGCAGAGAAAGAATACGAGGAACGGAAGAAATACTTGTTTGACCATATAGGCAACAAGAATCCGGATACTCTTCCGCGAGATTTGCATGTGTTCGTGGGAAAATACAAGAGGCCATATATACTTCCCGACAGGAAATATATCGCCCGAAATGCTAGGTATAATCTGCCGAATGTGGCAACATACCAAAAACCCGAAAAGGCGGATTACGTTCTGGATTTCCATTACCGCAGGCTGGATTTCAATGATTATCTTAAGTCCACCGGTGCTGATAAGATAACCTTTTTGTCAAGTGGCCTTCCTCCGGACAATTATTATGAGGGGGAATTCCGCAAGTGGTTGGAACGATTGGAGGAATTTTATGCTGCAACAGGTTTATATCAATAAAGACGTCCTGACATCCGTAAAAGAGCGGATATCATATATCTTTGATGAATTTGACAATATCATCGTGTCCATCAGCGGCGGCAAGGACAGTACGGTTCTGGCTCATCTGGCATTGACAGAGGCGCACAAAAGAGGCCGGAAGATCGGAATATTCTTTCTGGACGAAGAAGTGGTTTACGACTCCACCGTGAAGCAGGTGGATTATATCATGAATATTTATCCGGAGAACACAATTAAGCTATGGTTTCAGCTGGAATTTAACTTGACGAATGCCGTGAGCTATATGCAAGGGCAATTGAAATGCTGGGAGGCCGGGAAGCATGATATATGGATGCGAAACAAGCTACCGTTTGCGATCCAGCATAAGCCGTGGCCGAAAGAAAAGGAAACGGTTCGGGACAAAAATAAAGGATTCGGGTTTTATGATGTCCTGGAGAATTTCCAGAACAACCGTCCAAATACGGCATTTTTGGTAGGATTACGGGCGACGGAGAGTCCGAACCGATGGAGAGCTGTATCGAAAAATCCGGGATATAAGGATGTATATTGGTGCACAAAATTAAAGCATGGTAGTGTATCATTTTATCCCTTGTACGACTGGAATTTCCATGACATATGGAAATATATCTACGACCATAAAGTTAGGTATAGCAAGATATACGACTATATGTACAAAAAGGGCATGGGCCTACAGGAGATCCGAGTATCCAGTCTGGTCCATGAAAAGGCCTTTAAAGCCCTTGTAGAGTTGCCAGAGTTCGAGCCAAAGACATATGACAGGCTTTGCAAAAGGATCGCAGGGATCAGCGTAGGGCACATATATGGCAAGGACAACAAGGCACTCCGGGCCCGGAAACTGCCAAAGAATTTCAAGAATTGGCGGGAATATCGGGATTTCTTACTGCAAACTTATCCGGATCCATCGAAAAAATGGATTTTTGAGAAGCGCTTTGTAAAGCATCTTGACAATAACTACGTTGCCCGGCAGCAATGCCGGCAGCTGATTCTAAACGATTACGAAAACAATCTTCCGGTCAATAACAAGCCGGATCCAATAGAAAAGGCAAAAGAAAAATGGATGGCAATATTATAGGAGGCTATGAGATGCAATATATCGAGACTAAAAAAGGCAAAATCGCCTTACCGTGCCTGGAGGTAAAAATCGTTGATATCGATCAAGTACAGGCCAATAACTACAATCCAAATGCGGTATCGAGTCAAAACATGGATTTGTTGGAGGAGTCCATAGTGTCCAACGGGTTTTGCTTTGCGGTTGTAACCGTATGGGATCCGGATCTGGAAAAGTATGTTGTGGTAGACGGGTATCATAGATATGTTCAGTTTAAGGACCGATTCCAGGCAAAACAGATACCAATTATAGTGTTGGATCATGATATATCAAAGCGTATGGAGGCAACTGTCCAGTTTAACCGGGCACGTGGCGTCCACCAGGTGGAGCTCATGGGGGATCTGGTTAAAGCCTTGGTTGACCAGGGGGTTGACGATTTAGAGATCTCCAAAAAGCTGGGGATGGAGATCGAAGAAGTTTTCCGGCTGAAGCAGATCACCGGGATTGCCGAACTCTTTAAAAACCAGATCTACTCAAAATCATGGATAATGACGGAGGTGGACGAGGTTGGATAAGTGGAATTATGGCGACGCCATAGTAAGGCATCCGATAAAAGAAGGCCAGACAGCTATATTTGATGATGGCAGCATGGTTAAGGTACACAACATCTTTGATCCGTTGCCGGCCATCATGAAGAACGCAGACCTGATATTTGTAGATCCACCGTGGAACCTGGGTAACCTGAATAGCTTTTATACGAAGGCAGATAGGACGGATTATCAGGACAGCTTTGAGAGATTTTACAAAAGGCTCTTTGAATGTATCGGCGAAATCAACCCCAATATATGTTATATTGAGGTGGGGAAAGAATATCTGCCGGAATTTATGCTTGAAGCGAAAAGGCTTTACAAGCAGGTCGCATTTTATAATAGTATGTACTACCACAAAAAGGATAATATGTGCTATGTCATCCGGGCAAGCAATAAGCGCAGGAAATTGTCGCTGGATTATATGGATGAAGAAGATGTTATCGAATGGATCTGTGTCAATGAAGATTATGATTGTATTGGGGACCTATGCATGGGCCGTGGCTTGGTAGGGGTTAATGCCTATAAAAACGGCAAACGATTTGTCGGTACAGAACTTAATCCAAAGCGTCTGGCCGTATTGCTGGAAAGCATCGCGAAACTGGGAGGAACTTATCATATAGAAGGAGGAGAATAAAATGCAAGCAATTGAGGTAGGAAAACTATTACAGGAGGACAAGACAAGGTATCCGGAGGTACCCAAATTCGACTTTGATCAAGCCGGAGGGGTACTATTTGTATTCTTCAAGTCGCCGACTCAAACGGAGGTCGACGCCTTCCGGTCCGGGGATGTCAAGCTAGGGTTGTTCTACAAGGACGGTATAATATTTTTGCTCTTTAAGTTTGGATCCCTGCACTGGATGGATGTAGCGTATACCTGCCACCTGTCGCAGTCGTTTGTCTTTGACCATTTGGAGGATGACATGGGGTATGGCATGACACTGGTATTTACGGATGCCGATACCGGCATTGTAAAGGTCCTGAAGCTGATCGGATGGCCTAATAAGATGTCGCAGCTGTTCCAGACATATGTATTGGACCAACGAGGCAAGCCTTTTGACCATTATGAGTACAACATAAAGACAAATAGGATATACAAAAATTACAGCACGGATGATATGGTCCGCATGGGCCAAACATTCCGCCTGAAGGAGAGGAAATAATGGAAAAACTTAAAAGGTTAAGCATTAGGGTGTCCGGAGAGGAATTGGAAGAGTTGGATAAGGCACTTGAAGTAATGGGGTATGGCGGCAGGTCCGAATGGTTCAGACAAAAAAGGAGAGAAATCGTCAAAGAGGCCGAGAAGAAATTAAAGCAGTCTGGCAAAAGTCTGTGATTGTATCAGAGGCTGGACGGAGTATGCCGGCGGATATAAGTGGAAAAGGATGCTAAGTAGGGACAAATAGCAAAGGCCCGGATAACCCGTGCCTTTGCTTTACCTTACGTACTGTCAACTGCATATTTAATATTTTCAATCCACGCTCACCGTAGAGAGCGAATGTAGCCACACGTCCACAAATAACAACGACCTTATTTCAATCCAACAGTCCTTTCGAGCTGATACCAATACAATATCACATCTGGTGAGGCTGTCAATACTTTTTCACATTTTGTAGATATACCATGTGTGCGTCGGTATCTCGTACTTCAGCTCATACACCCTCTCCTGCTCACCGATCAGGCTCTGGCACCGATATATCAGCGTAGGTATACCGGCCAGCTTCTCCTGCCGCCGCTCCTGTATCCGGTCGATCAGGACCGGATCCCTGCCCCGCACCTGCCACTTGATCGGCGTCAGAGCGCCGTCGTAATCATGGACGCAGATCATCTGGATAGGTTTCATGTAGATTTTCATACGGATCACCTTCAGTACAAATGTATGTTCTCATTATAAATTATATAGAATCAAAAATCAATCTCTTGTATGAGAAGGATTTTTTGGATATTATGTAGAATATATTGGCAAAAGGAGGAGTAGGCATGGAAATAAAAACAGAAACGGTAAAAACGGGCAAGAAGTGGTATCGGGAGTGGTGGGGGAAATTTTTTATAATCAGCATGTCAGTTTTGTTTTTGGTAATTCTATATCTGGTAATCAGTCAAAATGTGTACACGTCGGACTACGACGCTTTTAAAAAGATATTCGGTGTATACAGCGGTGGTAACTCAAGCGGCTTAGTTGCTTACGATACCAACACACCCGGGGTGACAAAAGTATCTTATCACCTTTATCCGATCGATAAATCCAATCTGGACGAGGAGATCGGGATGCAGCTGTCAAGGGGGATTCAAAAGGTGTACAGCAAAAGGCCAAATGTGGACCGAGTTGAGTTTTACATTTTCCTGCCCTTTAGTGATGATTATGGCAATCAGGATTGGAGAGCCTACATGTCGTTTGCAACTGATCGGGATCTGGTCTGCAGAATCAACTGGGATAACTTTTATGGTCAGGATCTGCTAAAAGTTGTAAAAGATAAGCAGCAGTATATAAAATAATCCGTGTAATGCGTAGCAACCACGAAGTAACCGCCACGAAATACAGTAAAATGGAGTGAAATGTAAAACTGCAAAATGGCTTTATATCAGCATCTATGGAAACAAATAAAATACCATAGACATAAAAAACGCCAAAAATTTGACTGTAGACATGGATGCGATTGATGCGCTCATCGAAGCGGCCGTGTGGGAACTTAATAATCTATAGTGCAAAAGGCCGGGGGAACCCGGTCTTTTTCTTTGGGAAATCCGAATCCGTCAAAAAAACGTCAAAAAATATTTTTGGGAATATCGTGCTTTATCGTTATTCCAAAACAAAGAAATGCCCGCAAGGGTTGATTTACGGGCAGGTATCGTTATCTGTTTTTATGTGTTGGAACTGTATAAAATTACATTTCATAATCTAATATATGGGCCGCAAACTGCATGGAATGAGGTTAGAATTATGATTCGTCAAAAATTCGTCAAAAACAAATCTCAAAAAATTTGATTAATCAGGTTTGTAGCGTTGGCAATCATGTCTGATGTTACGTGAGAATACGTCCTTATTGTTTCTTCCACGTCGTGCCCCATCAGCTGGGCAACAGTCTTAAAATCAAGTCCGTTGGCGATCAGCATGGTCGCGTAGGTGTGGCGTAAGTCGTGCACAGATATATTATATCCTTTGGTTGGGTAATAGCTAAACAAAGCATTAGCGAGACTAAAAGAGGTGGAATAGGGCAGGATCCTGCCGCTTATATGTACCGGGTACCGAGACTTAAATTTCACCAATTCCGATATCACCACAGGAGGGGCGGGGATGTCCCGATAAGAGTTATCGCTCTTCGGAGGACCGAATCCCCATACCCCCTCTTTAATCTCTTTCCACTGTCTATTGACGGTGATTATGCCCGCCTTTGTATCTACTCTGTCCCATGTCAACCCAGCGATTTCCCCGATCCTCAAGCCGCACTTCCCGGCAAGGAGAGATGCAATATAATACTTCGGGGATGACATTTTAACCTTAAATAGCAGATCCTCTAATTCTGCTTTATTTAGGGCCTTGATTTTTTCCTTGCCTTTATCGTTTTGCGGTGCGGATACGACTATATCCTGGACCGGATTTTCGCGTATTATTTTATAAGGCTTTATGGCAAATTTAAAAAAGGTTTTGATAACTCTTAGATACAGATTGATGCTGGATTCACTCAGACCTTTCCTCGTCATTTCGTCCGCGCATGTCTGTATATCCAGTGAGGTAATATCTCTTACAGCCTTGTCGTTTAGTGCACTAAAATGCGAAGCAGCAAAGGAAAAAGACTTAACCGTGTTATATGCCCTGTGCAACGTTTTATGTTTCTTGTAAATTTCTGAGAGCTCCTTAAGTGTCAATTCTTTGTGCTCTGGCAGAGCTTCCTGCTGGATCTCTTCCTTGTCTTTCATCTCATCTACATGGGCATCCGCCGCAACTTTTGCGGCGGCTTTTGTGATGAAGCCTTGCTTGCTTCCTTTGTATTTCCATTCTTTGCCTTCTTTGGTAGTTATGATGTACTGCCATCCCTTATCTTTTTTTCGGTACGTGATATTGTAATCCATCGTTCCCATCCTCCCTTGTTAATCATGGCCTATTACCTTGCCATATGTTCGCATGTCCATATCCTCTGTAATTTCAATCGGCGCATATTTCGGGTTGAGGGATATCAACCTGCAAACGTCGCCGTTTTGATATAGCTTTTTGCAAACCGCCTCCCCGTTGATAGTAAAAATTCCGATATCGCCGCTTTCCAAGTCCGGTTGGGAGCGCACCCATACCGTGCACCCATCTGGATATTCCGGTTCCATGCTATCCCCAGCAAGCACGATGCCAAAATTTGCGTTTTTGGGTACTGTTGCATCGGTCACCATGGTAAAGCCATCGGTCATGATGGGGAGCGGGAGGCCAGCGGCGGCTTTCGCGTCATAGACACGGATCATTTCACGGGTAACGGCTTGCTCATCATTTGTTTGTCTTGCTTCCATAAAGGCTTTTTCGTATTCTAACAATGTATCAATGTTTTTATCAGCCGCCTTTTTGCCCTCAATAGAAAGTATGTGATATTTTTCCATATGTCTTTCTTCCATTTTTCTTATATAGGCACGTCGACTAATTTCTTCATCGTCAAAATCATCGTCCGCTATATAATCTAATGATACACTAAAATAATTCGCTAACTTTCTAAGTGTAGATAGTTTTACATTATCTGTACCTTTGTCATAGAAATTAACGATTGTTGTATAAGGTATACCTGACTGCTCTGATAGCTGTTTCCTGTTTATTCCTCTGCCTTCCATTAATTTGTCTAGTTTTTCGGTCATATTCATTAGTTTTCTCCCCCTTATTCAATATATCTATATTATACACTATCTATGCCATATTGCAATACAAAAATACCACACAACGTAAATAATTTTTAAAATAGTATTGACAAAATACGTTGTATGGTATATTATTGTGGTAGTTAGTTACCATGCATGGTAATTTACAAAAAGGGGGTATGATGTTTTGTTTACTCAAATCGATATTGAGCGGGCTCGGAATAAGTGGAGTATAAAGGACCTTGCAGCAAAAACGGGTATCACGTATACCACGCTTCTTTCGAAGCTAAACGGTCAATCGGAATTTACGCTATCAGAAATGTTCAGGATCCAAGCGGCGTTTAATCCTAAAATCCCGCTCGAAACACTTTTTAAGGCAGACAAAGAAAGAACCGCATAAGAAGGAGGCGATTCGATGAAAAGTTTAGTCCCTGTTGATGAATTCGGAATGACAGAGAAAGACGGAGCGCCGGTTGTAAGCAGCCGGTATATTGCACAAGTATTCGGGAAAAGGCACGATAACCTACTGAGTACTATTAGGAATTTGGCGTGCAGTTCCGAATTTAGACTCCTGAATTTTAAGGAGTCCTGCTATAAAAACGAGCAAGGCAAAAGACAACCTGAATTTCTGCTCACTCGTGATGGATTTTCGATTCTGATAATGGGGTTCACCGGTAAAAAGGCAATAGCTTTCAAAGAAGCCTATATCAACCGCTTCAACCAGATGGAGGAATTTATCAAAAATCTTCTTGAAGCGAAAACTGAGTTCCCGGAATTCACGGACGCCATCATGGCGGCCCACGAGGAGCCAAAATCTTATCACTTTTCCAACGAGCTTGACATGATAAACCGGATCGTGTTAGGAATGTCCGCAAAGAAGTTCCGGGAAACTCGCGGAATCGAAAAAGGCAAGTCCATCCGTCCGTATCTGGCGCCCGAACAGGCAGAGGCCATAAAGTCTCTGCAAAGAATTGACATCGGGTTGGTACTGGCGGTACAGGATTTCCAACAGCGAAAAGCCATACTTGAGAGTCACTATCAAAGATGGCTGGCAATACCGGCATAGGAGGGATGATTGATGGAGGATAAGCTTTTGACCCAGGCAGAACTTGCCGAGCGGTGGAAAGTCACCGAGGAATCAATTAGGAATTGGCGCAACCAAGGAATCCTGCAACCTGTAAAGGGAATACCGGTAATCCGGTTTTCTGTACCTTACATCCTCGAAATGGAAGGGGTGAAGTTGGAGCAGTTTTCCCCGCTTGTGAAACGGCGAATGGAAAGGGAAGTGGAGGACCTGAAAAGGGAGAATCAGAGACTCAAAAAGATTATCGGCAATGTACTTGCGGAAACGTCGCAGGTAATCGGAGATTAGAAAGGAGCAAAAACATGAAAGTGTTACAGATTTTTGAAAACCCAAGGTTTGGGAAGGTAAGAACGTATCAGGAAGAAGACGGAACAATTACATTTTGTGGGGCTGATGTAGCAAAAGCGTTAGGATACGTCAATACAAGAGATGCACTCGGTAAACATTGTAAAAAAGATGGGGTAGCGATTCACGACGTCATAGATTCAATGGGGAGACCGCAAGAAGCAAAATTCGTTTCCGAAGGTAACTTGTACCGGTTGATTGCAAGAAGTCAATTGCCCGAAGCGGAACAGTTTGAATCGTGGATATTTGATGAAGTCCTTCCATCCATCCGCAAAACCGGGCAGTACGTTCCCGAACTGCAAAAGCCAATGACCCAGGCCGAAATCACCGCCATGATCGCTCAAAATCAGGTGGAGATTGAACGCAAAGCAATAGAGG
>ENA-UOOH01003429-UOOH01003429.1-fermentation-metagenome-genome-assembly--contig:-NODE-3429-length-12048-cov-18.580005_pt1 | contig 12048 bp, 10 predicted proteins | sample MGYA00245778_ERZ724025 | MGnify/ENA primary metagenome ERZ724025 (study PRJEB28704, sample SAMN03018313) | fermentation metagenome | biome: anthropogenic terrestrial biome; feature: soil... | reverse complement strand
CTAACTCGCAGCTCGCATACCGTGTGCTTGCTTTTTCACAAAGTGCAGAAGAGGCGTTATCCTTATTTCCTACGGGATATGGCGCTACGAACAACTGTTTCCGAATTTCCTGAAATTTTCATGGGTCCTGTTCGCCAGCTTTGCCCTTGAAGCGCTGATGATGCTCCTGTTCCGCTTCAATCCGGAATGTGAAGCATGGTTCTGGCAAAGCGGCATCGGTTCTTTCCTGATCAATCCGCACCGGGATGTGACCGTCTCCAACCTGACGGACCCGCTGCGCGGCGGCGGCTTCCTCGAATGTGCGCAGACGGCGGCGCTCCTGATGTTCAGCGCCCCGATTGCGGCTTTTGCCGCCTGGCGCTTTACCGGGAAATGGCATTGGGTTTTGTTATGGGTGCTTTACGCCTGCGGACTGGCAGCGACGGGCGGGAAATTTTCCATTTTGCTCCTTACCGGATGGCTCGCCTGCGGCCTCCTGATAAAAAATCTGCGGCTGAAATGCGGAACCGCACTGGTGCTGACGGCAGGAATCCTGATCGTATTTTTTCTCATCCTTCCCAAATGCTGTGCCCCACCCGAACGGACCGAACAGTGGAATCCAAGACCCTTGAAAGAGCAATGGAAGGGGCAAAACAGGGTCGAGCTCTGGAAAATCGCCTGGAACGTCATTGCCGACGCGCCGGTCCTCGGCGCCGGTTACGGCGGCTGGAACCCTTATTACGCCTCACAACGCGGGAAACTGGCTTACGATTTCAAGTCCCTGAACCCGAATCCGCACAACATCTACCTGCTGACCTGGATCAGAAGCGGCGTGATTCCGGCCCTGCTGCTGGTCGGGGCAATTCCCCTCTACCTGCTGCTGGTATACCGGAAGACGCTGAGGGCGGCTCCCGGTGCGTGGGATGAATGCTTCATGTGGGGAGGACTGTTGTATACCATGTTCGCTACCGGATTGATCGAAGACATTTTCTTCTGGGGGCGCACGGAATATCTCGTGCCGCTGATGGCCATGGCTGTCATTCGAAGCGCCCGGCTGCTCAATGAAACCCGGAAAAAGACGGTGGGCGCATGATTCATTTCGTTGAAGCTCTCCTCAAAAACAGGCATTTCCTGAAATATGGCGGGAATACCGTTTGGCTGCTTACCGAACGGGTTACCCAGATGGGCCTGGCGTTTCTCGTCGGTATCTTCATCGCCCGGAGTCTGGGGCCGGCCGCATTCGGCCTGTTGAATTTTGCCATCAGCTACGGTTTATTGTTTTCCGCCTTCGTTCTCCTGGGGATGGACCAGATACTGGTAAAGGAGCTGGTGAAACGGCCGGACGAGGCGGGGGTCATTCTCGGCAGCGGGATCGCCTTGCGCCTTGTTGGCTTCGGGGTCATGGCGGCGGTGGTGGCCGGAAGCAGTCTCCTGCTGGACCTGGATGCCCGGACCAGAATCATGATTCTGCTGGTCTTGCTGGGCTATGTGGGGGTGGTCATGAATGGGATTGATGCCTTTTTTCAGGCCCGGGTCTGCGCCCGTTATACGGCGATGGCCACCATTTCCGGCAGCGTCATTTTTGCCATCCTGAACCTGTTGGGGTGTTTTTACCAGTTCGACCTTTACTTTTTCGCCCTGACCAATGGGATGATCGTTCTGTTTTCGGCCGGAGTCAAGTGGTGGATTTATAATCATTCTTTTTCCGGCATACGCAGTTGGCGCTGTTCCGGGCGGGAAATGAAAAACATTCTCAGGCAATCGAATTGGCTGTTCTGGCAACTGGCGATGAATGCGGTTGCCGCCAATGTCGGATATCTGATTTTGAAACTGGTCTGCGACAATCAGGTGATCGGTTATTATGCGGTCGTCATCAAGGTTACGGCCTGTTTCATCGCGATCTCCGAAGTCATCTGCCTGTCGCTGTTTCCGGCGGTCCTCCACGTATTCGACCGGCCCGAACTCTACCGCAGACGCCTGAATTTCCTTTACTTCGGCAATTTCTGGGGCAGTATGGCGATTGTGGGCGCGGCCTGTCTGGCCGGGAAATTTCTGGTAGTCCTCCTTTACGGAGATTCCTATGTCCAGCCGGGGGCACTGCTCTGGGTTGGATTGCTTTGCCTGCCGCTCAGCGCAATTGCGCAGGTTTTTTCCCGCTGGTGCGTCATCGAAGGGTCCCAACGGGCACTTTTCATCTTTTCGATCGGACAAGCCTTCGGCGCGGTCGGCATCACTTGGTTGCTTGCCAGGCAGAGCGGGCTTACCGGAGCGGTCTTGTCCTACCCGCTTGTCTATGCGAGCGGCTGGCTGTTCTGTCTATTTTGCGGAAAACGTATACGAACGGAATTGAAAAATATTTGCCGAGCGCTGTTGTCCTTCGGACTTTTAAAAACTGCTGTTTTACATGGAGTACAGGAGAAATAAAATGAAAATTGACCTGCTTATCGCAACAAAAGGACGCAATGTCGAGCTTGCAGAATTTCTGCGCAGTTTACGAACCCAGACTTTCACCGGCTTCCGGGTTTTCATCGGAGACCAGAATCCGCCGGAATACCTGGCGGAGGTGCGCCGGGAATTTGCCGACCTTCCGGTCACTTGGGTATCCCTGTCAGTGGCAAGCGTATCGAAAGCCCGCAATGCGCTGCTGGAACTGGTGGAAGCGGATCTTTTCGCTTTTCCGGATGACGACTGCGTCTACGAACCGGATACGCTGGAAAGAGTCGTCCATTTCTTTCAACACCATCCGGAGGCAGAAGCACTGCTGGGGCAATGGTGCGGATATGACGAGAATTGTTTTCCGAAAAATCGCCCTCCGGTCCCGGTGAATCGTTATCAATGCTTCTACCGTGGGGAAACCTTCGTCCAGTTTTACCGGGTTGCGCCGCGTACTTCGTCCCGGCGTTTCGATCCGGTTTTCGGCTTTGGAGAAGGGGCGATGCACATGGCGGCGGAGGACACGGACTTCCTGCTCGGCCTGATTGATTCCGGAAGCCGCTGCTACCGGGACAACTCCGTGCACATACACCACCACAAACCGAACTTCAACCGCATCGACCCGGTACGGACCTACGGATACGGGGAGGCGCGTTCGGCTTTGCTGCGCAAACATTCCATGCCATACTTTTTCATTGCCTTTAACCTGTTTTATCCGCTCATCCGGATTCTGATGCATCCGGAAAGGGCGCAACACCACTGGGCGATGTTCCGCGGACGCCGGGACGGCTGGTTTCGGAAAAAATCACCGGAGGGAAAATAAAAATGCCTGGCACCGCGCTTCTGCATTACTGGCTCACGAACATGCGGGGCGGCGAAAACGTCCTTGTCGAATTCTGTCGCCTGTATCCGCAGGCGGATATCTTCACCCATGCGTGGAATCCCGTAACGGTAAAGGAGCCGTTCGACAAACACCGCGTAACCGAAACTTTTATCGCCTCGCTTCCCGGAGCCCGTCGCGGTTGCCAGAAATATCTTCCGCTCATGCCTGCCGCTCTGCGCCGCCTGGACCTGTCGCAATACGATTTGCTGATCTCAAGCGAGTCCGGCCCGGCCAAGGGGGTGACGAAGCGGAGCGGAACCGTCCACATCTGCTACTGCCACACCCCTATGCGTTACCTCTGGGACATGTACCATGAATATTACGCCAATGCAGGAATCGGCGGCAAAATCGGAATGCGCATTTTCCGCGATTACCTGCGTCGCTATGACCTGAAATCAGCGGAGGGGGTCGATCATTTCATTGCCAACAGCCGTTTTGTCGCGGAACGGATCAAACGTATTTACAACCGCGAATCGACCGTGATTTACCCTCCCTGTGATTCTGAATATTTTTCTGCCGTCGAGCGCTCCTCCGGCCCCGAAGATTATTATCTGTTCGTGGGTCAGTTGATTGCTTACAAGCGACCCGACCTGGCTGTAGACGCATGCCGGAAACTCGGTCGTAAATTAGTGATCGCCGGTGACGGTAATTTACGCAGAACCTTGGAGGAATCCTCGGCTGGCGATACCAATATTCAGTTCGTCGGCAGACCGTCCCGAGACCAATTGCGCAAATTGTATGCCGGGGCCAGGGCTCTCCTGTTCCCCGGGGTTGAAGATTTCGGAATCGTCCCGGTTGAAGCCCAAGCTACTGGAACCCCAGTAATTGCGTTGGGTAAAGGAGGCGCTTTAGAAACGATTCACCCGAATAAAACCGGTTTGTTTTTCACGGTTGAAACAGTACAATCACTCATTGACGCAATCATTGAATTTGAAACAAAATCGTGGGACACCTGTTGCATCCGTGCCCATGCCGAACAATTCAACGCTGCCCGTTTCAGGCGGGAGTTTAGCCGTTTCGTGAAAACCCCATAGCGTTTAAACCAACAGGTTCAGAGATTACCTCCGACAATAAACCAACTTATGCTACACGATAAATGCTAGATTCAGATAGGGAACTGATAAGAGCTTTTTTTTTGATCGCTACCGTTATATTCTTCACAATACAAATATGCGGAGACGGCAAATTATAAAAAACAGAAAAACTTTAAAATAAAGGAACAACCGTATGATCAATGTCGCTTTGGCTGCAGACCGGAACTATCTGAATTACGTGTTGGCCGCAACAGCCTCGATTCTGTATAAAACTCAAAATCGGGATATTCTCCTCTATGCCCTGTACGAAGATTTGACTATTAAAGACTTGGAGAAATTTTCGGCATTATCAAGAGTCAAAAGATTCATGTTATGTCAACGTCTACAACACCAAATGGGTTCATTGTCATCAGGCGGTTGAAAATGACTGTGAATATTTTTGAAATATCAGAATTTTTAGGAGGTAATAATTATTTATGGAACGACTTTCTATTTTAATCCCATGTTACAATGAGTCGGACGTATTCCCTTTGTTGAAAGCCAGAGTTGATCAGCTTGCAGAGAGGTTACGAAGCGAAAATATCAAATGTGAAATCATCGCCGTCGACGATGGAAGCAAGGACCTGACTTGGGCGCTGATTCAGGAATGGGCAACGGAAAATCCGGATGTTCGGGGAATTGCCCTTTCACGGAATTTCGGTCATCAAATCGCACTGAGCTGCGCATATCAGCAATGCATCGGAGATGCCGCGGTTTCGATTGATGCTGATCTTCAGGACCCGCCGGAATTGATCGTTTCCATGGTTGAAAAATGGTGTGCCGGAGCCGATGTCGTGTTTGCTATCCGGAGAAAGAGAGAATCCGAAAGCCTATTTAAACGCTCCACGGCAATGCTTTACTACCGGATTCTCGGAATGCTTGGGCTCACTTTCATTGAAAAGGATTGCGGCGACTTCCGTTTAATGAGCAGGCGTGCGTTGAATGCTTTGAATTCGATGCCGGAACAAAACAGGCTTCTTCGCGGAATGGCCGGCTGGATCGGTTTCAAGACCGACAAAGTTTACTTCGAACGCCCTCCGCGTCAGGCAGGCACGACCAAGTATCCTTTACGAAAAATGCTTCTCCTGGCAGCCGACGGAATCGTCTCATTTTCAAATCTGCCCTTGCGCGCCGCCTATCTGGTGGGACTGTTCATCATGCTGGCTGTAGCCTCCTACCTTGCCTGGACGACGGTGATGTACGTACTCGGCAGAACGCCCCTCGTTCCGGGCTGGAGCAGTCTGCTGATAACGATTTCTGCTTTTGGTTTTGCCAATTTGATTTGTCTTGGTGTAATCGGTGAATATATCGGACGGATTTATTCCGAGGTCAAACATCGGCCTTTATATTTGATTCGTGAGGATACAAAGGAATCTTCCAAATGAATGTCATGTTCTTTTCAGGTTATTTGAAAAAAATCGTATCACTTCTGGAAATAAAACCTGTCTTCATTGTCGGGTTGATTTTTGTCATTGCGACTGTCTTTTTCAATTCGTTTGCCGGGTTGTCCGATTCAATGCTGCGAAATTGGGATGAGTCCAGACACGGCGTCAGCGCATGTGAAATGATGATGAGCGGTAATTATATTGTCAATACCTACAACGGAGAAAACGATTACTGGAATGTCAAACCGGTATTTTCATTCTGGAATATCGTCGCAGGCTACTGGTTGTTCGGAGAAAATCTATTCGGACTGCGTTGCATTTCCGCCTTTTCTTTTGTGCTGATTGCGATTGTGACGTTTGTCGTTCTATACAAGACAGCCGGACGTTTTGCCGCTTTAGCGGGAACCGCTTTTTTTACGGTATCCCCGTCGCATTTTTCGCATTCCTTTCGGTCCGGTGATCCAGATGCTTTCTTCATCTTATGGGGATTTCTTGCGGCCATCACACTTTATTATTCCAACAGAAACAGGAAATTGCTTCCCGTAACCACATTTTGCCTCGCCATGGCTTTTCTGACCAAAAGCTTTCATGCGGGCGTTTTTGTCATCCCGACTGTAATATGGATTCTCTTCCACTGGAGAAAATACGGGGTCAAATATGTTGCCATATCTTTTGTCGCAGGCATGATGCCAGTTGCAATCTGGGCTGCCGGACGATACTGTGCCGACGGACTGACATTCTTTGATTGGATGCTGAAGCTGGATTTATTCGGCCGTGTCGCCAAGATGGAATATTCTGAAAATAAAGGCGTTCATACCTTTTTCTATTTCGTCAAAATGACTCGTGAGCTAACCTTGATTCCCGTTCTGATTTCGGTCACGGCCATCTTTGCCGGATTTGCCATCTACAAAAGGAAATGGCTATCCCCGGAAATCAAAGATCTTTTTTGTATTTCAAGTCTTTTCTTTGTTTCCATTATTCTACTGTTCAGTCTGTGCAATGCAAAAGCGCCGTGGTATATATATCCGGCATTCGCCATGTTGCCGTTGATGGTCGGAGCCGTTGTTCAGGCCTGGCTTGATGCTCCCCTCAGAACCGATAATGTGAAAGATATTTCAGATGGGAAAAGACTCACCGGCGATATCTTTCAAGTTCTCATTCTTCTATCTGTGACGGCATGGTGCATAGGCGGAGAACTCAAATCTGTCAGGCGTGTTTTCTTACGTACCATAAACCAGGACATTTTCAGTCAGGAGAGCGATAAGGGCAAATATGCGGGGGCAGGAATTTTTTCAGTGAACGCAGAAGGGAATTTCGTAATGCCTCCGCAAAGCACCTTTTTGATGATGCGCTTTGCGAAAGCCTCCCTGCGACAGGGAGGCTTGACCGAATACACCCGGCATGACGATAAGGATACCTATCTCCTGTGCACATTCGCGGATGATGACAACGCTGCAGCAGAAGCACAGAAATTTGCTGATAAATACAACTTGACCTTGTTGCACATTGTGGATGAAAACGCGCTGTATCGGAAATTTATCCTTGAAATTCGAAAGGAATAAACTGCGCAGAACAAACGCGATATCGCAGCCGGCATAGGTGAATTTATCGAGGTTTACCGTAAACGTCGTGGTACCACCAGACAATAGAAAATAAAGTAGATACGCCGTTCCGAAGCGGGCGTATCTGTTAGGATTCGCTCTCGTATAACATCAACGCAACATAAGGAAAAATGGGAATGGGGATCTTCAAAAATCAAATATGCCACGCTCAAATGTGGAGCTGAAAATGGTTATTTCAAAGAACTATAGGATGACAGCGAAACGTTTTCTGGAATTGTTGCAAAAGTTTCCGACGGAATCGCTGGCTTTTGGTTTTTTATTGCTGATTTATTCTTTTCTGTTCAGCCGTTATCTGTTGAACGATGTGGACGACACATGGACCACCGCATGGGTCTATTATTTCATCCATGACAATACGCTGCGGGATATCGTGTTTCAGGAAAACAATCCGAATTATTGGGGCGTCCGCTTTTTTTCCCATATTTTCTGCTATGCCTACGGAAGTATTCTTTTGCTGATCGGATTCACCCGAAATAATGTTCACCTGATTTCCAATTTCTTTGGGCTCGGCACATTGTGGTGTTGGTATCGGATCTGTGGAAAGATCTTCGTAGAAAAGAAAGATGTGTTTGTCTTTCTTCTGCTGCTGGCGGGATCCACCCTCTTTTTCGCCTCGGCAAACAAAGGCCGCTCCGATATGTTCGTGTTCTTTTTTATATCTTTGGCACTATGGTTGTTTTCTGAAAAAAAGTATTTCCTTTCGGCCCTTGCCGCGTGCATTGCTATTGAGACGCATCCGATCGGGGGGCTCGTATTCGGTTATCTGGCGACTTATGCATATATTTTCGATAAAGAATTGCTCCGGCTTGAAAATCCCAGAGGGATACTTGGCCTGATCGCAGGTGGATTGTTGGGACTGTGTGGTTACCTGGGACTTCACTACAATGAACTCGCCAATCTCCGAACCATGTTCGGAGCGCTTCCCGAATCCTCCAATTTTCTCTATGCGCATTTCTTCGGACGCAGCAGTTTCCCGTGGCGTTATTGGCCTGACCTGTTTATTTTCATCACTGCTGGAGGAGTGGCGGTATATCGCGGTTTTAAGCGACGGCAGATAACCTTTCCTCTGCTCGCTTCGCTTCTTCTCATCGCGGGATCGTTTGTATTTCGGCGAAGCAACTTCCACTATGCCCTGTTCTGTTATCCGGCATTTTTGATGCTTGCCATTGAGTCTTTCGGAAGTCTGCGTTGGAAAAATATTTCATGGCTTCTTCTCATTTTTCTGGGGTTTCAACTGCCTCAGTACGGATATCTCTGCTGGAAAAATGTTTTCTGCCGGGATTATCGCCAGTATATGGAGGCGGTAGGCTCGTTTCCATTCCCTGAAAAGATTCCTATTTACGGCCATCCGGCAGACTGGTTTGCCCTTCAGAAATACCGGACATTCCGATCCCTGACCGGTTTCCACTCTCCTGGCAGAGAGTTTTATCTCATTGAACATGACGGAACCCATTATGCTCATCCGGAATTGCTCTCGGTAGACAAGACCGGATATTGCGAGAGTCTTTTGAAACAGATCGATTTGTCATCCGGGGGAACCGTCCGTATCCTGAAGCTGACCCCTTTGGAGAAGAAGGCTATGGAAAGAAAAAATCAGCCATTGCCAAATCCTCAAAAGAGATAGAGAAAAAACTCCAAATGGGTTCATTTGACCTTGGGCTACGAAACGCCGGCCGCCCGTGGGGCGAAACAATCGTAAACCGTCAGGCGCCGGAAAGCATATCCGCCCGGCCGGAAGCGATGTTGAAAAATCACGCAGTCGATTTTTCAACGTTGAGCGGGAGGCCGGAATGGTTCACCGCCGGTGGGGCCATGCCCGAATGCATCGAGTTATCCACAATGTCCGCTCCGGCTCCGACGAGCTTTGGACCGAGAGCCCATTCTCGCCGGAGCACCCCTATGGATAACTCGGATCTTTCGGCATTCAGTAAGGAGAGAAAGCCAAAATTGATGATATCCCCCTGAAAAACAAAGACATAAATATAATTTTACGATAAAAATTTTGACAAAACCTTTACAATTTTAAGGAAGAATCATGAAAATTCTGATTTATACCTCAGGCGGGCTTGGTGACATTCTGGTGCTTTTACCGATTTTCGCAGCAATTCGGATAAAATATAATTCCGCACATATTGTCCTTATGAATAAACACATGCCCAAATATTCCGGTTCTCCTATCGAACTTGTAAAAAAAGCCGGTTATGTTGACGAAGTAAAACATTTAAAGAAATGGAAATTCAAACTCATTAACATATGCACATTCTTTTCCTTTCCGCGCCGTCCTGCATACGATCTTGTTTTTTACATGGTGCGTGACGGAAAATCACTTGCCGGAAAGATAAAAAAAGATTTACCTTTTTTCAAAGCCTTGAGCAAAGGCCCCGTTTATGGCGCCGTAGATTCGGACGATGCCGTCCGGAACTCCGGTCTTCGCGTCATGGAGATGCTGCTTGCCAGGATCAATCGAGGCAATCCCGATCCGTTGGTTCCAAATTTTATCGGGCTGAATTTTTCCATTGCGGAACAAGATGCTGCAAAAACGCTTTACCAACAGTTCCATTTCCCCGACGGCGCTATCCCGTTTATTATATGTGTCGGAGGGAAACAGGAGGTTTGTCATTGGCCTTTAGAGAAATATCGTGAATTATTACTTCGGGTTATTGCTTCGGGCCGTGCGGTTCCCGTTTTCGTAGGCGGGAAATTTGACAGACCGGACATTGAATATTTGATTGCTTCGTTACCCGTGAACCAAGCGTTTTATGCGGAAAAGTTACAATCTGATCTTTGGGAAACCATCTGCTTTATGTCTTTGTTTCCGTTTTATCTTGGGAACGACACAGGTTCCATTCACATGGCGGCTGCCGCTGGAATCCGTTGTATTGGAATATGCAGTTCCCATGATCCGCGGGGGATGTGGGTTCCGAACGGTGACGGGCACACTATTCTCCGTACAGATCCTGATTGCGCTGGCTGTCGTAAATCAAAATGCCGGACTTTCCCTGCTCCATGTATTGACGAAGTGTCCGTCGATATGGTTTATGATGCTGTGACGACAATGCTTGACACGCTCAAAAACAGGACAACACAGGCCATTTGACCCGGGCCTTCGGAAGAATATATTTTTTGATAAAACGCAGGCATTCCGCAGAATATACGGTGTTCTTGACGGCATCAAAATAGAGTTCCCAGAACGGATGCCGCGGCGTTTTTAAAGTCCATGGTTTTCTTGCACTGGTAAAATGCAGAATGCATGGATTTTCAACTGCGGTCGCAATGTCTTTTTCCGAGTAATAATTTTTGCCGTAATCTCCCTTGAAAAATCCGCCGGAAAGGTTATAGCGCAGATCTAAAATCCTGATCTTACCCTGCAAAATAATATTGATAATATCCTGATCGGCCATTGTAATCCTGTCGGTTGAACATTCCAACTGTTTTTGAAATTCTTCACAAATATTATGATTCCGCATAGCGTGCAAATCCATCAGCAAGACCCCGGCATTAATATATTCTCCAGCAATTCCCAGATTATGTTTATGTTCCTCTAATTTGCGATTGCAATCACAAACAGCTCCGATCAGATTCCCATCCAACGGTATGTTCCAAAGCAAAGACAATGAGTCTATGACAATGACATCACAATCAAGATACAGAACCCGATCCAGTTGCGGCAGCAGTTTTGGCAACTGCAATCGATAAAGCGTGGCCTGAGAAATATGACGCGGTAGTGTTATTTCCGGTATTTTATGCGTGTCGGCCAATATAAAATCAATGGTTGAGGATTGTCTCAGAGAAAGCAGTGTTTCTATCTTTCGTTTGTTTTGAGTTGTGATTTCGTCATGGACAATATGAACATGAATAATGTCTTCTCGGTGTGCCGTTTTGAAAACCGAGGCAATGACAGCTCCCGCAAAATTACAGTATCGATTGTCTGCAACCAGGACAATATGAATATCACAGTTCATCGTAATTCCTTGATTTCCTCGGTTTTATACTCAATTAGGGTGAAAACTTGAAATTGGCGAGGAGGATTTGGATCGTGATTTTTTTTGATACGAATGAAGCTCGATGCGGGCATCGGGCGAATGAGCAGCGGAAAAAAGCGCGGTTCAAGCTCCTCGTCCCCACGGGATTGCAGTCTCCCCGGTCCGGCTTTCCACCTTGCCGTTTCTTCGATACCCCGGTATCGGCGAACCGGCAAAATGAAAATCCAAACCGGCGATCTCTGCAACCAATTTCAAGGTTTCACCCTAATTGAGTATAATATAGGGTTTGCTGAACAGTAAAAAATACCCTGATAATCAGATGGTTGCCTGTACTTTTCTTCGCGATAGGTGTATATTTTTCTTGTAGTTTTTCGGATGGTATTTTAATCGTTAATGCGCCTTTGGATTTGCCGAAGGTGGTTAAAATAAAGGTGAATTATGAGACGGCAAACATATTCGCTCAACCAATTTGCCGCTTATTTTTCTTATACGCCTTCGAAATATGCGGAATTCCGGCTTGACATGGCCCGGAAAGCGTATTACATTTACGTTGAGTCCAGATTGCCGTTATGAGTTCTGCGAAATATGGAAAAGTCAATAGAGAGGCGGCTTGAGCCATCAGGGAAGGACGATAAAGTTCTGAAAAAAGGCAAATCGCAGGGAAAAATATGAAAAAAGCGCCAAAAAAGG
>ENA-UOOH01003427-UOOH01003427.1-fermentation-metagenome-genome-assembly--contig:-NODE-3427-length-12054-cov-5.571298_pt1 | contig 12054 bp, 11 predicted proteins | sample MGYA00245778_ERZ724025 | MGnify/ENA primary metagenome ERZ724025 (study PRJEB28704, sample SAMN03018313) | fermentation metagenome | biome: anthropogenic terrestrial biome; feature: soil; material... | reverse complement strand
CTCTGCGGGAGTCCTCCCCATCCGGATCCGAAGACCTTTTCGGACGGCCTCCAGCCTTGCCCTTATGAACCATGCGGCGAACAGGATCCAGTGCGGAAAACGCTTTCCTTTTGAGGCCTGGAGTGGGAGAAACAGGGGACTGGATTTGGAATCCGCAACCGTGTCGATCTCGTTTCAGCCATCTGCTTTCATCAGGAGAGAGGAGCCTATGCCCACACCACCTACCCGCTGCCAGAGAATCACGCGCCGCGATGTACTGCGGAGCGGCGCAGCCTTGGCCTTCACCCTCGGCCATGTTGGCTCCACGGTTCGTGGAGCGGATGCGCCTCTGGAGCCGATTCGGGGCAGGGGCACCCAGCCGTGGCCGGTGAGTCTGAACACGAGTACGATTCGTGGGCACAAACTCCCTATTGAGCAGACCATCACGCTTGCTGCGCAAGCCGGGTATGCCGGGATCGAACCTTGGCCCAATGAGATTCAGGACTATCTCGATGGGGGCGGGACGCTCGCCGAATTGAAGCTCCGCTTGGATGATGCGGGTTTAAAGCTCACCGGAGCGATTGCCTTTTTCGACTGGATGTCGAGCGATGCTGAGCGCCGCGCGCGTGCGATGGCTGACGCGGAGCGGCAGATGGAGCGGCTCGCGGCATTGGGCGGTACCCATATCGCAGCGCCCCCGAGTGGAGCGGACGCCTCGACCGATCTGCTTTGGGCTGGAGAGGCGTACCACGCCCTTTTGGAGTTGGGGGATCGAACCGGGGTCGTGCCCGCGTTGGAGATCTGGGGGTTTGCTCCGGTCTGTAAGCGTTTGGGTGAGGCGGCGATGATCGCCCTGGAGGCGCATCATCCGGACGCCTGCATTCTGCCCGACGTGTTTCACCTTCACAAGGGTGGCTCGGACCTCGGTTCTGTGCGCAAATTGGGGCCGGCGATACTGGGTGGGTTTCATATCAACGACTACTCCAAGGAGATTCCCCGCGCGCAGATCAGCGACCGGGATCGGGTCTATCCGGGAGATGGAGACGCCCCGCTTGTGCAGCTCTTTCGGGATCTTCAGGCAATCGGCTATACCGGCCCTGTTTCCGTCGAGTTGTTCAATCCGGCGTACTACGCCCGCCCGGTGGAAGAAGTCCTTTCGACCGCCCTGGCTAAAACGCGCGTGCTCATGCATGAGGCGCTTGGAGACCGCGCATAACCCTTAGCGCCCGGCAGACTCCTATGACAGGTCTCTTACTTCTGCTCTTCACCGTGGTGCCTTTGGTGGAATTGACCCTGATCCTCTCGATTGGAACCCGAATCGGGGTGCTCTGGACTGTCGTGATCGTGTTGGGAACAGGCATCACGGGTGCATTTCTGGCCAAGATGCAGGGACTGCTTGCGATTCAGCGGGTACAGAATGAAATGGCCCACGGGCGGGTGCCCGGCCGGGAGATCCTGGATGCGGTCCTCATTCTGGCGGCCGGACTGCTCTTACTGACCCCGGGATTCCTGACCGATCTGACCGGCTTTTTCCTGCTCCTTCCGTTTGGGCGTGCCCTGGTTCGCGCCTATATACAGCGACGTCTCTCCGCAAAGGTACAGTCCGGAAGCGCCCGGGTGCGCATCATCCATTACGAAGAGTAGCCCGACACCGCTCCTTCGCGGCAGACGCCTCATGAAATACGACCACTTCAACGAGGAAAACCTCTGGAAACCGGGCAGGCTGGCCCAGCGATGTCGGGACCGATTGCATCGAAAACTGGTGAGCGGACTCTCCGTCACCCGCGTGTTCGAGGTCGGACCGGGCCTGGGCGAATTCGCCGATTGGTGCCGAAGGAACGGGATTGTGTACAGGGGGATGGAATCGAACGATCGTCTGCGCGACCGCCTGCTTGCGCAGGGGTATGAGGTCATGCCTGGACGCGCCCCCAGTTTGCCTGCCGAGCTGCCGGATGGGGTGGATGCCATCTTTGCCTCGCACCTGATTGAACATTTGGCCGGCACGGAGGAGGCCTTACAGTTTGTCCAAAACGCGCACGCCCTGCTCTCCCGCTCTGGTGGGCGATGGTTGATCCTGCTCTATCCGGACATTGACCGTTGCCGTGAGATGTTTTGGCAGGACTACACGCACAGCTTCGTGACGACGCGCAAGCGAATCGACGACTTGGTTGTCGATTGTGGATTCCGGGTTCACCGAAGCGGTCGCTACACCGCCTGCTTCTTCCGGACTTCGCGGTTGATTTCCGCGCTGCGCCACATCACGCCGTACTTCCTCTTGCCCCGCAAGATCGCCTGGTTCGCCCGCCTCAGTTATCAGCAGCATTCGTTTACAATCGCGGAACGTAGGCCGCAGGCTACTGGGCCGTAATTAGATCCACAGATGGGAAACAAGGGAAATCGGGGTCGGAATCGGTATCGATGAAAAGCGTGATTCGGCGTGGAATATTTGTGTGCAAACGCCACGATCCCGCCACTGCTCAATTGCTCACACCCTAGCCAGTTGTCGTCCGAAAACCGTATTGGGCCACAACGATAGGTCATCGGGCCCGTATGGGGAGGACTCCCGCAGAGATCGCAGGGGGCGCAGAGGAGTATTGGGAGGGGGGAATGCAGATACGTCGGAGCGGTTTTCTGCAACTGCCTTGGTGGGCCCAGAAACGTACACGTACACAGCGAAGCGGTACACGTTCCCGTACACGAGGATGCGAATGGACTAGAGCACGAGAAGTTGGGAGAGCGTGGACGGGTACGGCTACGGGTTCGGCTACGGGTACGAGGAAGGCGAGGACCAACAAGAGGGTGCCGGCGATCGCGCCTGACCCTTGTCGGTCTGCTGAAAACGGTACATCGAAAAAATTCTCCCCAAAAGGTAGGGGGCAGGGCATGGAACTTACCCACCACCATGGGTAGGTCGAAAACGTCACTGCGCCCTCTGCGGGAGGATCTCCGGATCCGGATGGGAAAGCGTTCTTGGGGCAAGCGGCCACCTTTTCGGACGGGCTCTAGCCCTGCGCTCCCGTCACAGCGGACCATCCGCCCAGCGGGCCGTCTCCCCTTTCTTTCCCATCTGTTTCGGCTGGTTCTTCCTGCCGGGTCAGGGTGGTGTGGTTCCAGGCACTGGCAACAAACCCTTGAGTCGAGGCCGGTTCAGAGCGATGATCAGAGTAGAAGTGATTCAGGAAGAACCGGATGGAGGTAGTGGCCATGGACCGCGTTGGATGGGGAATCATCGGAACGGGCAAGATCGCTGATAAGTTTGTGCAAGACCTCAAACGTGTGCCCCACGCGGACCTGATAGCCGTTGGCTCACGGAGCCAATCCGGTGCGGATACGTTCGGCGGTCGACATGGAATCCCCCATCGGCACGCCCGCTATATCGACCTTTTCCACGATCCGGAGGTCGATATCGTTTACATCGCTGTGCCGCACCCGGGGCATGCGCCGCTTTCGATTCAGGCCATGGCATTGGGCAAGGCGGTGCTCTGTGAAAAGCCGTTTGCGGTGAATGCCCGTCAGGCCAAAGACATGGTTGGCGAGGCCGAGCGGATCGGCGGCTTTTTGATGGAGGGGATGTGGACTCGATACCTGCCTGCGATGCGCCGGGTCAAGGCACTGATCGAGGAGGGCAGGATTGGTTCGGTCTGTTCGATCGAGGCCAACTTCGGATTCCTGGCACCGGAGGATCCTGATGGGCGATTGTTCGCCTTGGAACTCGGCGGAGGTGCGCTCTTGGATGTGGGGGTCTACCCCGTCTCGCTTGCGGTCGGTTTGCTGGGCGCTCCGGATACGATTCACAGCTGGGCCAAGATCGGCACGACGGGCGTGGACGAGAACTGTTCCGCGATCTTGGGCTATCGCAATGGATCGCAGGCGATCATCCACGCCTCCATCCGTCACAAGACCTCCCAACAGGCATGGATTTGTGGGACCCGTGGACGGATCCTCATCCATGCCCCCTGGTGGAGGGCGAGTCATGTCTCCGTGTGGACCGGTGAGGACCCTGTGGAGGAAACAGCGGAGGTCCCGTTCGAAGGCAACGGCTTTCAATTTGAGATCGAGGAGGCGATGCATTGCCTTCATGAGGGGCGGTCAGAGAGCGCAGCCATGCCTTGGTCGGACAGTATCCGGGTGATGGAGGTGTTGGACCGGATTCGGGGGCAGTGGGGGTTGCGCTACCCGGAGGACCGCGCGTGAAGCATTTCCGGGTGGTTCCCTTGACTCTCGAACCATGAGGTCCATATTCCACGGCTTCGAAGTATGATCGAAGGCGTATGTAAGCCCGCTTTGTCAGCTGATGCCGGCGAGTGTACATCACCTCCGGGCCTCGGCTTGTGGGTTCACCGCTTACACGATGCATGCGCCTTCACGAATCCCACGGCCGTCGATTTCGGGATGGTGCACATCGATTTTGAACACCGTCGGTACCCAGGAGACCGGGTGGGGCTCTCCGAGATGCACTCTCATTCCAAGGTAGGCAGGTGGGACGGGCATGAGTGACCGATTGTTACAGCCGGAGTTGGTTTCGGTATTGCGGGAAGGCTATTCCCGAAAGTTGTTTCTTCAAGATTTGTCTGCTGGTCTGATCGTGGGGATTGTTGCCTTGCCTTTGGCGATTGCGTTTGCCATCGCCTCCGGGGTCAAACCGGAGCAGGGGCTTTACACGGCGATCGTGGCGGGTTTTATCATTTCAGCTTTGAGCGGCAGCAGGGTCCAGATCGGGGGCCCGACCGGGGCGTTCGTGGTCCTGGTTTACAGTGTTGTGCAGAAGTATGGATTCGACGGACTTGCCACAGCCACACTGCTGGCGGGGGCGCTGCTCGTTCTGATGGGGCTGTTCCGTTTCGGTGTGCTGATCAAGTTCATCCCGTACCCGGTTACGGTGGGGTTCACCACCGGGATCGCGTTGATCATCGCCTCCTCCCAGGTGCGTGATGCGTTGGGTCTCACGATGGAGGGTGTCCCTGCTGAGTTTGTTCAGAAGTGGATAGCGTACGGCCGAAATATCGGAAGCTTTCAATGGGCGCCCCTGATGCTCTGTGTCATCACGGTCTTGATCATCGTCTATTGGCCCCGTACGGGTTCACGAATGCCGGGATCATTGCTCGCGATCGTGGGAACGACCGTTCTGGCCTGGGTGATGAAATTACCGGTTGAGACGATCGGCAGCCGATTCGGCGCGGTTCCGACGCACCTTCCGGCCCCGAGCCTGCCGAATATCGAGTGGTCGCTGCTGCCGGAGTTGGTCTCTCCGGCGATTGCGATCGCGCTCCTGGCCGGCATCGAATCGCTGTTGAGCGCGGTGGTGGCGGACGGGATGACAGGGCGGCGGCATCATTCGAACATGGAGCTGATTGCGCAGGGGGTCGCCAACCTGATCTCCCCGATATTCGGTGGGATCCCGGCGACCGGGGCGATCGCCCGGACGGCGACCAACATCAAGAACGGTGGAATCACGCCGATTGCAGGCCTGATTCATGCCGTCACGCTGTTGTTGATCATGCTTGTTGCCGGCAAGTGGGCCGCGATGATCCCGCTGGCGACACTCTCCGGGGTCTTACTCGTGGTCGCCTTTCACATGAGCGAGTGGCGGCTGTTTTTGAAGCTCTTCACCAGCACCAAGAGCGACACATCCGTTCTGCTTGCGACCTTTCTCCTGACCGTCTTCGTCGATTTGACCGTGGCGATTCAGGTGGGCGTGGTCTTGGCATCCTTCCTTTTCATGCGCCGCATGGCCGAGGTTACGCAGGCTGGTTATATCACGCAGATGTTGCATTACGAGGACGAGCCGGTGGACCTCAATCCGATGGCCATACGAGAGGTCCCTTCCGGTGTGGAAGTGTTTGAGATCAACGGCCCATTCTTTTTTGGTGCCGCCGACAAGTTCAAGAGTGCCCTGAAGGAGACTTCAAAACGGCCAAAGGTCCTGATCTTTCGCATGAGACGCGTATTATCGATGGACGCGACCGGGCTGAAAGCCCTGGAAGAGTTGCATGACAGCACGAAGCGTGAGGGCACTCTACTGGTCCTTTCTGGGGTGCACACCCAGCCGTTGACCCTGATGACCCGTTCCGGGTTCCTGGACGATGTCGGCGAAGAGAACGTCTTCGGGAACATTGATGACGCCTTGAATCGGGGACGCGAGGCCCTTGGCCTGCCGCCTGCCGAGCCGGTCGCAAGGGTCCCGGAGGTCCGACGCGAGATGGTCGACCAGAACGGCAACGGCAACGGTAACGAGACGGGGAGAACCTCGGATTGACCGGATCGTAATGCGATCCGCAGACCGGGAAGAACCGGGGGGGCGGAATCGGGATCGATGGCAAGCGTGATCCAGCGTGGATATCCGCAATCAAGCGTCCACGATCCCGACGCCGCTCCACCGCTCGGCTGCTCCCCCCCTAGCTAGAGCCCGTCCGAAATTTCAACCTGACCTCCCCATCCGGACCCGGAAAGCCTCCCGCAGAGGGCGCGGTGGCGTTTTCGACCTACCAGTGGAGGCGGGTAGGTTCCATGCTCTGCACGCAACATTTTTGGGGAATTTTATAGATATCGTGTTTCAACAGGCCAAGGCAGTGGCTGATAACTGCTCCGATGCAGCTGCATCCCCCCTCCCATTCCCCCTCTGCGCCTCTGCGCGAGTTCTCCCCATCCGGATCCGAAGACCTTTTCGGACGGGTTCTAGCTAGACGCTGTCCGAAAAGGTCAATGGCGAAGCACGATCGGGGTCGGGGTCGCTATCGGTCTCGGTATCGAAAGTACGCGGGATGGGATTCGGACACGAGAAACCGGCTAGCAAATCCGTATTGTTGCGGTACTGACACAACTCGGCAGCGAAGTTTGAGCGGTCCATGAGGACAATGCGCCAACCAGCAAAGGAATCGATTCCGATCCCGATTCCGACCCCGATTTATGCAATGGTCTGACTGATCAGTAGCCATTGTCTGGTGGTGACGCCTAAAGGAGCATGCCTTTTCAGATGGCCTCATGCTAGAGCCCGCCCGAAAAGGTCGCCGCTTCCAACCTGTCCTCTCCATGCCCATCCGGAAAGCCTCCCGCAGAGGGCGCAGCGACATTTTCGACCAACCTATCGGGGTGGGTAGGTTCCATGCTTTGCAGCCTGCTTTTTCGGGGTATTATTCAGTTATACCGTTTCAGTAGATCAAGGCAGTTGTTGAAAACGGCTCCGATGTAACCCCTCCCAATAAACCTCTGCGCCCTCTGCGATCTCTGCGGGATACCTCCCCAGTGGATCGTTCGGGGAGTGTGGGGCATCTGCCGAAGGACAACCGATGTGCACAAAGAAACGGCCCTCGCTCGTGAGGAGCGAGGGCCGATTCTTTGGCCGGAAACCCAGGGCAGCGGAGGAGCGTTTGGGTTTGCTCCTCATGAATGCTGGGCGCTTGGATCTCTATTCTGCTGCCGGTCCGGGCATTTCGGAGTAATCGGGAAGGTACTGTTCAACCTCGCTGATGGGCTTACGTTCTGGGTAAACGAACTTCCAATCCCGCGTCTTGGTCGCGCCGCAATTCGGACATTTCGGACTGCTGATCCGCTTGTCCTTGCTCATGGCGGTGCCATACTCTTGGAACCGGGCGTCGCCCTTGACCTTGACCAGAGGAACGCCGGAGGAGGGCGTCATCCGGTATGCCTCAAAGATGGTTTGGCACTCGGGGCATTGCAGTTTCATCCCGATCAGGAGATTGCTGTTGTCGGCGGGGTCGACCATCTTCGCGGGATCCGCACTCTTGGGTGCTTCTAATTCGTAATCGGATTTATCGCTGACCCAGTAGACCATGGAGACCATCTCTTCATTGGACTTGACGGCGCGTTTCGTGATGAAAAAGCCAGCCAGGCCAATCAAGGCAATCAGAGCGATAATTGCCAGTGGATTTTGTTTTTCTTCAGCCATTTTCCCACTTTCCTTTGCGTAAGTTTTCGCGTTTGCACCCCTAAAGTTGCCGTAGGGCTTGGTCGCGGTCGAGGCTCTTCAGCTCCGGCCGGAATGGGGAATCGCCCCTCCGAGCCTCGTAACATATTCCCGAAGACAGGCCTGCTAATCCAGGATATTTTCAAAAAACTTCGAATCCGCGGGAATACCGAACAAAGGGTCGGTCAGTTGCCGAACGTCATCGACTGGCCGATCGGTCCAAATCGATCCTCATTGATCGTCATTCCAAACGGTCAGGTCGCACAGTTCCCACCTGCTCCAGACCTGATCATGGGTACTGGATCCATAGTGGCCGTCACAGTAGATGAAGTTGGCCTTGCCGGAGTGGCGGTCGGTCATGTGGTCATCCGCCGAGTTCCACACGCAGTAGCCGTCATTGGGTGCCTTTTCTTCGAAGAGCATGATCCGATCGCTCGGACGGCGGATCTGGGTCATTTTCATCGCGGAGATGGTCCCCCCACCGCAGTCACCTCGGTTGATCTGGTGGTTGATGGAGTAGCTGAAGTTCCGGGTGCCGGGACGGCTGAGGCGGCCTCCACCTAGGATTTCACCCTTGTCGCTTGGGCACAGCATGACCTTCGGATTCTCGCCCTGGGCGCCAACATAGGTCACCAAAGCGCCGATGTTGAAGTCCGCGATGAAGTCCGCCCGCATCGTCCATGCAAAATGTCTGTTGGCTTCGACGTTGCTTGTCTCTCTGCACGGGCCCTTTGGGAGCTGGTCGTCGTTGTCGGTGGCATAGGTGATCATCGCCAAACCCAATTGCCGTTCCTGATTCATGCAGGAGATGGCGCGCGCCTTTTCACGGGCATTGGACAGGGCCGGCAACAGCATGGCGGCCAGAATGGCGATGATGGCAATCACAACCAACAACTCGATGAGGGTGAATCCCTCGTTCTTGTAGTGCTTTCCTGTGAACATAGTTATCTTTCCCCTGGGTGGAACCCCTCCTGAGCTCCGCTAGACTGCATGGTTCGTAGAGATGTGCGAAATCTCGCTCACACCTCTCTGCCCGCCGGAATGATCTTGTCGTATTGGAGGGAGACCGAACAGCATTCAGTTGCCTCCCCGTATTGTTGCTCGCTCCTGTTCGTTTCGGGAACGGTGTGGATCGATCTACTCCCCTGGACCAGAGCGGTAGAAGGATGTGACAGGATCCTTTATGTCGATTTTTTAAAAGAATGGGTAGCTCCTTGGCAAGACGAATCGTTTTTGTTTTCTCAAAACCGGATTTGCCTCACAGGTCATCTGGATTGCATTCGCATGTCCGGCGCATCATTTTCGCCTTCTCATATGAATACGGAACATCAACATGCCGTGGCCCCAGGCCTGGATCATCGTCTTTGCAGGTCGGGCTCTGGACCGGACCTTGCAGTAGCCACCATGCCGTGGGCCCGAAGTGTCGCATTGGGCCTTTGGTGGGCTGCCGGGGCCCGCCGGGAATCTGAACTCGAATGCGGCATTGCCCATTGTATCGAACACATGCTGTTCAAGGGTACGCCCACTCGTTCCGCGCACCAGATCAATGTCGAGATCGAGCGCTTCGGCGGTTCCCTAAACGGGTTTACGGGCGAGGAAATGATGTCAATCCAGGTTCGGGTCCCCGCATCGTTCTGGCGTCAGACGCTCCGGATCCTTTTGGATATTGCACAGGCATCCTCATTCGACCCCGAGGAGCTGGAGTCGGAGCGGGAGGTGATCCTGGAAGAGATCTCGATGGTGGTGGATCGTCCGGACTACCTGGCTCAGGAACTGCTTGAAACGGCGCTCTGGCCGGGGCATCCGTTGGGTCGACCTTTGACCGGAACCGCAGAGACCCTGGCGTCGATTCGTTCCGAGGACCTGCATCGGTGGTACCGGCAGCAGCTTTGCGCCAGCGGTGTTTGGGTGACCGCGGCCGGGCCGATCACACTGGACGAGGTTCGGGACGTGGTAGATGGCAGCATCGAACGATGGCCTTCACCTGGCGATCGACCGCCGGCGGGGATGGTGCCGGCTCCTGCATTTGAGCGCTTCGCGCCGACCGTCAGGGCACAGCAGCGTACGTTTGAGCAGGTCCACATCAATCTTGGATTCCCTGCCTTTTCTGAGTGCGACGAGCGGCGGCATGCCCTCCGGCTCCTCAATTTCATCCTGGGTGAGGGGATGAGCAGCCGCCTCTGGTACGAACTGCGCGAGTGCCACGGATTGGTCTATCAGATTTCGAGCGACGCATCCACCCTCTCCGATGCCGGATCCTTCAGCATCCAACTGGCCACGGACGCCGATCAGGCGACGGAGAGCTTGGCCATTGTTGGTGCTCAGCTGCGTCGGATCATGGCCGAGCCACCGTCCGAGGAAGAGCTCTCCCGAGCCCGGGAATACGCCTCTGGACAACTCGAGCTGGGATTGGACAGCACGCTGGCGCAGGTCAATTGGATGGGTGAAGACCTTCTTGCCTACGACCGTGTTCTTTCGATCAGCGAGCAGATTGAGAGTCTGGAGGCGGTCCGCGGCCAGGACCTGGTCGAGATCTGTCGCCTGATGTTCCGCAGAAATCAGCTGGCGATCGGTGCGGTCGGGCAGGTGCCGAGCCAAGACGTGATGATTGATGCGCTCGGCCTCGAATGAGCCGGCGGTCCATCCGCTGACGGTTCTTCCGGCCGGGGTTTGATCGATGGGAGTAATCAGGGAGATTGTACACTGAAATCCCCGACTGCATGATCGCGGATCGGCGTGTTCGATCGGGGCCCGGCTTGATGCGAAGGAGGAATCCAAGTTGTCACCACAGATCAATTTCGTGATGGGCGCAGTCACCGGATTTCGCAGGTGGTGTGGTCTCCAGCCCGAGGTCTTGGCGTTCGCGCCCGGACGTGTGGAGATCCTGGGCAACCACACCGACTACAATGAGGGGCTGGTCATGTCTGCGGCGTTGGATCGCGGCATGCGTCTTGTGGCCGCCCGACGAACGGACCGCAGGGTTCGGCTCGCATCCAGCATCCTGGGCGAAGCCCCGGAGTTTTCGGTCCGCGACGAGATCGTCTTTGACGAGCGCACCCCCTGGACCAATTACATCAAGGGCGTGCTGGCAGAGTTGAAGAAGGCGCAGATCCCGCTGCGGGGGGCGGACGTTTGGATCGACGGCGACATTCCGGTCGGCGGTGGCATGAGCAGTTCCGCCGCGCTGGAGGTTTCGACCGCTCGCCTCTTTCTCGCTCTGGCCGACAAAGAGTTGTCGGCCTGGGAGATCGCCCATTTATGCCGCCGGGCCGAGAACGAGTTCGTCGGCGTACAGTGCGGAATCCTGGATCAATTCAGCTCCGTTTTCGGGCAAGCGGGGCATCTCTTATGGCTGGACTGTCGAAGTCTCGAGCATGGCGCATGCCCGGCCGGCACCGGCATTGAGCTGGTGGTCGCCAACAGCATGATGAATCATCAGCTCAGTGACGGCGGCTACAACGCCCTGCGCGAGAGCTGCCAGCGTGCGGTGGCCCATTTCCAATCGATGATCACCGATCATCCGGTCACCGCCCTGCGCGATGTCTCGGTGGAGGAGTGGGATCGCTTCAAGGCCGGGCTACGGGAAGAGGACCAGCAGCGTTCCCAGCATGTGGTTGAGGAGATCCGTCGCGTCGATTTGGGGCGAAAAGCGTTGATGGACGGGGATATTGAGGGTCTCGGGCGGCTGATGTTTCAGAGCCATGCCAGCTCTCGTGATCTCTTCGGGAACAGCTGCAGGGAACTCGACCTGCTGGTCGAGATCGCCTCTGAATGCGAAGGCGTTCTCGGCGCGAAGCTGAGCGGGGGTGGCTTTGGCGGTTGCATTGTGGTGCTTGCCCGGTCCGATGCCGCAGGCCGAACCGCGGAGACATTGCGTGAGCGGTTCCTTGCCCAGACAGGTACCCGCCCGGAGGTGAATCGGTGCCGGATTGGAGAGGGCGCTGCCGTGGAGACCGATCTGGGGCGGGAGAATTGAGGAGTGTGGGTGCGAGGGCGTGAAGGGCAGGGATCGATCCCGCCAGACACTGATCGGACTGATCGGGAGCTATTGCCTGGGGGCCGAGACCAGAAGGATTGTGCTCTTTCAGAGGATCTTTAGCCACAGAGGGCACAGAGTTCACAGAGAGATTCTTCCTCTTGCCATCGGCGGG
>ENA-UOOH01003425-UOOH01003425.1-fermentation-metagenome-genome-assembly--contig:-NODE-3425-length-12058-cov-3.727235_pt1 | contig 12058 bp, 10 predicted proteins | sample MGYA00245778_ERZ724025 | MGnify/ENA primary metagenome ERZ724025 (study PRJEB28704, sample SAMN03018313) | fermentation metagenome | biome: anthropogenic terrestrial biome; feature: soil; material... | reverse complement strand
GTGCGCCGGCGCGCCCGGCCGACAGCGGCGCGGGCCGCGGCACGTCGCGCCGGCGCACCTCGAAGTGCAGCCCGCAGCGACACAGCACGCGCTGGCCGCTGACGTAGACCGACACGTCGTGCGACTTGCCGCAGTTCGGACAGCTCTGGCGCGCGACCACCTCGGCCAAGGGAGTGCTCCGTTCGAACCCCTGCCCGCCTGCTCGGCGGGAGGGGCTCAGAGCGTAGCGGAGGAGGGCCGAGGATTCAAAAACGCGAACAGTCAGCCGTTGGTCACTCGGTCGCCTGCAGACCGAGCACCTCGAAGACCGGCACGGGCTTCTCCTTGCCCTTGACCTTGGCCTCCGGCAGGGCGCGGGCGTGGATGCCGGCCCCGCCGCGCTCCAGGGTCAGCCCGCTGACGACGATCTGCCCTTCGCCCGCCAGGCTGCACAGGCGCGAGGCGAGGTTGACCGAGTCGCCGATGGCCGTGTACTCGAGGCGCTTGGACGAGCCCATGTTGCCGACGACCGCGAGGCCGGTGTTGATGCCGATGCCCATCGCCACCTGCGTCTTGCCCTGCTCGGCGCGCTCGCGGTTGTACTCGACCAGGCTCTGCTGCATGTCGATGGCGGCGCGGATGGCCCGGGCGGGATCGTCCGGGCGGACCACCGGGGCGCCCCAGAGCGCCATCAGGCAGTCGCCGATGAACTTGTCGAGCACTCCGCCGTGCGCGAAGACCTCGTCGACGGTCAGCTCGAAGAACTCGTTGAGCAGCGCGACTATCTCCTGGGGCTGGGCGCGCTCGGTCATGCTGGTAAAGCCGCGGATGTCGGCGAAGAGGACCGACACCTCGACCAGCTCGCCGCCTTTCTTCAGGTCGAGGTGGCCGCGCTGGGCCTGCTCGACGAGGGCCGGCGAGAGGAAGCGCGACAGGTGGGCGCGGGTCTCGGCCTCCTGCTCGATGCGCCGGGCGAGCTCGACGTTCTCGATGGCGACCGCGGCCTGGGCGGCGATGCCGCTCAGCAGGCGCAGGTCCTTTTCGGTGAAGGCGCCGGCGCGCTCGCGGGTGTCGAGGTAGAGCACGCCCCACAGCTCGCCCTTGGAGAGCAGCGGCACGGCCATCGCCGAGCGGATGCCCTGGGCGACGATGGAGGCAGCGGCCGAGAAGCGCGAGTCGATGATCGCGTCCTGCGTCAGCACCCCTTCGCGCGTGCACACGACCTGATCGAGCAGGGTCTGCGAGAGCATCACGTCGCCGCCCTTGCGCCGGCGCACCGCCTCGGGGCGCAGCCTCTCGGTGCCCGGCTCGACCAGCAGGATGACGCCGTTGTCGGCGTTGAGCAGGTCGAAGGCGACCTTGAGGATCTTGTCGTAGAGGGTCGGCAGATCGCGCTCGAGGCCGACCTGGCGGTGAAACTCGTTGGCGATGCGCAGCTTCTCGTAGTCGCGCCGCAGGTCCGCGACGTCCTTGATTTCGCGCTCGGGTCGAAAGCCGCTCTGCGACTGGCGCGGGTCCTCGGCCTGCACGCTGGCGAGCACCTGCGGGGCGACCGACTGGACCATCGTCACCCCGGCGCCGCTCGGGCCGGTGGCCTGCCTGGAGCAGTGGAAGACGAGCAGGCTGCCGCCCATGGCGATCTCGTCGCCGTCCTTGAGCTTGTAGCGGGTGATGCGCCGCCCGTTGACGAAGGTGCCGTTCGAGGAGTTGAGGTCCTGGACCCACGCCTCGCCGTCGACTTTGGCGATCTCGGCGTGCTCCTTGGAGATCTCGCGGTCGGAGAGCTTGATGGCGTTGATCGGGTGGCGGCCGATGCGCGTGGTCTCAGCGAGCGGATAGTCGATGGACGAGCCGTCGGGCGAGCGCACGGTCACCCAGGCTGAGCTGGTCGGCAGCGTCGAGGAGAGCGGGACGCTCAGCGCGCCGCGGCACGAGGGGCAGACGGGCAGCAGCGGCCCGAAAGCGGAAAGCGGTGCTCGGCAGTGGGGACAGTGCGTTGGCATCGGGAGGTGCGCCCGCCGGCTTGCGTGATGAGAGTGGCGGGCGTGGCTGCGAGGCTCTTTTTTCGCTCTCAATTCGGCAGAAAGCAGCCGGAAACCTAGCATGCCCGCTCGGTCGCCCGCAAACCGCCGCCGGCCGCGCCGGGGTGTCGCGTGCCCCGCTTCTGTCCTTTTCTCGCCAAAGTTCGCGGCGCGGGCTATTTTCCGGTCTTGCGCCATTGGCCTCTCGGCGACGCCCTCCCCGCCCCTGCCCGGCCACGCCGGCCTCCCCGACCATGATCCGACAGGCCTTCAAGGACCTTAGCCGCCTTCGCGAGATATCGCTGGTCGCCTTGCGCCACGGGTTCGGAGAGCTGCTCGACCGCACGCGGCTGTGGGAGGTGCTCGGGCGCAAGGAGCGCCAGGAGCCGCGCCCCGAGAGCGGCCACGAGAGCACCGCCCGGCGCTTCCGGCTCTTCCTCTCCGAGCTCGGCCCCACCTTCGTCAAGCTTGGCCAAGTGCTCTCGACCCGCGCCGACCTGCTGCCGCGCGAGTTCATCCAGGAGCTCTCCACCCTGCAGGACGCGGTGCCGCCCGAGGACATGGCGCACGTGCGCTCGCAGATCGAGAAGAGCTTCGGGCGCCCAATCGAGCAGGTCTTCGCCTCCTTCGAGGAGACCCCGCTCGCCTCAGCCTCCATCGCCCAGGTCCACCGGGCGACCACCCGCGACGGACGCGAGGTGGTGGTCAAGGTGCAGCGGCCGGACATCGCCGAGCGGGTGCGCGCCGACCTCGACCTGCTCTACTACGCCGCCCGCATCCTCGAGGCGGTGGTCGAGGAGACCGGGGTCTACTCGCCGACCGGCATCATCGAGGAGTTCGACGTCGCCATCCGCGAAGAGCTCGACTTCCTCAACGAGGCGAAGAACCTGCGCGACTTCGGCGAGACGCACCGCGACCGGCCGAGGATCACCATCCCCAAGGTCTACGACGACCTGTCGAACAGCACGGTGCTGACGATGGAGTACGTGGTCGGTCAGAAGCTGCGCGGCGTGGACCTCGCCCAGCACGACCGCAAGCTGCTCGCCGAGACGCTGCTCGAGGGCGCCTTCCACCAGCTCTTCGACGACGGGCTCTTCCACGGCGACCCGCACCCGGGCAACATCCTCGTCCTGCCCGAGGAGCGCGTCGCGCTGCTCGACCTGGGGGTCGTCGGCCGGCTCACCAAGCAGATGCAGGAGAACCTGATCCTGCTGGTGATGGCCGTCGCCCTGAAGGACGCCGACACCGTCGCGCGCCTGCTCTACCGGGTCGCCACCCCGGACCAGCGCACCAACCTGGCGGCCTTCAAGACCGACATCCAGGCGGTGCTCGACCAGTACCTGGCCGAGACGGTGACCCTGGCGAAGATAGACACCAACCAGCTCATCCCCGAGTTGCTCAACCTGGCGGTGCGCTACCACGTTCGCATCCCCAAGGAGTACGCGATCCTCTCCCGGGCCGCGGTCACCGTCGAAGGGCTCATCCGCGGCCTCTACCCCGAGATCAACATCGGCAAGGCGGTACTCCCCTACGCCAAGGAGCTGCTGGTCGGCCGCTACGAGACGATGGGGGTGGGCATCACCGGGATGCGCGCACTGCTGAGGCTGCAGACCTTCGCCACCGACGTGCCGATGCAGCTCTCGCAGATCCTGCTCGACCTCGAGAGCGGCAAGTTCAGCGTCAACCTCGCCAGCGAGGACCTGGTGCGCATCCACCAGAGCCTCAAGGGTTTGGGCTTTGTCGCCTTTCTCGGCTTCCTGGCCTGTGGGCTGACCATCGGGGCCTTCATCTCCTTCTCCAAGCTCGACTTCGCCTTCCACGGCGTCCCGGTGCTCGGCGCGCTGGCGCTGCTGCTCATCGGGATGCTCTTCGGCGCGGTCGCCCTCTGGAGCCTCTCCAGCGGCAAGGGGCACAAGATCAGCGTCACCCGCTGGCTGGAGCGCAGGCAGCGGCGCAAGTGATCGAGCTCCGCGAGCTGACGGTCCACTATGGCTCCGAGCCGGCGCTCGGGCCCGTCTCCGGCGGGGTCGGCGGCCCGACGCTCGCGGTCGCCGGCCCGGCGCGGGCCGGAAAGACCACCCTGCTCAAGGCGCTGTGCGGCCTGGTTCGCCCCGCCTCCGGCGGCGTTCTCGTCGACGGCGACGACCTCGTCGCCGCCGGGTCGCGGCTGCGCGGCGAGATCCGCTCGCGCTTCGGCATGGTCTTTCAGAACGACGCGCTCTTCGACTCGCTCGACGCGCTCGGCAACGTCGCGCTCCCGCTGCTGCGGCGCGGCCTCGCTCGCCCCGAGGCGCTGCTCAAAGCCCGCGAGGCGCTCGCGCTGGTCGGCCTCGACGGCCAGGAGCACGCGCTGCCCGAGCGGCTCTCGGGCGGCATGCGCAAGCGGCTCGGGCTGGCGCGGGCCATCGTCGCCCGCCCGCGCTACCTGCTCGCCGACGATCCGCTCGCCGGCCTCGATCCGGGGACCTCGGCCCGGGTGCTCGACCTGCTCTTCGACCTGTGGAAGGGCCGCGGCGGGCTGGTCATCGCCGCCGCGCAGCCCGGGCCGCTGCTCGAGCGCTGCGAGGAGCTGCTCGTCCTCGACGCGGGCCGCCCGCTCGCCCGCGGCGCGCCGGCCGAGGTGCTGGCGCGCCCGGCGGTCCGCGCCGTGCTCGAAGGAGTCGAGTCGTGAGCGGCGGCCCCTTCCGTACGATTGGCCGTTCGGCCATCGAGCTGGCCAACCACGTCGGGGGCCTCGGGCTCGTCATCGCCCGCACCGTGCGCGCGCTGCCCAGACTCGACCCCCGGGAGCTGGTGCGCTCGGTCGTCCACTTCGGCTACGACGCCATCCCGCTGGTCGTCGCGCTCGCGGTCTTCATCGGCGGCATCCTCGTGCTCTTCGCCAACGTCAACGTGCAGCGCTACGGGGCCAAGTCGCTCATCGGCTGGGCGGCCGGCTACACGATATTGCGCGAGTTCGGCCCTCTGCTCACCGCGCTGGTGATGACCGGGCGGGTCGGCGCACGCAACGCGGCCGAGCTCGCCTCGATGAACATCGGCGGCCAGCTCGAAGGGCTGCGCGGGGTGGGCGTCGACCCCTTCGCCCTGCTCGTCGCCCCGCGGGTCATCGCCAGCACCATCGCCATCGCCGCTTTGGGCCTGGTGGTCAACCTGGTCGCGGTCTTCTCCGCGGCCTTCTTCGGCCAGCTCATCATCGCCGTCGACCCCGGGTCCTTCTTCCGCAGCCTCGAGCAGATGCTCGGATGGCGCGACGCGCTGGCCGGCTCGGCGAAGATGGTCGCCTTCGGCCTGACCATTTCGCTCATCTCCACCCGCGCCGGCCTGGTCGCCCGCGGCGGGGCGCGCGCGGTCGGACGGGTCGCCGCCGTCGCGGTCGTCGCCAGCTCGGCGTTGCTGACCGCGCTCGACTACGGGATCACCGTCGCGCTCGAGAGGGTCCTCTGATGGCCGTCAGCCCGCTCCAGCTCGCCATCCTGCTCGGCCGCTCGACCCGGCGCGCCCTTCGCCGCGGGGTGCCGCGCGGCGAGATCGTGCGCCAGGTCCACGAGATCGGCTTCCGCTCGCTGCTGCTCGTCTTCGGCGGGATGGTCTTCTTTGGCGCGGTGATGACCGCCCACGGCGCGTACCAAGCGCGCAAGGTCGTCGGCGATCTGTCGATCGTGGGTCCGGCCTACTTCGAGGTGCTCATCCGCGAGCTCGGCCCGACCATCGCCGGCATTCTCGCCGCGGTGCGCATCGGCGCGGCGATCTCCGCCGAGGTCGCCGCCATGCAGGTGACCGAGCAGCTCGACGCGCTGCGCTTGTCGGCCGGCGACCCGTACGCAGAGGTCGCCTTCCCGCGCATCGTCGGCGGGCTCATCGGCGTGCCCGCGCTGCTGGTCATCGGGACCGCTGCGGCGACGCTGACCACCGTCGTCGTCTCCACCTACGCCTACGGCGCCGACGGCACCGCGTTCATGGATCCGACCTTCGTCGACCTCGGCGACATCTTCGCCTTCTTCGCCAAGGCGCTCGGCTACGGCCTCGCCATCCCGCTGGCGGCCGTCCAGAGCGGCTTCTCGGCGCGCGGCGGGCCGGGCGCGGTCGGCGCCGCAACGACCACCGGCGTGGTCGCCTCCTGCATGCTGGTGCTGATCTTGGACCTGCTGATCAGCGCCCTGCTCTTCTACACGGGGCTCTGATGATCCGGCTCGTCGGCGTTCAGAAGGGCTTTGCCAGCCGGCGCGTGCTCGCCGGGGTAGACCTGCACGTGCCGCGCAACGGGGTCACTTTCGTCGTCGGGCGCAGCGGGGTCGGCAAGAGCGTCCTGTCGCGCTGCTGCGTCGGGTTGCTGCGGGTCGACGCCGGCGAGGTGCACGTCGGCGGCGAGCGCATCGATCACCTACCCGAGCGCGCGCTAACCCGGCTGCGGCGCCGAGTGCCCTACGTCGTGCAGGGCTCGGCGCTGCTCGACTGGATGGACCTGCGCGCCAACGTCGCCGTGCCGCTGCTGCGAGCGCTCGGACTGCCCGAGGCCGAGGCTGTCGAGCGCGCCGACCGCGCGCTCGAGCAGGTCGGGCTCGCCGAGGTCGCGAGAAAATCGCCGCCCGATCTCGGCCCCGGGGACCGCAAGCGCGCCTCCATCGCCCGCGCGTTCGCGCTCGAGCCCGAGGCGATCCTCTTCGACGAGCCGACCACCGGCCTTGACGCCGCGGCCGCCCGCCGGGTCGACCGGCTCATCCGCCAGACCGCGGACCAGGGCACCACTGCCCTCGTCGTTTCGCACGACCTCGACTCGATCCGCCTCGTCGCCGACCGCGTTGCGGTCCTCGACGACGGGGTGATCGGCTTTCTCGACGAGACGAAGCGCTTCTTCGAGGCCGCCGAGGAGCATCCTGCGGTGCGGCGGTTCTTCAAGCAGGGCGAGGTGGAATAGGCGGCACGCCGAGCGTAGCTCCCATCGCAGTAGAGGTTCGACTTGGCTCGGAGTCGACCCCTCGACCTCGCTCGCGCCGCACCCAGCGCTTCCTCGAGCTCACCGCGGCCTGCCCGCGCCCCCCGGAGCTTCGCCCTGACGGCACCCTCCGCATCCGTGCGGCGGTAGCAGGCCTTTCGCGCCTGGGCATCGAGCACGGGCCCGCCCGAAATGGCACAGGCAGTCCCCGGTGCGCCAGAACCTCTTGCCGCCGGCCGCTGCGAAGAACCTTTCCCTTTCACGCTGCATGTCGAATCGCGTAAAGGAAGCCTGCCGCGCCGGCGGCACACCTGTCACGGGACGGGTGCCTGGCTGGTGAGGAGGATTTAGATGCGCGTCTCCGAGCTCGTTCTCCCCGAGGTCCGCGATGCCCTCAAGGGCGACCCGGCCGCTATCCGGGAGCTCGTCGAAGAGCTGCATCCGGCGGACTCGGCCGACATCTTCATCTCGCTTGAGGAGGACGAGCGCATCCTGTTCCTCAAGGCGCTGCCAGTTACCGATCAGGTGGGCGTCCTCGAGGAGCTGGACGACGAGCTGAGGGCAGAGACGTTCGAGAAGATCGCCCCCGACATGGCGACGCGGCTCGCGGTGGAGATGAGCTCGGACGAGCGCGCCGACCTGTTCAAGGCCCTTCCCCCGACCTTCGCGGCAAAGCTGCTCGCCCGTCTGCCGAAGGAGGACGTCAAGGACCTGCGCTCGCTGCTCGCCTGGCCCGAAGGAACGGCCGGCGCGCTGATGACCACCGACTTCGTCGACCTCGACGCGGAGATGACGGTGGCCCAGGCGATCGACCGCATCCGCGAGGTCGCCGAAGAGGTAGAGACCATCTACTACGCCTACGCGGTCTCGCCCGAGGGCTCGCTGCGCGGGGTCGTCTCGCTGCGCTCACTGGTGACCGCCAAGCCGCAGACCAAGCTGACCGAGCTGATGGACACCGAGCACCTCATCGCGGTCAAAGGCGACACCGATCAGGAGGAGGTCGCGCAGATCATCTCGAAATACGACCTGCTCGCCGTACCCGTGGTCGACGACGCGGGACACCTCCTCGGCATCGTCACCGTCGACGACGTCGTCGACGTGGTCGAAGAGGAGACGACCGAAGACGTCCAGAAGCTCTCGGGAATGGCGCCGCTCGAGGAGTCGTATTTTCGCGCCAGCTTCTTTCGCATGCTCCGCAGCCGTGCCGGCTGGCTCATCGTGCTCTTCTTCGGCGAGCTGCTGACCGGGACCGCCTTGCGCGCCTACGAGGAATCGATCGCCGGAGCCCTCGCGCTGGTCTTCTTCATCCCGCTCATCGTCTCGGCCGGCGGCAACACCGGCAGCCAGTCGGCCGGTCTGCTCATCCGCGCGCTTGCGCTGGGCGAGGTCGTTCCCAAACAAGCTTGGCGCGTCGCCCTGCGCGAGGCGGGCACCGGGCTCATCCTCGGGGTCATCCTCGCGGTGATCGGCGCTCTGCGGGCCCTGCTGTGGCCCGACGTGGGCCCCGAGATCGCCCTGGTGGTCGGCCTGGCCCTGCTCTTCATCGTCTCCTTCGGCGCCGTCGTCGGCGCCTTGATGCCCATCTTCATCAAGTCGCTCGGGCTGGACCCAGCGGTCGCCTCGACGCCACTCATCGCGACCCTGGTCGACGTCACCGGGATGGTCATCTACTTCCAGATCGCCCGGGCGGTCTTGGGACCGGGCTAACCCCGAGCCGCGCCAAGCGGCCCTTCATCCCCGCTTGCGTGCCGGCAGCCGGGGCGGCGAGCGCCGACCGCGGCCCCGGCGGGTCGCGTTCGGGCGCGCCGAACGTTCCAAGGTCAGGCGCCACGCGAGCGGCTTGCGCGCCCACAGGTCGCCCCGGGAAGAACCGACGGAGAGGCCCTCGCCGCCTCGAGGCCGCCGGCGAGTCGCTGGCGGCCACCGCCGCCACGCCGCTGCCAAGGCCGGACGGGAAGCCTCGAAGAGAGTCCTGGGGACGCTGTCGGCGCCGCGTGTGTCCGCGGGGGAACTGGGGCCGCGGCCGGCCAAAGAACAGCGAGGGCGCGACCAAACGAACCGGCCGCGCCCTCGCAACTTGCTACGCCCGCTTCGGGCTCCTACGGGTGTTCGCCGCAGACCCCGCCGCTGCAGGTGCCGCAGCCGACAGCCGAGCAGTCGGTGTTCGTCTCGCACTCGGTGATCTCGCAGCGCTTACGGCAGGTGCCGCTGCTCCGGTCGCAGCCGCCGCAGCCCCAGTTTTCGCCCCAGCAGTCGGCGTCGGTGGAGCAGTCGACCATCGTGCAGCAGTCATAGTTCTCGCTGGTGTGAAACAGCCTCAGCTCGTACGGCTCGCAGGAGAACTGGGGATTGGCGCCGGCCTTCGGCTCGACCTTGAGCCAGTAGTCGACCGAATCGTCTAGGACGCAGCGGCCATGCCAGATCGAGCCGGTCGAATTCGAGGCGTTGTCGGTGTCGCCAAAGGGAGTGCTCGCGCAGTCCCAGGCCATCAGCGAGGCCTTGTAGGGAGCCGACGTGCCGGTCGGACCGACGATCTCGACGTCGAGGAAGTGGCACTGGGGCTTCTTGCTGTTGAAGAGGCAGTAGAAGCCGTCCGAATAAGAAGTGCCGTCGGCGGCGGTCACCTTCAGGTAATCGACGTCGCCGCTCGGGTAGATGGTGTAGCTGAGGACGGTCGCGCTGGTGTCGGCGTCGGAGACCGACAGCATCGTCGCCGTGTCGCAAGTGTCGTTCGGCTCGGCCAGATCGCCCTCGAGCCCGTCGTCGACCTGCCCGTTGCAGTCGTCGTCGAGTCCGTTGCAGGTCTCGCGCGGGAACCTCCTCGCCGACGCACTCGCCCCAAGCGTTGTTGTTGCAAATCTGCAGGCCCTTTTGGCATTCGCCCACGTCGCTGCCGCATTGTTGGTTCTCGCCGTGGGTGCAGGTGCAACCATCGTTGACCGTGCCGTCGCAGTTGTTGTCGAGGGTGTCGTTGCAGTTGTCGGTCAGCGCCGGGGGAACCTGGCCGAGGCAGGCGCCCCAGACGCCGTTGGTGCAGGTGCGGGTGCCGTCCCGGCAGGTGCCGACATTGCGGAACGAGGCGTGGTACTCCCAGCACGGCTCGGTGCGGTTGTGGACGCAGCTACAGAAAGGCGGCTCGTCGATGCGCCCGTCGCAGTTGTTGTCGAGGCCGTCGCAGATCTCGGTCTGGGGCTTGGGCGCGGTGCAGTTCTCCCACCGGCCGTTGACGCAGACCTCCTCGCCGGTGCCGCAGGCGGTGGTGCAGGACTGCTTGGCGCCGTCCTGGCAGTCGCAGTTGTTGTCGACGACGCCGTCGCAGTCGTTGTCGAGCCCGTCGCAGCGCTCGGCAGTCGGCTTGACCTGGCCGTAGCAGGTGCTCCAGACGCCGGCGGCGCAGGTGTGCTCGCCGTCGATGCAGACGCCCTTGTTCCGGGTGTTGGCCGGGCCTTCGTAGCAGGCTTCGGTCACCCCGTTGACGCAGGTGCAGCCGTTGTCGATGACCCCATCGCAGTCGTTGTCGAGGCCGTCACATCGCTCGGTGACCGGCAGCACCTGACCGGCGCAGGGGGTCCAGATTCCGTTGTTGCAGGCGCGCTGCCCGTCGGAGCAGAGGCCGACGGCGCGGGTGTTGGCCGGGCCTTCGTAGCAAGCCTCGGTGACGCCGCTCTTGCAGTCGCAGTTCTCGTCGATCCTGCCGTCACAGTTGTTGTCGATGCCGTCGCACACCTCGGGCTGGGGTTTGGGCGCACTGCAGTCGCCGGCCCAGTTGCCATCGACGCAGGTTTCTTTGCCGGTACCGCAGTCAGTGCTGCAGTCGCGCTGGCTGCCGTTGCGGCAGGTTCCGGCCGTCGCTTCGCATGCGCCGAACGCGCCTGCGTAGCAGACCATCTCGCCGGGCCGGCCGTCCGCGGCGGTGCACTTCATGATCGAGCCATCGACACAATCCTCACCGCAGCCGGCGAGGCCGAAGGTCAGGGCAACTGCGAAACAAGCCATCAACGCGCGACGCATCACGACGTCCTCCAGGTTCTGATGAGATGACGCGGCGCATCCTAGAGGAACTTCAGGGTTTACATCAACCCACCCTCCGTCAGTCCGGGGTGTGGTAGGTGTATGGGCGGCCCGCCTGGCAGTCGTGCTTCAAGGCCTGTCGGCTTGTGGATGGCCACCGTACGCTTCGAAGGAGTTGCCCCATGAGCTTTCTCGAATTGGTCCAGCGCCGCAGCTCCATTCGCTCGTTCCGGCCCGACCCGGTCGAGACTGAGAAGCTCGAGCAGGTGCTCGAGGCCGGCCGTCTCGCGCCCTCGGCGTGCAACCGTCAGCCCTGGACCTTCATCGTCGTGCGCGACGAGGCGCATCGAACCGAGCTCGGTGCTGCCTATCGGCCCGAGTGGCTCAGGCAGGCACCGATCGTCATCGCGGCGTGCTGCGACACCCGCTCGGCCTGGCGCCGCTCCGACGGGAAACTCCACGGCGACATCGACCTGGCCATCGCGGTCGACCACATGACCCTGTGCGCGGCCGAGCTAGGCCTTGGCACCTGCTGGGTCTGCGCGTTCAAGCCAGACGAAGCACGGCGCCTCCTGGGCCTGCCCGAGCACGTCGAGCCGGTCGTCCTGCTTCCCCTGGGCTACCCGGCAGAAGAGGGCCAACCCAAGAATCGCAAACCGCTCGACGAGATCGTGCGCTGGGAGCGGTTCTAAGGGTCGAGCATCGAAAGGCGCCGCGAGCCCTGCGGGAAGCTGGCGACAGCGAAAACCGAATTCGGCCCTCGGCCTTCCGACGCTCTCGCGGAGTCGAGGGCCAATTCCAAATTCGGGAATCCGGCATCCGCGAGACCCGCGGACGCAACTCCGAAGCCTCGAACGGAAAAGGCCTCCCGATGTTCCGGGAGGCCTTCTTCACTGTGGAGCTGAACAGGATCGAACTGTCGACCTCCTGAATGCCATTCAGGCGCTCTCCCAATTGAGCTACAGCCCCATCTCCTTCTCACGGCCAATTGGCCAACAGCCGCTTTTCACCGAACTTCGAGAACCTGCCGAGTGCTTCGAGCTTCTCTTCGTCTGCCAAGTGGAGCTGAACAGGATCGAACTGTCGACCTCCTGAATGCCATTCAGGCGCTCTC
>ENA-UOOH01003424-UOOH01003424.1-fermentation-metagenome-genome-assembly--contig:-NODE-3424-length-12060-cov-28.298792_pt1 | contig 12060 bp, 12 predicted proteins | sample MGYA00245778_ERZ724025 | MGnify/ENA primary metagenome ERZ724025 (study PRJEB28704, sample SAMN03018313) | fermentation metagenome | biome: anthropogenic terrestrial biome; feature: soil... | reverse complement strand
TAAAACCATATGGTGCATCTTTAAGTTTTCTGGTAAACATTTTTAATAACCCCAAATTAGTAAATAGAATAAATTAAATTAGATTCTTAATATCTATTTAAATTATTTAATGTATATTTAAATAAATAAATTTTTAGTTTTTACCTAAAAATCCGCCATCATATCTTTTAATCTAGAAACGGCGCTTCGATTGATGCTACCTTTATTTCTATCCCCACCAGTACATGCTGCTCCACGAATACCAACCACATCACACCCTAAATCGTAAAGTAGTTTGAGCTGTTCTTCTTTAATAGAACCTGCCAGTGCATTTTTTAGTCCGTAGTCATGTGTGTTCGTAGTGAATTTGGAAATAGCGTCTTTATCCATGAAGTCGAAGAGTGTTTTACCATCTTTTACTGCTGTATCTACCATAGCTAAATCCGAACCGGAATCTGCAGCAACACGTGGTATTTCCATGGGATCCACCGCCCCTACTCTATGGGCATCGGCGTATCCTGAGGCCACCACCAGGATATCATCGTTGAAGTCCTTTACTGTTTTCACCACATTTTCCATAACTTCCTTCGCCTGGGAATAATTCTGGGTTCCGAATAATCCTACTTTAATATAATCTGCTCCAGATATAACTGCTCCTGCAGCGGCTAAGGATACTGTGCCCGGCTTGTAGGGCACATCTCCCAGGGTTGCGCTGACCAACATGTTTTCAGGTGTTAATTCCCGTATACTCTTAATTACCCAGGGAAAATTAGCTCCCAGTGATCCTTCCTTAGGATTTTTTACATCAATGATATCAGCACCGCCAAGAATGGCTTCCTGTGCTTCTTCTGTATTTATTGGACTAATTAATAGAAGCAAAATAAATTCCTCCCTAATAAAATAATCAATCTGAACTTTTATTTTAAATTTTAATTACATTTAAGATATGTTTAAATTTTATGGATTGTTATTAAATTAAATTTCCTAAACTGCTTGGAAATTATTTTTTATCTATATTGTACTAAATCCATATATCAATTTAACTATCATATCATAATAAGTTAAAAATTTAAATCTATTATAAAAATAATGTATTTAAAATGGAGAGCCATCTTTCTTTATTTTTTCAGCGATTTTTCTATGTTCTTCCTTTAATATACCTGTTTTTACTGATTCCCTTCTGAGTTCTTCAATTATCTGGTTAGTGCGGATTTCCATGGGACAGTCCAGGGTGCACCGGCCGCATAAGGTGCATGTGTAAAGGCCTGATTCGAAACAAATCTCCCTATCCCTTAAATAACGGCTGAAAACAACCCCCCTACCGCCTAAATGTCTTTCATATCCAAATTCATATCCCCGCACGTTATAGATGGGGCAGGTCACGATGCAACTTCCGCAACCTATGCAAAGCAGGCTTTCATCGCATTCCTCCAGTGCTTTACTCCTTCCATTATCAAGTAATATTACCACTACTCTTTTTGCACCGTACATCCCCTTTAAAAGCACCTGCTCTATATCAGCGGTTTTTGAGGGGGATGATATCACATTCATGTATGCAGGGACTGTTTTACCAGTGGCGTATATGGTTTCTAATTTCACCACTGATATGGCTTCTTCAATTGTTCCCACCAGTTTATCTATTCCCACAATTATTATATGGGTTTCCATCATAGAGACCAGGCTGATGTTTCCCTCGTTGTGAACCATCACCAGGGAACCGTCCTCCGCTGCCAAGGAATTGGCTCCGGTTATGCCCACATTGCATTTTGATATTTCTTCCAGAACGTCCTGCCTTACGATGTTCAGGATTTCCTGGGGATCAGATTCCACCGGGCTATTGAATTTCTTTGAAATGATATTTGCAATTTCTTTTATGTTTAAATGTGCAGCAGGGCCTATGGGGTGGGATGATTTCTTTTTACTGGTAAATTGTACAATTCTATCTCCTAAGTCTGTTTCCACCAGTTTGATTCCTTTTTTATCAAAAAATTCTGTTATCCCTATTTCACTGGCGGTGTTGGATTTGGACTTAGCAACACACTCTTCGGTCTTTACCAGGTTGTATATTACATTTAATGCTGCATCTGAATCTGCAACGTAAACCACTTCAATTCCGTTATCATTCAAACTTTTTATGGCTGTCTCTTTAAGTTCTTTAAGATGGTTTATGGAATGCTGTCTGATTTTTATAACCTTTTCTTTAAGTTTTCGTGTTTTTTCACTGTTTAAGAGCTTTTTTCTCCTTTCATGGAGTATTTTAAATGATTCATTCATTGCCCTTATTTCAGATTCATCCATCGGAGTGTTCATAATTACTGTTTCCCAAAAAAAACTTTTTGTTTATAATTATTTTGTAAATTGGAATTAAAACCTATTCTATTCGGTTAATGCCCATAATAATAATTCAGACAAATCCATTACTGGTAATTCTTTTTTTAATTTACTTTTACACGCATCCTGCAGGTTCATTAGACAAAATGAACAGGTAGTTACCAGTATATCTGCATTTGTGCTTATTGCCTCTTCTATTCTTTTTTGACCTAATTCAATGGCGATTTCAGGGTGGGCAGATTTGACTCCTCCTCCTGCACCGCAGCAGTCTGAATTTTCTTTAATATTTTCCATCTCAACCAGGTTAACGATTGATCTTAAAACTTCTCTCGGCGATTCATATTCACCGCATTGCCTTCCTAAATGGCAGGGGTCATGGTAGCAGATGTTTATAAAGAGTTCTTTTGGTTTTAATTTACCCTGTTTTATCAATTCATTAAAAAGTGTGGATGTATGTTTTACGTCCAGTTCCACTCCAAATAATTCTTTATAATCATTTTTTAAAGTGTTATAGCATCCTGCACAGGAAACCACTATTTTTTTGCCTTCCAAATCCTTCAAGGTGTTTTTCATTAATTCAAGAGCATCATCTTTAAAGCCGGTTCTAAGAAGAAATGAACCACAGCAATTTTCCTCATCTAAAATATCATATTGAGTCCCGGATTTATCTAATATCTGCTGGGTAGCCATTCCAATTCCAGGGAGTTTCTCCCTTACCACACATCCTCTAAAATATAACATTATTTTTCTTTCCCATTTGTAAAAAAAATTAATTTAAATTATCTATCATGTTTTACTTTATTATGATATTAAACTTATTTTTTGATTTGCAATGAATTGATGAGTATCCGCCTATTAATTTCAAAATTCACATTTTTTAATATTCTATATTTTCCATAATCTAATTTTTTCTCCATTTTTTAAATTAACTAATTTTTATAGAAGTTTAGCCCATAAATTAAATATTAAGATAAATTAATCATCAATTATTAATAGCAAATCCAATTTTTTATTATGAATGGTTGATTGGTGAGTTTATGGTGAAGATAGACATCATTGTAGGTGTGAAAAATGAAGCAGAACACATCGAAAGATGTATTAGATCATTAATGAACCAGACAATAAAAGATATTACTATACTGGTTGTAGACGGGTTATCTCAAGATAATACCAGGGAAATTGTGCAAGAATTAATTAAAGAAGATCCCAGGATTAAATTATTAGAAAATCCCCAGGAAAATATCAGCTCCGGGCGAAATATTGGTCTATTAGCTTCAAAGGCAGATTATGTGGCATACTTAGATGGGCATGCATTTGTAGGGGAAGACTGGCTGGATACACTGCTATCCTCGTTTAAAGATTTTAAAGACAATTATAGGTTGGCGGGTGTGGGTTCAACCTACGCCAGCCCAGATGATGACTCATCCTTTGGAAAAACAGTTGCTTATTGTGTTCAAACAGTTTTTGGTGGTCTAAGAACTTCATTTAGAGAGGAGGAAGAAATTAATCCCGTGGAGACTGTTGCCTTCGCACTTTATAAGAGATCCATACTGGAGAAGGAAGGCATCATCTATGATGAAAAAATGACTCAATGCGAAGACACTGATTTTAATCATCAGCTGGTTAAAAATGGTTACATCATCTTAAAGCATCCTAAGGCCCTGGTTTATCAGTATCGGCGTAAGAATATACTGCAGTTTGCCAGGCAGATGATTAAATATGGGGAAGGCCGATACAAGCTGATAGATAAATACAGGGAAACTTTACATTATCATCATTTAATTCCAGTAATAGGAATTTTTTATCTGATATTTACGTTAATAAGCCTTATTTTATTCATATTTAACCTGATCAACAGTGATTATTTAATTATAATACTGGTTCCGCTTCTCCTTTATCTGCTGATGGATGTGATTTACACTCTGCTCATCATCACCAAACACGGTAGTTTTAAAAATATCTATGCCCTTTTAATATTTCCAACCATCCATATAGGATATGGCATTGGCCTTTTAAGTGGGCTGGTATTAGATTAACATATAAACTATGAAATCGAATTAAAAGAATTGGTATGAACATGAAGATCTTGATGTTACGTTCAAATCCCTTCCCGGGAGATGAACGGGTATATAAGGAAGCAAAAACCCTCCTTAAAAACGGTTATGAGGTGAATTTACTCTGCTGGGACCGGGAACTGAAATTTCCAGAGAGTGAAGTGTTCCATGGAATAAAAGTTGAAAGAATACCTCTTAAGGCGGGATTCGGTTCCCTGAAAGAACTATTATTTAAAATGCCCTTATTCTGGATTAAACTCTTCAGGAAAGGTATGAGTAAAGATTTTGATATCATTCACTCCTACGACTATGACACCCTGCCTGCTGGTGTGTGGTTGAAATGGTTTAAAGGTAAAAAACTGGTCTACGATGCCCTGGAACTTTTCTGTTCATACACTTCTGATAAAGTTGTAAACAAGGGAATGTTCTTCATCGAACGAATAAACCTCCCCTTTATCGATGCCATAATTTATACCAATGAAGAGAGGTTAAAGCTCTTCGACAAAAAAACAGGCATTTGCCGGAAATTAAATGGTAACATCGTTGTTGTACATAATTATCCCGAGTTAGGCCTAAAAAAGGGTTCAGGGATAGAATATGGAGACACGGATAAAATCATCTTCCAGTACAACGGTGTTGTAAACGAAGACAGACCTATATTAAACATTATAAAAGCATTTAAAGGAACTAAAAGTCATCAAATATTGTTTATGATAATCGGGAACCATAACACACCCTATGGGGATGTTTTAAAGGAGTATGTTAAGGAATATGGGATGGAAAATATGGTAAAATTCCAGGACTTCATCCCCCTGGAGGAACTCCTGGATTTAATGGTAAAAACTCATATCGGATTTGTACCCCTACTTAAAGACAGTCTCAACAACCTAATCCCTGAACCGAATAAATTGTACAACTATTTCGCCACGGGAAACCTGGCTGTTGTGGAGGATACTCCATACTTACAGAAGATCGTGGGTGACGCGGGCCTGGGACTAACCTGCGACTTCTCCAGCGTCAAGAATATAGAGAAGATTATCGAATGGATAATTCAGAATACAGTAAAAGTGGATGATATTACTAAAAAAGCTTATGAGAAATATCTGGATACTTATAACTGGAATAAAGAGGAAAAAAAACTTATACGCTTATATGAACAGTTGATTTAATGCTCGGGTACGATTAAATGAAAATCCTTATCTTATTAGATTCACTGGCTATCGGAGGAGGAGCAGAGCGGATATCCACCACGTTGGGTGATGAATTTCATAACTTGAACCATGAAGTCCACTACTTAACTTTCCAGGACAAGGCCCCTAAATATGAGTTTAAAGGAGAATATCATACCTTGGACCAAGATAATGGTCAAAATATAGAATGTAAAAACATATTTAAAAGAGGATATAATTTTGTGAAAAATTCCAAAAAAATAACAGATTTATGTAAAAATTTAGAAATAGACACTTTACTATCTGTGGGTGAGGTAGCCAATATCCACGCGGTTTCAAGCAGCATGTTCCATAATAATCCTGCCCTAATAATCATATCACAACATATAAACCCCTTAATCCATGTTCACAGTAAATTAAAAGTAAGGTTTATTAATTTCTTCTATTCTAGGGCCAGTAAGACGGTCTGTGTTTCTAAAGAAATTGAAACATTACTTAATAGATACTTTAACGTGAATAACACCACCAACATTAACAATATGATCGATTTAGAAAAAATTAACAGTTTAGCCACTGAAGCAACAGATTTAGATAAAGTCTTCCTCAATTCCATAGATGATGTTGGTTCTATATTTATTAACATAGGCAGTTTGATCAGGCAGAAAGGGCATTGGTTCCTTATTAGAAGCTTTAATAGGGTTGTAGAGCAGCATCCTGATTCAAAATTATTTATTCTGGGAGAGGGCCCCCTAAGAGATGAACTTGAAAAACTCATCAGAGAACTTGGATTACAGGACCACGTATTCTTACTGGGAAACAAAAGTAACGTTTTCCCCTATCTTAAAAACAGTAGTTGTTTTGTTTTCAGCTCCCTTTGGGAGGGGCTGCCCATGACATTAATCGAAGCACTATCCTTTAACCTTCCGATCATATCAACAGACTGCATGACAGGTCCCAGGGAAGCACTCTGTCCTGAGCTCAATTTAAAAGAGGAATTAAATTATCCATATTTCGGGAAATATGGTATATTAAATCATCCTTTCCAGAACGAATTATCGATCAATACCCTGGAAGAACTACCACTCAACAGCGCCGAGGAAATGATGGCAGATTTGATGATTGAAATAATGGAGAACCTTAAACTTAAAGAAAAATATTCTAATGGAAAGGAAATGGCCTGGAATTTTGATAGGAAAAAAATTATAAAAGAATGGGAAGATTTACTAACTGAAAAATTTTAAATCAACAAAAACACTTAATAAAAACATAAAGGACGTTAATAATAATGTGCCATCCTAGTTGCATAGTATTTGGAGCTATAAATCTTAGAAAAGAAGATGTTAAGGGTAAAATGATAATTGAAATAGGTTCATATGACGTTAATGGCAGCATTAGATCCATGGTAGAAGCCTTAAACCCTGCTAAATATGTTGGCGTCGATTTAATGAAAGGTCCTAGTGTTGATTTAATTTGTAGTGCGGAAGAACTTTTAAATTGTTTCTATAAGGATAGTTTTGACGTGGTAATATGCACAGAAATGATAGAACACGTATTAGACTGGAGAAAGGCCCTATCTAATATCAAAAAAATCTGCAAACCTGGGGGCCAAATATTACTCACCACTCGTTCCTATGGTTTTCCATACCATCCCAGCCCCTCAGATTTCTGGAGATTTGAATCAGAGGATATGAAACATATATTTTCCGACTGTGAAATCCTGGTTTTAGAAAAGGACAAAGAATTTCCGGGAGTTTTCATTAAGGTAAAAAAACCTTTGGAATTTATTGAAAATGATCTTTCGAATATTAAACTTTACAGCATAATAAGCGATGAAAATGAAATTGATATAACTGAAAAACATTATAAAAACTGGCATTATATTAAACTAAATTCAAAAGAACAATTGAAATTAGGTTTGATAAAAATTTTAAGATTTTTGAGAATTATTTAGCTTACTTATTTTAAATAAAACTAATATACTGCCCAGGAAATAACTGACAATCCAGGCATATCCCACTCCTAATATGCCAAATTTGAACATCATTAGATAGCTCAAGCTTACCAACAGTATAAAGATTAGAAAACTAATCTTTATCAAGTCTTTAATATTGTTCCGGATTTTTTCTATGGTGAAATAGACTTGGCAGATGGAGTAAAAGAAGCTGGATATTACCATTGCTTTCAATAGATCAAATCCATTTACATAATCTTCACCAAAAAATCCCAAAATGTAACCACCGAAAACAAATATGAATAAAGCAATGGGTACCCAAATAGAAAAGATGGCTAAAAATGCTTTGATGGTATTTTTCTTAAGAGATTCACCATAACTTCCCTCAACAAATAATGATGTGCTAAATGCCGCTGATACCATGAAAAGGAAAGAAGCTATGGTATAACCCATATAATAATAAGCGGTCTGGGCACTTCCTAAGACATTTAAAACAATTATAGGCAATATATAGATTGGAATGGTAGCAAATAATGTGAAGAAATAATTTCCAGCAGAAAAATGAAAGGAATCCCTCAGAAAATTCTTATCAATATTTAAAATTTTCTCATTATCCGTTCTTTTTATGATCCTGAATACCATTAGATAGGAAAAAATGACAGTTATTATGGAAGATATCCCAAAAGATAGAAATATTCCCAGGTTCCCTAGTAATGGTAGTAAAACCACTATTACACGTAGATTCATCAATAAATTTTGATAAAAATAGTATTTACTCTTTCTAAGGGCTATAAACGCATTTGAAGCTGGTGTAATCAATGTAAAAGAAACTAAAGAAATGAAAAAGACAATAAGGTTATCCTTTATCATTGCCAACTCTGGTGACCATAGATCAACACCTAATATAAATATAACGCCAAATGAGATGGTGGAAACCATTATCACCAGGGATGATGTGGTCAAAATGTTGAACTTATTCTTATCTGGGAAAAAACGTATGATCGATTGGTCAAGACCTAAAAAGGATATTATGGCAAGTAAACTTACAGCCGAAATTAACGCAGTATTTATTCCTACTTCTTCTTGCGCATAAAGTTTAGCAGCTATTATCCAGAAAATAAATCCAAAAACAGCCCCCAAAACCATAGTTAAAAGTATGTACAACGAGTTACGATAGAGAGGATCCTGTAGATGTGCTTTAAATTCATTTATGTTTCTAGGTAGTATTAAATCCACAAAAATCACTCTATTTTTAAGTTAAATACAAAAGTAATTAAAAAATTAGGGTTAATCTTCTTTATTTTCCTTATTTTTCATGTCCTTATTTTCCCTCTGCAGAGCCATCTCCCGGGCGAGATGAGTTATTTCCTGTTCGATATTTTCGATCATGTTGTAGATCCTAAAGATGAGGTAGTAACAACCGATAAGCCCCAGTATCAGGATTACATCCAGTCCACGGCCAATACCTGTTAAATTAGTAAAGAATCCTGTGGCGTTTGGAAAGATGGAGAAAACGATGAGAACTATCCAGACGATGCCCCATATTAGTAGCATTCCCAGGGACATCTTACTTTCCCTAAATCTTATAAATGAATATATTAAACCTACAATTCCAATAACTATCCCCATGTATTGATACAACATCAGTGCCATCTTTTTAACCTCTTAACTCGTTTTAATCTTTTAGAACGATAATCTATAATTTTAAACTCCACTACTTCAATACGTCCCTGATCATCCTCACCAGTATTTTAATGCCTATTTTAAGGTTCGTGCCTTTGGCAAGGGCATAATCAGTGTATATTGTTTCTATGGGCACCTCTTCAATTTTAAGTTCCTTGTGTTTGATCTCCCTGATTATTTCGGAGGAAATTCCGTATTCACGTGATTCAACATCCAGTGTTACAGCTGCTTTCCGGTTAAATGCCCTAAAACCTGATTGGGAATCTTTCACATTTGCTCCGTAGAATATCCTTGTGATGAGGTTCATCAGCTGGTTTGAAATCTTCTTTACCCCGGGCATGTCATTAAAATCCCTAACACCAATAACCACATCGGCATGTTCCCTTATTATTGGCTGGCAAACTGGTAGTATGTCATCAGGGTTATGCTGTCCATCGGCGTCAAAAGTCACCAAAATATCCGCGCCTTTTTCTAAACAGGCCTCTATACCTGTCTTTAGGGTAGCGCCCAATCCCCTGTTAATGGGATGTTTGTATAAAGATCCCCTTCCAGGGTTATCTTCTACGATGGCCCGGGCTATCTGGTAAGTCCTGTCGGTGGAGCCGTCATCTACTATAACCAGTTTCAGTCCTCTGCTGAAGAGTTCCTCCAGGACTTCTCCTATTATTTTTTCTTCATTGTACGCCGGTATGATAACCCATATATCCCTGTCTACCTGGTTAAATGACTGGATACTGTTTAGGTTTTCTACTGGTTCACCAGACATAGAATCTCCGGAGTATTTAATTCTAACATCAGTTTATTATCTTCAACTTAAATTACATTAAAATTTTCTTATTTTTTAGTAAAATTTGTTACTCCCCTATTAAGAGTACGGATTCAACTTCAAGGCAAGTTCAGCCACCCTTTTACCCAGATTGGCAGATGTCTCCAGGCCCACATCATCTTCTGCAGCATCTCCTGCAGCTCCGCTTACTCCTGCTCCGCCATAATGAGCCATGGGTGCGCCGTCACCCACTATTATAGTATCCTGGATGAGTAGGAACTGGTGTATTGCGGTTATAGTTGTCTCCTGGCCACCGTTACGTGATGCCCCTACACTGATGGCACCACCAACTTTATCCTTGAGTTTGAAGTCTACCCGGAGTGGCCGGGAGCGGTCCATGAACATCTTCACCTGAGAGCTGACATTTCCAAAGTACACTGGGCTGCCAATTATAATTCCCTGAGCATCTGTTAGTTTGCTGGTGATTTCCCTCATATCATCGTATATTGCACATTCCCCGGTGCTTTTACATATGTCACAGGCGATGCAGGGTTCTATTTCTGCATTTGCCAAGTTAATAATTTCAGTTTCTGCACCGGTATTTTCTGCTGATTCTAAAGCCTTTTTTACGTAGATTTCTGTGTTACTACCCGTCCGGGGGCTTCCTATTATTCCAATAACTCTGACCATGATATTACACCTGATTGAATTTTTTTTGATACTAATAAATTTTAATGTATATTTAATTTGGATAACTAAAATAAATAACTGCCCAATATCATAGAATTAAAATAATAATTGACTAGAAACATGAAAACCAGTGATTATAAAGCCCTGAGTGTGGAAGAAAAAGTCCTTGAAGTTGTAAGAAATTTCTTCAGAGAGGAAAAAGAAGGTAACCATCATGCCAGGGACCATGCCAAACTGTCTTTACAGGATTATCTGGTTAAAACAGATGACGGTTCATACACTCTTAACTCAGATATTTTAGATGGTAAGTCAGAAACTATGCACACCCGTCACGGTGCGGTAAGGGAGGCCATGGAGAAATTTGTAAAACCTGCCAAGTTAGATGGGAAAGATAATGTCCGTGTGCTAGATATATGCAGCGGTCTAGGCTACAATACGTCAACGTGTATTGATTATTTAAGTGATGATGTAGAAATTGAACTTGACCTGGTTGAAATTTCAAAGGAGACATTAACACTGGCACTTTTAATGTATAGCTCACTGGAATCCTATAGATTTATTCAAAAGGCTGTAGAAGATGAACTATATGAAATGGGAGATATTAAATTTAGATACTATCAAGATGATATTCCCGACAATATCCACATCAATCTGTATATAGAAGATGCAAGAGTGGTGGTTAAAGGATTGGAAGGTTATAAAAAATACGATGCCATATTCCTAGACCCCTTCTCACCCTTAAAATCTCCAGAACTGTATACTAACGAATTTTTTATGCATTTAAAGAACCTGCTAAAGGATGATGGGGTTATTTTAACCTACACCTCCGCCGCTCCGGTCAGGGCTGCCATAGTTAAAAGCGGCCTTCATTTAGGTGAAGGACCCTCTTTCGGTAGAAGCGGCGGAACAGTAGCATCTTTAAAGGAGGATGTCATAGATAAACCCCTTTCAATGGATGATGAGCGGATGATAGCCCTCAGCGATGCAGGTATACCCTTCAAAGACCCTGAATTTAACGACTCATATCAAAAAATTCTCCAGAGGAGGGACCAGGAACGTATGTTGTCCCGGGGGAGGATTAGATTTTCCTCAACAGTTAAAACCCCCATTTACCTTAATAAAGAACTTGATGACGGCAGACTAAAGAGGAGGGTTTTAAATAACCTGAAAAAACTGGGATTTGATGATTTAAAGTCTCCTGAAGCCCGTTATGTAGTATGTCCCCAGTACAGGGAGTGTGTATGTGGTGGGAATTGTAGGTATTTTGGTAATTCAAGGGAAAGAATTTATGAAATGAACCATAGATTAAGATTAATAGTTAGAAATTAGGTTTATCAAAATTAAGATTAAATAATTAAGAAACCAATAAAATAGTTAAACCTAAGAGAAACTTATTTTTCACTTTAGTATCGGAGATCAATATTTTGAATTTTGAAA